>Ga0256839_1002112_pt1 | contig 22774 bp, 22 predicted proteins | sample 354166metaG_FD_185968 | JGI IMG/M metagenome (GOLD analysis project Ga0256839, IMG submission 185968) | Hydrothermal vent microbial communities from Mid Atlantic Ridge, Atlantic Ocean - 354-166 | ecosystem: Environmental > Aquatic > Marine > Hydrothermal vents | place: Atlantic Ocean: Mid... | reverse complement strand
ACCATCAGCGACTGGTGCTAAAGGCTCACGAATATTAGGTGCTATTTATCCCGCCTAATATTTAACTAGGCTGCTTGAACTGGTATTGCATTAGACAGTCGCTCAATTCTATTATTTTCATCAGCATAAACGAGTACGGGTTTAAATTTTTCTACTTCTTTTTCAGACATTTCTGCATAAGTACAAATAATCATTTTATCACCCGGGCTCGCTTTATGTGCCGCTGCACCATTAACTGAAATAACGCCAGAACCTGCCTCCGCTACAATAGCGTAAGTAACAAAGCGCTCACCATTCGTGACGTTATAAATATGTAATTGCTCATACTCTCGAATACCCGCAGATTTTAACAAATCAAGATCAATTGCGCATGAACCTTCATAATCTAACTCGGCGTGTGTCACTGTTACACGATGTAATTTTGACTTTAACAAAGTAATATTCATCCATCCTCTCCTTTAGGTAAACCTATATTTACTGTTAAGTTATCAATTAAACGGGCCTTCCCTAACCATGCTGACCCTAGAACTACCAAATCTTTATCCCCTGCGGATGCTACAGATAAGTCTTCAGCATTTCGCACTTCAATATAATCTGCCTTAAAACCCTGTTGATTTAGGTAGTTAATTGATGTTGACTGTAAACTCAAGAAATCCTTATTACCTTCCAAAATAGCATATTTGATTTTTTGTAATTCAGCATGGAATTTAGGAGCTATATCATTTCTCTGCTTTGTATTTAGATAATTATTACGCGAACTCATTGCCAATCCACTAGACTCACGTGCAGTAGGCGCCCCTATAATTTCTATTCCAAAATCTAAATCAGCCTCCATACGCTTAACCAACATAAGCTGCTGGAAATCTTTTTCACCAAAAACTGAATAATCAGGCTGAACAAGATTAAATAGTTTTGCCACTATTGTTGCTACACCTGAAAAATGACCAGGACGAGAATCACCCTCCAGAATATCACTAATACCATCTACCTCGACACGAGCTGCGCTACCCACAGGATACATATCTTCAGCACTTGGGAGAAAAACAAGATCAACACCTTCTTCTTTCAACAACGCTAGATCTTTATCCGTGGTACGTGGATAGTCAGCCAAATCAGCCGCCTTATCAAACTGCGTTGGATTCACAAAAATAGAAACGACGATCCGATCAGCAACATCTTGGGCCTTACGCACTAAAGATAAGTGCCCATCGTGCAAATTCCCTAATGTTGGAACAAAAGCAGTTGTTTCCGCATTTGAACGATAGCCTCGCATAACCACACGGAGTGCATCTTTATCATTAGCTAGAATCATCTGTAAACCTCATAAAAAAGAGCTCTTTAGCCAATAAAAGCTTCGAAAAATAAGGTTTTCAGTGTTTTTTAATACCCACCCCCCCTGTTTTTCGATGATTTGTACTTTATACGCCATCAAAAAAAGCATTGTTCATCTGTTGGAAAGCTTCCATCTCGAACTGCATGCACATAGGCGGCTATTGCTTCAGGAATATTTAGCCCCTTTTCTAGAAAATTTGCGGTAAATTTAGGAGCTAGCGAAGAAATCCCAATCATATCCTGCAAAACAAGTACCTGACCATCACAAACACGCCCTGCCCCTATTCCAATTGTGGGTATTTCTAGTTCCTTCGTTATTTTTTGAGCAAGATCAACAGGAACACATTCTAAAACAACCGCATCTGCCCCTGCATCTTGTAGCGCTAAAGCATCAGTAAGCATCTGTTTTGCTACAGTATCATCGCGACCTTGAACCCGATAACCTCCAAGCTTATGCACTGTTTGCGGGGTTAACCCTAAATGTGCACACACAGGTACACCATGTCGTGTCATGTGTCTGACCGTATCTAACTGTGCCTCGCCACCTTCTAGCTTTACTATATGCGCCTGACCTTCTTGCATTAGTCTCGCTGCATTAGTGATTGCTTGATTAGGATTGGTATAACTCATAAAAGGTAAATCCGCCATAATCATGGCGCGCTTACATTGTGGAGCAACTGATTTTGCATGATAGATAATATCATCAACGGTAACAGGTACTGTAGAGTCATGGCCCTGCATAACCATACCTAGAGAGTCACCCACAAGAATTACATCAACTTGTTGCTCATCAATAATACGTGCAAAGCTAGCGTCGTAAGCTGTGAGTGAAACAATTTTTTCATCAGCTTGTTTCATTTCTCGCAGTGTTTTTACAGTGATACGTTTAATCATTGATTCTGCACTCTTTAATTTCACTTTTCGCCTCTGTAGAAAGCATAGCAATACAATCATTAAGTGTGGCTTTCTCCGTGACTTTCAAGTCTTGGAGACCCTGTCTATGCACAAGGTCACGCAAAGGATACAGTACAAAAGCACGCTGACATATTCGAGGATGCGGTACTGTTAGTCTCTTGGTAGATATATTCTCATCACCATAAAAAAGCAAATCTAGATCCAAAGTTCTAGCTCCCCAACGCTCTACACCTTCTCTAATGCGTCCATTCTTATTTTCTATTTCTTGAAGTTCATCAAGCAGAGCTTCAGGTGCTAAAGTTGTTTTAAACACAACTACAGCATTAATATAATCAGGCTGATTTTTTGGGCCATGGGGTTTGCTTTGATAAGGAAGAGACGTATTAATAAAAGCAATTTCAGAATGATCTACCAATGCCTTTACACCATCAGCAATATGATTTTTAGGGACTCCTAAATTACTCCCAAGAGCAACATAGCAAACAACAGAGTTTAGTTGTCGATTCATTTAATTACGTTTATTACGCCTACCAGTTCGGTTACCCCTACCTTTTTTTGAAATATTACTAAAGGCTTTGCACATAGCATCTTTTTCTTGATCATCAACTTCTTGAATAAGCGTCCACCATTCGCAATCATCCGAAATGATTTCACCCGATTTTGCACGCAAACACATAAAATCATACGCTGCGCGAAAACGTCTATGCTCTAAAAAGCTCAATACACGGCGAGTATTTTTAAACTGAAAACGGCCTTGCATCGTCCAAATTTCACGTGTCATATTACTAAAACGACGAGGTACTGATATACATTTCACCTGTTCGGCAAAAGCATCTGTAGCCGCCAAGTGAACTGATTGTAGTTCAGGGTTTCCTAACTCGCGATACATTTCACTCCCCTCCTTAACTTGCTTCCAAAGCATAACTGCAAACAAAAAGGCTGGTGTAACGGGCTTTCCTGATCGGATTCTTTTGTCGGTATTATTGAGTGCAGCCTGAACAAGTCGTGTATACGAACCATCCCCTTGAGCATCCTCAATTAAGCTTTTTTCGGCTTGAGGAAAAAGATGCTCTAATAAGCGATAAGACCTAAGTAACTCTAAAGTTTTAACAGCCATTCCACCATGGAAAAGTTTCAAAACTTCATCGAATAAACGGGCTGGGGCAATATTGCTCAATAAAGAAGATAATTCATGAATAGGGGCCTCTGAGGCTGGTTCGATAGCTAAATTGAGTTTTGCAGAAAAACGTACCGCTCGAATCATTCTCACAGGATCTTCACGATATCGTACAACAGGATCACCAATCATACGCAGCTGAAGCTTCTTCAGATCATCCATTCCACCTACAAAATCTAACACTTCACCAGTATTTAAATCATAGAATAGGGCATTTATGCTAAAATCACGTCGATAGGCATCTTCAAGCACTGTACCGTAGACATTATCATTGATAATTCTCCCGTGATCACCCACCTGGCCTTTGCCACTATCATCATGTGGAGCTCGAAAAGTTGCCACTTCAAAATATTCACGTCCAAAATGAACATGCGCCAAGCGAAAACGTCGCCCTATAATACGGGTTGAAGGGAGCACGTCTTTGATTTGCTCAGGAGTTGCGCTGGTAGCAATATCAAAATCTTTTGGGCTATACCCCAGCAATAAGTCGCGAACGCCTCCACCAACGAGATAAGCTTCATAACCTGCCTTGGCTAATGAGGTTAAAATTGAGCGGGCTTTTTTATCTATTTCCCGAGGATTAATACCGTGTTCAGATGACGGTATACGTGTTGCTTGACTCATTAAATGAAGATTGACCTAGATGATTTAACAAAGCGTTCAGCTTAACATAATCATCATTGTTAAATAGGACAGTTTAAACCTCTTCTAGCAGTTTTTTTGCATTAGCTTGCGATTTATCATCCATATTTTTTAAACTCTCTTGAATCACCGCTTGCTGATGGATAATTTCTTTCAGTTCTTGCTTCTTCCTATTCTTGTCACCCTCTAGTTTCTCAATAGTCATTTTTTTGAAGCGTTGCTGATCATCTAATTCTCTCAGCTCTTTTTTATGTCCTTTACTTATATCTAGTTTCTGATTCTCTATTTTTGCTGATTCAATCTCTAATGCTCTTAGCTCTTTCTTCCTTTTAGCCTGTTCTTGAACTAATTGTTCAAGCTCTTCTTGTTTGCTTTCTCTAACTTTAATTTTATGACCATTCAACTTATTTTGTAATTGCGAATGCTGTGCTAACTCTTGTAATTTAACTTCTTTTTTCTGGTTTGACTCATCAATAATCAATTGTTTTGTTCTCAGTTTTTCTGCCAAAGTTTCTAAATCTTGTTCAATTAATGCTAACTGTTTTTTTAAATTATCGGCTTCATCTTCCCATTTTTTACGTTGCTTTTCTAACTGAATGATACTCTGTTTATCCAAGCTCTGAGCCTTATCAAAATCAGCTAGAATTCTTCTTTCTTTTTCTTCTTCTTCAGCCTTTCTTTGATCAAGCTTTTGGTCAACTAATGTTAACTGCTCTAGCTCATCAGTCTTTTCTACTATCTCCTCTTTTATACGCGTAAGATCTTGCTGCCCTAGATAAATTGCATTAATGTTACTTTCTTCCAGTACGTTATGCTCGCTTAACCGATGTTCAATTTCTTGTTTTTTTAAAGTTTGATATTGTGCCACCTGCTTAACACCTTGAACGGTGAGATACTGCCGATCTTCAAGCTGTTTTAACTCTAGCTCGGTGAGTTGTTGCTCTTGTTTTAACTGAAATAGATCTTGCTCTTTTAACTGCCTGCGTAAACTAACGGGGCTACCTTCAACTGCTTGTGAAGATGGGGTATCAGAAAAATTGACATCTACTCTATCAACAACTTCCACCTTCATTTTATTTATATTACTCTCTTGCGTATATTTCCCTTCTAAAGAATCCTGGATTTTTTCCAGCGTCATCATGATTAAATTGGCATGACTTTCCATTTTTGCACATGAGCGACTCACTGCTTTATGGGATTCCGCATCGTAAACTTGTTCTGCCCCTGTATAGATAGCGTCATATATCTGATGAAACTCAGAATGCAATGATTCAACTTCTAAATATAAAGGACTAGCATTTAATTTTTTACCTTCGATAAGAAGCCATTGACCAAACTCAGACTCTGTATGCGCTATAGGTTGTTGAACTATATGATTAGCCTCCCCTCTCACGAGAGATCTTGTCTGTTCCAACCAAAAGTTATTTGATTTGACTGCTTTTTCAATACCAATACGGATATTTTCTTTGTTATTCATTTTATTTCCAACAACTTATTATTTTAATTTTTAAAACGCCCCCTGATTTTATCGTAAGTTGTATTTTTTTACCAAGAACAATAGATTAGCGGTAGTCAGAGCCTTTATAGTTACAGCATTATGCATCGAGCAAGGCGTTTAATACCCTCTAAGATACTAGCTTCATCAACAGTCACGTAGCTTAAACGAAGTGTATTTTCTTCAATATTATCTCCTACATAAAATGGATTACCCGGCACAAATGCAACTTTTTCTTTTATTGCTTTATCAAATAACGCCATTGCAGAAATCCCAGTGGGCAGTGTTACCCACAAGAACATTCCACCTTCGGACTCTGCTACCTTTGCATCAGCAGGAAAGTACTGTTCAATTGCATCCATCATTACTTGTTTCTGCTGACTATAAAATGCTGTGATTCTTTCTATATGATCATCCAATGCATTATCATTTAAGTACTGAGAAATCACCTGCTGAGAAAAGTAATTGGTATGTAAATCTGCCGCTTGTTTTGCTATAACTAAAGGCTTCATTAACCAATCAGGGGCAACAATCCAACCCAACCTAAAGGAAGGTACTACGACTTTTGAAAATGAACCCAGTAATAATGTTTGTTCAGGCAGTAATTCATAAAAATTAGATTTTTGTTCTCCTGAAAAACGTAATTCACCATAAGGATCATCTTGAAGCAATAGTGTATTTGATTGTGCAATCAGTTCTGCAACGTCTTCCCTATTTTGTTGAGAATACGAAATTCCCGTCGGGTTTTGAAAGTTGGGCACGGTATAAAGCAACTTTGGCTCATAACTGTTTAAAATACTTGATAACTGCCCAACATCTAAGCCATTGTCATCAATTGCAATGGTATGCATTGTTGGTTGATACAATGAAAATGATTGAATTGCGCCAAGATAGCCTGGGTTTTCAATCGCTATTGGGTCGCCTTCATCGAGCAATACCTTTCCCAACAGATCTAAAGCTTGCTGAGATCCATTAGTAATTAGAATGTTTTTCGGCGATATGTCTAAGCCCTGCTTTTCTTTGTAGCGTTGTGAAATCCATGATCTTAACTCGCTATCACCTTCTGAGCTGGAATACTGCAAAGCCTTTTTACCATTAGTTTGTAAAACTTTACTACAGGCAGCTTCTAATCCATCAATAGGAAATAGATCCGCACTGGGTAAACCACCGGCAAATGAAATCACATCGGCCTGAGTCGCTACTTTTAGGATATTACGAATAAATGATTCAGGAACACTCTGAATTCGTTTTGAAAGTAAGTTTTTATTATTAAATCCAAGCTGTGTCATGTCGTGCTATACCTTTTTAATTTTATGGCTAAACGTACTCATTAATAATCCTGTCATTATCAATATACCCGCTATTATCTTTTCTATCCCGATTTGCTCTTTAAAGATTAAAAACGAACCAAGCAATCCAAATATCGGAACTAATAAAGAGATTGGCGCTACTCGTGATACTTGGTATTTATCGACTAATGAATTCCACACCCAATAACCAAAAAGAGTCGTGGGATAAACTTGAAATAAAATTGAAAATATTGCTTTATCATCAATATTTGCCACAAAGTCCAAAAATACATTTTGACCTTGGGTGAAATAAGCCAATACAAACAATGGGATTGGTGAAAATAAACTTGACCAAATTATAAAAGAAAAAATTCTTTTAGTACCTGATATTTTAACAATAATTGTCGTTACACTCATTGCCAATGCGCCAAACAAAATCAGTATCAACCCAAATACAGTAACCGAGCCGTCTGTAACACTCGCGATAAAACCCATGCCTATTATCGTAATTATAAAACCTAATATTTTTATTCTATCAAGTTCATCTTTTAATAAAATCACGCCCAGTACAACCGTCATAAATGCACTCATTTGCAAAACCAAAGAAGCCATGCCTGCAGAAACCCCAAAATGAATACCTAGTGAAACCATCCCCCAAAGACCTACACCAAAAATAAGTCCGTAAGCTACAACATACCTCATCGACACATCAGGCTTTTTAATAAAAAATACCAAAGGGAATGCGCATAATAAAAATCGTAATCCGGCTAATGTGAATGGATCTAATGAGCTTAATCTTATTTTTAGGACAGAAAAATTTAAACCCCATATAGCAGTGATTAAAACGGCTAGGCTAAAATCTTTAATATTCATATCACCCCCTCTTTACGGAACTGCCAAAACAGCACAGTTACAAAGATCATCACTTTCAAAAGCTGTCATATAACCAGCTTTTAAATCAGGTATGGGAAATACACGAACAGTAAGGGGCTTATTTAAACGAAAAGCCATTGTGCCCGTGTCACGCATCAACGTTGTAATAGTTCTCACTTTACACAGCTCTTTGTTTTTATACATCGTTTGAAATCCTTAATTATTTGAATACCTCTTTCTCACTTCACGCTCTTTTCAAAAAGCTTTATGCCTATATCTATAAGTATTTAACACTGGCGACATGATAAGCCTCATTAAACAAAAACAATGCAAAGATAAACAATAAACCAAACGCTAAATACGAAAAATTATCTTTGAGCAGTTTTGTGCCGAGCTTCCCAATCGTGCAGTAAACTACGAAGAGTAAACTCGAAATGAGCAACATACTAAAACCAAAGATAAATGCATTAATGAGCATATCGGCACTTAGTTGATTAGCAATAACAGCCCCTGATGGAAACAATAACCAGATTTTAGGAGAGAGAAACATAATCAATGACAAACTTAAAAAGCCCAATTTAAATGCACTGTTTGTCTGCTTACTTTTCAATGTTTTGTAGGCTAAATAACTAATATATAAGCCACCTAAAATATAAAAGAGTAGGTCTACCTGAGAGAAATATTTAGAAACAAGATCAATAAAAATGACACTAACAATTGCCTGACTAAGCTGGATGGTGATATTTACAGGGAAAAACACCTTAAAATAAAACTTAACAATATCAGCAACACTTAGCTTTCTTGTGGCTTCCATTACCGAAATCCAGACAGGCCCCGGAGTAATGTAAAAAATCCCCCAAAATAATATGACTTTATAAAGAACACCAACATCCATAACACTTACTCAATTTATTTTTCACTTGCTAAAAACTATATCCTTATGTCATATTAATATACAGATTCAATTTACTAGAAATAAACCAGTACAGTTAGAAAAAATAACAACTGTACTGAAAAAAGAGACAAATACTGTGTATTTACCCTAAATAGAACTAAAAATACTATTAGATCACATGCCACCCCCCCTCTTTTTCGTTGATTTGTAATTAAATAATGTACAAATCAACGAAAAAGAGGGGGTGGTCATAGAAAACAGCACTTTTAAAGGTGAAATATTGTGACAACACGCTATCAACAAGTTGCAGATCACATCAGTGATCAAATTCACGCCGGTTTACTCAAAGCAGGTGAAAAAACACCCTCTGTACGCCAGTGCGCAAATGAAATGGGGCTTAGTATCTCTACCGTAATTCGTGGCTATGAGTTATTACAAGATCAGATGCTGATTGAGCCACGCCCTCAGTCTGGTTTTTATGTTCGTAACCAATATCAACCCAGCCAACCACCTGAAATTAGTCAACCGTTGGTTCGCCCCTCTGAGGTCAATCTAGATAACCTTGCCGTTACCTTATTACAGCTATCACAAGAGAAAAATATCATTCAGCTAGGCACCGCTCCGCCAAATACTGATGTTGCTTCGGTAAAACACCTTAGTCGAATTATGAGTAAGATTATTCGCGAAGATACCCATGAGCCAAATGGCGTCGCTGACTATGACCCACCACCAGGCAATACAAACTTACGCCGCCAAATTGCTCGTCGTATGATTAATGCTGGCGTAAATGTACACCCTGATGAAATCATCATCACCACAGGTTGCCAAGAGGCAATGACGCTATGCATTCGTGCAGTAACAAAGCCAGGTGATACTGTTTTGGTAGAATCACCCAGTTATTTTGGAACATTAAAAGCTATAGAATCGCTTGGTTTAAAAGCCCTAGAAATTCCAACAGATGCAAAAAATGGAATTAGCCTAGCTGCGCTAGAGCTAGCAATACGAGAATGGAAAGTAACTGCTTGTATTTTAACACCCAATTTTAGCAATCCACTTGGCTATTGCATGAGTGATAAAAATAAACAGAAGCTACGTCATATTCTCAAGAAAAAAGACATCGCCATTATTGAAGATGATATTTACTCAGAGCTCACCTATAGCACCCAACGTCCAAAAGCAATTAAAGCATATGATGAAGATGGCGAAGCCAGTAACGTATTGCTATGTTCATCACTATCAAAATCATTATCGCCAGGTTTACGTATCGGTTGGGCGATTCCAGGTCGCTGGTTAAAACAGGTTACTCATTTAAAAGTGAGTAGCAGTATGGCAGGTGCTACATTGCCAGCACTCACCGCCGCACGATATTTAGAGATGGGCATTTTTGACAGGCATTTACGTCAAATGCGTCGATTTTATAAAGAACAACGTGATTATTTTTTACATCTAGTCTCTTTACATTTACCTAAAGATATTCGTCATACACATCCTGAAGGTGGTTATGTGATTTGGTTAGAGCTGGATAAGAAGATTGATAGTATGTTGCTTTATGAACAAGCATTGAAAGAGAATATTTGTATTGCGCCAGGACCATTGTTTTCAGTGAGTGGACAATATAAGAATTTTGTGCGGATTAATTATGGCAAGGCTACAAGGAAGCAGCTTGAGAAGGCGATGATTGTTTTGGGACGATTAATTGCTTCTTATTGATTGATAAAAAAAATTTGTTATTACTAACAACCTAGTTGCTACTCAGGTGCGTCTAATACTCTTCAGTTTGAGGCGGAAAATTTGAGCTTGCTACTGCAAGTGATGATTTTCTAACGAAGAAATGAAGAGTATTAGACGTGGCTGAGTGGTAACTAAACGATAAGCTCAGCACTTTCTAATGGACATATTATCGCCTTATCAATCTTAACATTAGCCGGAAATTCTTGCGCTACAACCCAAATTTGAGTAATCACTTTACTCACATCTGGTAATGCTTTTAAGGTTGATTGTGTACGTTCTTGATCAAAAAACGCAAAGGGCTCATCGAGGAAGATAAACTGTTCTTTATTACCCGTATTAATTGCCAGTTCTTCAGACATTGCCATCCGTAATGCAAGCATGATTTGGCGTTGTGTGCCTGATGATATTTCATCAAAATCCATATAGCCTTTTTTATCATCCGAATATACTTTTACGCTCAAATCTTCTGCAATATTGACTTCGCTATAACGCCCCTCTGTAAACTTTGGTAAAGTATTAGCTGAAATATCTGCAATATTCTTATTAAATAGCGCAATGGAACTAGTGGCAGCGCGTTGCAAAAGACCAACAGAAATATCATTCACCTCTATTTGTCTTTTACACTTAGATACCAAACCACTTAACTTCTTAACTGTTGAGCGAAGAACTCCTGCCTCATCCGATCTAATTTTTTCCTGATTAATATCCTCAATCAGTCCTTTACCAAGGTCTTCAATCTCACCTCCTTGTTTTTTAATCGCTGCTGATAAGCGCGTAATGGCAGCTGTAATTTCTTCTGGTTTTGCTTGATAGCTTGGCGCATCTTCAATCAGCTGACGAAGATTGGCAAACTGTTCACGAGCTGGAATCACCATTAATGTTTCGCTTGAACTACGAGCTTGCATCGCTTGAACCACTCGCTCTGGTAACAGAGCATCAACTTGAGAAATAATATGAGTATGACCCTCTTGAATCATTTCAGCTATGTTTTTAGCTTCGCCCTTCAATTGTTGTATTGTAGTTTTCGCTCTAATTTTAACCAACAAAGAAATTAACAAGCCAAGAACAGAAACAATAGCTGCTGGTAATAACCAATTCTCAGAAAATGAATTAAGCAATGAAAGTTTACCCTCATCTAGATTGTTCATCATACCTTGTAGACGTTCAGGAAAGTATTTCCCCGCCATCCAAAAAGCCCATAGAACCACGGAAACAAATAGTAAAACAACACCTAAGAAACCAAAAAAACCACTTCTTTTTTTAGCACTAAAATACGGCCCAAACTTATTTTCATAGCTATCTGCCTCATCATCCAAACTGCCTACAATAGACTCACGCAGTTTCTGTTCGCTACCCAAAGTTTGTTCGGCATCAATCAGCTCAGGTAGCCATGTTTCATCTAGCTTCATAGCATCTAGCTGTGATTGATTTTTACTAATTTCAGGGCTTAATTCAGCAATCGTTTCTTGTTTTTCATTGTTGTTAGCCAGAAATTCATCGTGAATACGAGCATAATCACCAATACCTGCCATCTTTTTTATCGTATCGCTTTGAGGTTCAGGAGTCGTTAGTTCTCGTTGTGCAAGGTAAAACGAATTAGCAAAGGCATCATAATCAAAACCTAATATTTTCACCAAAGCACTTGAAACTGTTTCTTCAGTATCCAAAACAACATCTTTAGAGCCTTCTTTTGTAAGACTTACTGTTATTACTTTCCCTTCTCTAGCTATCGTACGATTTATAATATAATTATCGCCTTCACCATCAGAAAATATCAGTGTCACATCAGCTGTATCTGTACCCCACGCAATAATCTTATGGAGGTTTTTTTCATCTAAAGCAAATGTACGCCCATAAAGTGCAAAACAAATCGCTTCGCCAATACTGGTTTTACCTGATTCATTTAAGCCAGCAACTGTGATTACACCATTTTGCGGAATATCATCTATCTCTAACTTAGAGTACTTACGAAAGTTTTCAGCCTTGAGTGATTTAATCAGCATGGAAAATCTCCTTTACAGAATCCTTTTTATCCAGTTTTTGAAGCACGAGCTTTACCGCTTCTTGGTATTTATCAACATCAAAACCTTCTTGTTGTGATTGCTCGCGGATATCCTCTTTACAGAATTCAGCAAAACGCCGCAATGCTCCTTCGACGCTTTCTGTCTTTAACCAACGTAACTCTAGCTCTGCAGCCATTTGATATTCTCCAAAATGCTTAATAAAAAATCACCCCAAGATTTTAGCATGAGGGGTAATATTTGACATAAAAAAACCCTGTATTGAATAGTGTTCAATGCAGGGCTTTAGTTGAATAGCTCTTTTTATGGAAATTTAGCTCTTCATTGAATTAAAAAACTCTTCATTAGTTTTAGTTTTCTGAAGCTTATCAAATAAGAACTCCATTGCACCAACTTCTTCCATTGGATGTAGGAATTTACGCAATATCCAAAGGCTTTGTAGCTCTTCTTCACCCACCAACAACTCTTCACGACGTGTACCAGAACGATTAACATTAATCGCAGGATAAACACGCTTTTCAGATATTTTACGATCAAGGTGTATTTCTGAGTTACCTGTACCTTTAAATTCTTCGTAGATAACCTCGTCCATCTTGGAGCCGGTATCTACCAAAGCAGTTGCTAAGATTGTTAAGCTTCCGCCTTCTTCAAGGTTTCGCGCAGCACCAAAGAAACGCTTAGGACGATGCAATGCATTGGCATCAACACCACCTGTAAGTACCTTGCCTGATGATGGAATAACCGTGTTGTAAGCACGTGCTAAACGTGTAATTGAATCCAATAAAATGATTACGTCTTTTTTATGCTCAACCAAACGCTTGGCTTTTTCAATCACCATTTCAGCGATTTGAACGTGGCGTGAGGCTGGCTCATCAAAAGTTGATGAAACCACTTCGCCACGTACCATACGTGACATTTCTGTTACTTCTTCCGGACGCTCATCAATGAGTAAAACAATCAAATGTGCATCAGGCTGGTTGGTTGCGATACTTTGTGCGATGTTTTGTAGCATCATCGTTTTACCCGCTTTTGGCGGTGCGATGATTAGACCACGTTGACCTTTACCTATTGGAGCAACAATGTCGATAACGCGCGCCGTAATATCTTCGGTGCTCCCGTTACCACGTTCCATACGCATACGCTCATCAGGGTGTAACGGTGTTAGGTTTTCAAATAATATTTTGTTACGTGCGTTTTCAGGTGGCTCAAAGTTGATCGTATCAACTTTTAATAATGCGAAATAACGCTCATTGTCTTTAGGTGTACGAATCTTGCCAGCAACCGTGTCGCCTGTGCGTAAACCAAATCGACGAATCTGACTCGGCGATACATAAATATCATCAGCGCCTGCAACGTAATTACTATCGCTAGAACGCAAGAAGCCGAAGCCGTCTTGTAAGATTTCTAACACGCCGTCGCCGTGAATATCTTCTTTGGCTTTTGCCGCTGCTTTTAGGATGGCGAATATAACATCTTGCTTGCGTGCGCGTGACATACCGTCAACACCCATCTCTTTAGCAATTTCAAGGATAGCCGAAGGGCCTTTTTGTTTCAGTTCTGAAAGATTCATAGATTAAAAAATTTGTAAGATTAAATTGGAAAATTAGAAATCACTTAATAAAATAAGCTCTAATAATAATTAATGACTGGATTTGAACGATTCAGGAAAGTTTAGTTTTATTTTCTGGATTTTATAAATTTGAATAAAAAAATAACACTCGGAAAAATAAAGTTTTTTAGTAGTATGAAAAAATGGCCTGAAACGGCAAAAACAAGATTAGCTGCGAGCAACTGGATGTAAGGCTATCATGTGCTTAAAAATTAGTCCAGCCCTCTTAGACAAGAAGGCCAAACCAAAAAATTAAGATGCATCTAAAAAAATCTCCCTAAGCGGACTTGGTTTATCTTGAGCGCAGCCGAAAGGACGGGCGTGGAATTAAAGATACATAACCAGATTAAATATTCTGGTCTAAGAATGCCGTTAACTGTGACTTGTTAAGCGCACCAACTTTAGTCGCTTCAACTTCACCATCTTTGAATAGCATTAATGTCGGGATACCACGAATACCGTATTTAGGCGGTGTATCCCCGTTTTCATCAATGTTTAATTTTCCAACAATTACTTTGCCTTCGTATTCAGTCGCTATCTCTTCTAAGATTGGCGCAATTGATTTGCAAGGCCCACACCACTCTGCCCAGTAATCTACTAATACAGGTGTGCCGCTTTTAATAACATCTTCTTCAAAAGATGCATCTGTTAAATTTATAATACTCATGGTTTTTGCTTCTCCAGCAAGGTTCATTTGTTCAAATTAGTTTGAATACCTGCATTATCAAGGTTAACTTACAAAATTCAAGCTCTAAAACCAAGATTTTATACTACACAAGCCCTACTTGTCCTACCGTGTCGGGTAAATTACGGGCTAGTGTTGTCTTCATGTCGTGTTAAAATTATTGGGTATCATCCAAACTATGTCCTGCATCAAAACTAAACAACACAACAAAAGAGGCACACATGATTATACGAGAACTTCGCTTACAACGCGGTTGGTCACAAGAACAACTTGCAGAGATTTCTGGCGTATCAAGTCGTACTATTCAACGCATCGAGCAAGGCAATAAAGCGAGCCTTGAATCTCTTAAATGTTTAGCAGCGGTCTTTGAAACACCTTTAAATAAATTACAAGAGGACAAGCCGATGACAACAATTAACCCAGCGCACGAGACACTTTCTGACGAAGACCGTTCCGCATTAAAGTATGCGCATTACTTGAAAGCGTACGATAAACAATACAGTAAAGACGGGGATAATTTCGACCCTAAAGCATCATCACGTGAAAAAGAAGTAATAGAAGAGGTTCGTAGGCTTAAAAAGTTTTATTTTTCAGCTATCACTTACGTGATGATTGTCGTTTTATTGCTCATCATCAACTTGCTCACTAGCCCTGGATATCTATGGGTAATATGGCCCGCACTTGGCATGGGAATACCTGTTGCTATTCAAGCTTTTCATAATTTTGGAATGAAAGGTAAGTTCGGAGAAGATTGGGAGCGTCGACAAATTGAAGAACGTTTAAGGAATCTCTAAATTGATTTAGGACCAATATAATCACAAAGAAAGTCATTTTTCTTTACCCACCCCCCTTTTTTTCGATGATTTGTATTATAAGACACACCTAAATTCACACAAAACATCGAAAAAAGGGGGAGGTGGGTAAATTAAAAATAGTATTTGAACTAAAATCAAGCACCTAAACGCTCAACAAACCAATATAACGCAATAATAGCGATACCCATGGATACGGGATTAGTGATTCTGGATTTATACCAACGCTTTTTACCAAACCAGTAGCCAACCAATAAGAATGCCCCCAATATTATCGTTAGCTGCCCTAACTCCACCCCCACATTAAAGCTAATTAATGCCGTAGCAAAAGCATCCTCAGGCATTCCGAAGTCTGCAAGTACACTTGCAAAACCTAAACCATGCAATAGACCAAAGCCAAAAACCAAAAATAATCGGCTACTGCGTAATTTTTTAGAAAATATATTTTCAAACCCCACGTAGGCGATAGATAGCGCAATAAGTGGCTCAACAATGCTGGCAGGTAATGAAATTATGCCATTCATTGCTAAACCTAGTGTGATGGTGTGCGCTATGGTGAACATGGTGACCTGTCCAAGCAAGGGCTTGAATTTAGTAGAGAACAAAAATAAACCTAGAATAAATAAAATATGATCCAAGCCTTTTGGCAATATGTGTTCAAAACCAATTACAATGTAATTAGCTACAGTTTTGTATATAGGTCTTCGTGCGACAACTTCAGTTAAAGAGAGCGGTTCACTCGCTTGATCATCTTTTAACCATTGCCACTCTGACCAGTGATATTTTTGCTTTACATCATCCACTTGACGCAATCGTACAGCGTTATCACCAAACGCCATGGGGTAGTACCAGGTGAGTGATTCCGTTGATAAATCAACAGAGCCTTGCAAATTGATAACACTAATTCGGGGGACTTTGGTATAGCCTGGCTCAGGAATTTTTATTTTTACAACCTCAAGAGCAATCCTTTCAGCATTGGGCAAAGATAGTTTTACAGAATCTAAGAATTTACTCTTAAATTTATTAAACTCTGCACCTAAATTATCCTCGCTCATTTTACGAAAAACGTCATATTCAGCTGCATTAGGAGAATCTTTCGTATTTTTATATCGACCATCTATACCTGTAAGCAATGCTTCGATACTAGCGCGAACCTCTACATCAATCTGCCCCTTTTGATTAACGCTTATTTCAACTAATGCAGGCTTAACAACATCTGCAAACACACCAGTTGTAAGAAAAAACAGAAAAATAGCGACTAATAGTTTTTTTATACTATAAACAGGCATAGAATTAACCCAACGTAGAAATTTAAGAAACGCCGTAGTCTACGCCTGTTAGTTAAAAAATAAATACTCATGTTAGGAGAAAGTAAAAAATGCCAATGATGGACAAACGTACCTTTTTAAAAATAGTCGCTATGGGAACAGCAGGTGCAAGCACGCTATCTTGGCTAATGCAAAATACCCAAGCCGATGAAATGGCAAAAATGCCTACTGACTTTTACAAAGTTCCCATGAAAGGTCAGGCACGTATTCTTCATACAACCGATCTTCATGGTCAGTTGTTACCCGTTTACTTTCGTGAGCCCAATGTAAATTTAGGTGTAGGTGATGCATTAGGTCGCCCACCACATATTGTTGGTAAAAAATTATTAGAAAAAATGAATCTGCCACTTGATGGTCCAGAAGCTTACGCTTACACGTATCTTGATTTTTTTAAAGCCGCAAAAAAATACGGTAAAACAGGTGGCTACTCTCATATAAAAACATTGCTTGATAGCCTACGCAAAGAAGCTGGCGGTGTTGAAAATACAATCTCACTAGATGGTGGAGATTTGTGGCAAGGCTCTGGCACATCATTATGGACACGCGGTGTCGATATGGTTGAGGCCTCAAACATCTTAGGTATCGACGTAATGATCGGCCACTGGGAATTCACCTACAACGAAGCAGAAGTTTTAAGCAACGTTGCTTTATTCAAAGGCGACTTCATCGGACAAAACGTGCGCGTTAAAGAAGACTCTTTGATGGATGACAACTACGCCGAACTAGTTGAAAAAAATGACGGCCTAGGTTTGTTTGATGAAGATGCAGGCTACGCTTTTCAGCCTTACGTCATGAAAAAAGTGGGTGGCAAACGCATTGCGGTTGTTGGCCAAGCTTTCCCGCGTACTGCTAATGCTAACCCGCCTGAGTTCTTCCCTGATTGGTCATTTGGCTTACGTGAAGAAGACATGGCTAATCTAGTTAAAAAGATTCGTACAGAAGAAAAACCAGACGCAGTAATTATGTTGTCACATAACGGCATGGATGTTGACGTGAAAATGGGTGAAAACATTCCTGGCATCGATGCTATTTTTGGCGGTCATACACATGATGGTATGCCACAACCTCTACCTGTTAAAAGCAAGGGTGGCAATACTTGTTTGGTAACAAATGCAGGTTCAAATGGTAAGTTTGTTGGCGTTATGGATATTGATGTTGCGGATGGCAAAGTCAATATGAATTACACAATGAAGCCTGTTATTACAAACTGGTTGCCAGCAGACAAAGAGATGGAAGCTTACCTCTCGCAAATGCGTAGTACCAAATATGACGAGAAAATTAACGAAGCACGTAATGAGAAATACAAATTTAATAAGTCTCGTGTAGGTAAAACTTACGATGAAATCCTAACTGAAAAACTAGCAATTGCTGACCGTACTTTATACCGCCGTGGTAACTTTATGGGTACTTGGGATCAAGTATTGTGTAATGCACTACGTCATGAATACAAAGCTGATATTTCATTCTCAGCAGGTGTTCGTTGGGGTACTTCAACGCTAAAAGGTGATTGGATTACAATGGAAGATGTAATGACTCAATGTTCTATGACTTACGCAGAAACATACACCAGTGAAATCACAGGTGCGGCATTACTAGAAACACTAGAACAAATTGCTGACAACCTATTCGACCCAGACCCATACCTACAATCAGGTGGTGACATGGTTCGCGTTGGTGGATTAGATTACACGCTAGACCCCCGCAAAGAACTATACAAGCGCATTACAGATGCTCGCTTAGATAATGGCGATGCGATTGACCCTAAGAAAACCTACAAACTTGCAGGCTGGGCAACGGTAAACCGCACACCTGAAGGTCGTTTAATGTGGGATGTGGTTCGTGATTATATTTTAGACACAAAAGGTAAAGACGATGTTCTTACACTAGCTAAAATGAATCGCCCTAAATTAGTAGGTGTAAGTGATAATCCAGGTATTGCTGATTATGCTGGCGAGATGGGCTAAAACTATATAGATCGATAAACAGATAAACCCTCCCACTCATACGAGAGTGGGAGGATTCAGTTTTAGCTCTCAATATTTGGGAGTACAATTTCATGCTAAAAATATATGAAAGAGGTGAGCACAAGGGCGGATTTATCGGTGTTCGTGTAGCCGTAATGATTGATGGTAAACACAAACAAAAATACTTCAGCTATAAAAATATTGATAAGTCAGAAGAAGCTATTTACAAAGATGCTGAAGAGCTTCACAGAGAATGGCTAATGCTCAAAAACCTTGCCAACACTCAAAATCAAAGAGAATCTAAAGAGTTACGAAGAGTAACATCCCCCTATTCCACAGGCGTTAAAGGTATAAAATTTAGTATTAGTCATAATCGGGCTTACTTTTTTGTACAAGGTAGTACAGACAATAAACTTTTTTATAATAATTTTAGCATACATGATTATGGGTATGACCTTGCCTGGTTCAAAGCCTGTGAGTTTCTTCAAAGTAAGAAGGATTATTCAATCTTTGATGATATTTATAAGCGCAAACCACAAAAAGAAATGCTACTCATTACCTTTCGACATTTATTTTTTACTACCAAAAAACAAATTCACATTGAAAGTATCTCTTCAATCATAAAAGAACCTATCCTTATAAATTGGATTAAGCAACTATCCAGACAATACAGTGATAACAAGCGGTTTAAAGAAGAGATATTGGAATATATTTCCTCAAACAAGATATATGATCAAGAGCTTTTAAATATGATCTAATGAGAGATTTAAAAGCATATTTAAGCCCGACTCCCCAAAAAACTAAAGTGAACTTAATTTTAGCACCTTAGTCTATTAATAAGGAATGGCTTATTAAGTCGATTAAAATTTAGCGCAGTAGAATAGCGGCAAGTTGACAAGATAAATATAATTGGACTTGATCAGTCTTTCCTTAAACAGAACCTGATATATCGTAATTAGAGAATGATAAAATGAAGCTAATAAGAATACCTGCATTAAAAACTACGCTGATTTCTGCTTTTTTAGGCCTACTATTGCTTACGCAAACTGTTTCTGCGATACCAACAACCTTTGAGGCTAATTATTCAGTCGCTAAAGGTAGTTTGACCTTAGGAAATCTTCATACTTCATTAAAGGTCAGAGGCGGTCGATACTCTTATCATAAGTACACTAAAGCTACAGGGCTTGCAGCTTTGCTAACAGGTATTAAAATCACTGAAAATACCGATGGGAAAATTTCAGGTGAAAATATTCAACCAAGCAGTTACCTATTTAACAAATCACAACGCAGTAAATCTAAGATAGATAGAGTTCAGTTTTCTGGTAATAGTGCCAGCGGTAGCTATAAAGGAAAACCTTATTCATTAAGCATTGCAAGCAATACTCAAGATAGAGCATCTCTCGAATTAGTTCTAGCACGAGATATTGCACTAAACAAAGCGCAATTGAACTATACGGTGGTTGAAAGTGCCAAGAAAAAACAATACACATTCCAAAAGCTAGGCAACGAACAACTTAAAACACCCGCAGGAACCTTTAACACAGTAAAAGTAAAAGTTTTACGCTCTGGTAATAAACGCGAAACTATTTTCTGGTTAGCAAAGGAAACTGATTATATGCCCGTTAAAATTCTCCACCGCGAGAAAGATGATGTCATTACAACGGTAATTAAGAACTATAAAAAAACCTAGCAAAACATAATTGAAATAATAAAAAATACAGCAGGGATCTTGTACCTAATTTGTATTAGGTGACATATCACACAGATAGTAGTTTCACCCAAACGTACTATACCCAAGACAATAAAAGATAAGTATAGTTAATCTATATATCGATTCCTGCAATCCTTGAGGGTATAACAATGAATAAGCTCTTAACACTTACACTTTCTGTTCCGCTACTATTAGCAATATCATCAAACGCATTTTCTTGTGACGATAAAGCTTGTGAAGTAGCATATTTATCTGCAACTACTCAATATATAGCAAATGATAGTCGCCATGCCCAAACTGCAAAGACCGAACGTGAGGCTTATGCAAAAAATAGGGAACGAAGAGACTACGCCGTTGTCTATCATATACAGCGAACACGCTACTTTGCGTCAAGATAATCTGATGCACACCAAATCTAACAAGAAAAATAACGAAACTTGATTAGAATAGAGAATCACATCGAAGGATCGCTATTTCAATCAAATTACAGCCCCATTTCTTGGGGCTTCTTTGTTTCTATTATTGTGTTATTAATAGCTAGCGTATTTCTCTAGCTTTAACAAAGCGCCCTTTCACTTTGCCATTTTTAAAATGCCTAAGTGCTTGCCCCATTGCTTTTCGCTCTATTCCAACATAACTAAACGTGTCGAATATATTGATTTTACCGATTTGTGAGCCAGCCAAGCCTGCGTCTTTTGTTAATGCGCCTAACAAATCACCGGGGCGAATTTTATTCTTCTTGCCAGAATCAATTTGTAGCGTTGCCATATTGGCAGATAGGGTGAAATTTTCTTTACGCTCTAATTTCTCCACTTCACCATAAGCACATTCCGTCTTTGTATATTCCTCTATAGCAATAATACGTTGAACTTCAGCATCCGTGTACAGACTCAATGCCAAGCCTGTCTCCCCTGCTCTACCTGTTCGCCCTATGCGATGCACGTATATTTCAGGGTCATGAGGTAGTTCATAATTTACAACCATGCCGAGTGATTTAATATCTAAACCACGCGCAGCAACATCTGTTGCTACCAATACCGCAATGCTTTTATTGGCAAAACGAACCAATACTTCATCTCTATCGCGCTGTTCTAAGTCGCCGTGTATCGCGAGTGCATCAACATTTTTTTCTTGAAGAAAGCTAGCGACCTCATCACACTGAATTTTAGTATGACAAAATACCACGGTGGTTTCTGGCTGATAATGCTCGAGAAAACCCAACAAAGTATCTAAGCGTTGATAAGTATTAGTTTGGTAAAAAAGTTGCTCGATGGTATTTGTCTCATGCTCCGAATCCACCTTAACCGTAACAGGGTCACGCTGTACTGCTCGGCACATTTTTTTAATTGAACTCGGATAAGTCGCTGAAAACAACAATGTCTGGCGACTTTTAGGTGTGTGCTTGATGATACTGGTAATCTCATCTAAAAAGCCCATATCCAGCATTCTATCAGCCTCATCCAGCACCAATGTTTTGATACCATCAAGTTCCAATGTGTTACGGCTCAAGTGATCTTGTAAGCGCCCTGGTGTACCCACCACAATATGTGCGCCATGCGCTAAAGAGTCTGCTTGAGGACCCAGTGGCTTACCACCACATAAAACGACAATCTTAATATTAGGAATACAACGTGCAAGTTTACGAAGCTCGCTGGCAACTTGGTCTGCCAACTCTCGCGTTGGACACATCACCATTGCTTGCACACCAAAGTATTTTGGATTGATTTGATCAAGTAAACCTAAGCCAAAAGCTGCCGTTTTACCACTGCCTGTTTTAGCTTGGACGATTAAATCTTTACCATCCAATATTTGAGGCAAACTAGCCGCTTGCACAGGGGTCATTTCTTTATAACCCAGTGAATCTAAATTAGAAATTTGCTCTTTTGACAGAGAAAGAGAGGAGAAAGAGCGATTAGACATACTAAATACCAAGTATTGAAGCAAAAAGGAGCTTATTCTATTCCCACCCCCCCTCTTTTTCGATGTTTTATGTGAGTTTTCGTGTACAAAACATCGAAAAAGAGGGGGGGTGGTAAGTAAATGAGCTTAAAAACTGCTCTTTTTTACCACATTAAATCATCTGGCACTTCAAAATCAGCATACGGATCATCTACACCCATATCTTCGGCTTTACCTGAGCTATCATTTAATAGCACAATCACCTTAGTATCGCGTTCACTAATCTTACTTGCCGCTTCAGCTGGTATTAAGTGAAAAACCTCATCAGAGCCATTCAACAATCGAGCAATCGCAATCTTACCGCGAGTAATGAGTTCATGATTTTGCGGAGAAATA
>Ga0256839_1002111_pt1 | contig 22793 bp, 25 predicted proteins | sample 354166metaG_FD_185968 | JGI IMG/M metagenome (GOLD analysis project Ga0256839, IMG submission 185968) | Hydrothermal vent microbial communities from Mid Atlantic Ridge, Atlantic Ocean - 354-166 | ecosystem: Environmental > Aquatic > Marine > Hydrothermal vents | place: Atlantic Ocean: Mid... | reverse complement strand
CGCCATCAGATGATGAATGACATGATGTCCATGATGAAGACCACCATGGGCATCCTGCGCGATCTCAATCACACGCCGTCCGCCGAGCAGAAGAAGCAGCTCAGTGAGATGATGGCGAAGATGGATCAGATGATGTCCCGCCATGACGAGATGCATGCCATGATGAAGGGCATGATGCAGCACAAGGGCAAGGGCGGCATGGGGATGGGTGGCAAGGGCATGGACGGCATGGGGATGGACGGCCACCGTTGAGGCCGGCTATTTCTTCGCCGGCAGCGCCTTGAGGAAGTCGATGTAGGGCGGTTCGTCCCAGGGCTGTCCGCCAATCACCCGGTAGCGGATCATGCCTTGGGGGTCGACCAGGTAGGTGCTGGGCAGGCCACGTGGCTGCCATTGCTCGGTGACCTGGCCGTCGCGGTCCAGCAGTGGCACGATGTCCGGTGCCAGTACGCCGAGGAAGTCGAACACGGTGTCTTCGTCCTCGGCGGTGTTGACCATGGCCATGGCCAGCGGTTCGCCCTGCATCTTTTCCACCAGCCGTTGGATGGCCGGGATCTCCCGGCGGCAGGGGCCGCACCAACTGGCCCAGAAATGCACGAATACCCAGCGGCCACGCTGCGCGGCGAGGGAAAAACGTCCGCCGTCCAGGTCTTGCAGGGTGAAGTCGGGTGCGGGTCGGGCTGTGACGGCGATCACGCCCTTGGGCAGCGGCGCGGCCGTGGCCGGTGCCAGGGTCAGAAGCAGCAGCCCCGTCAGCAGCCACTTCATGGCGTTTCGTCCTCGGCGCAGTACAGGCCGTCTACGCGCACATTCACGACCCGGCCGTGGCGATCCGTGCCGCGCACGAATCTCGCCGACAGGGAAAACGTTCCGTCCGGCGGCACCAGGATGACGTTGCCGCCCTCCCGCTCGTCGGGGTGGAAGTCCAGCGTCTCGGGCAGCAGGGTCCAGCGGAAGGTGGATTGGCTGGCCAGCGGCACCCCCATCGCCTGCCAGCGCGGCGGCCAGGTGCTGCGCGGAATCCGCCGCACCTCCTCACCCGAGGCGCGGGTGAAACGCCAGTCGGCGAGATCCAGCCAGAGGATGTCCCCGCCCTTGTTGCGCAGGCTGACGGTGATGAAGCAGTAATCGCGCAGCTGCGCGATCATCGCCGGCGGGAAGCCCCGCGCCTCGTAGAAGGCGGACATCTGGTCGGGGGTGCGCGGGTAGAAGCGCAGCTGGAGGTCGGCGTTTTCGTAGTCGATGGGTGTTGCCGCCAGGCTGGCGCTGGCCGGCAGCAGGGCGGCGAGGATCAGGGCGGGTTTCATCGATGTGCCAGCTTGCGCTCCAGGAACTGGATCTTCTTGCCCATTTCCTGAGAAATCTTCGCCAGTTCCTGGCGCAGGTAGATGTTTTCGATGTTCATTTCGAGGTGAAAGGCGAGACGCTCCAGGATCCTGCGGTCTTCATCGTTGAACGCGCCGTTGCTCTTGTTCAGCATCTGAATGGCGCCCACCACCTTTTTCGTGGTGACGCCGTGCACCGGCACGCACAGGGCGTTCTTGGTGACGAAGCCGGTCTTCACCGCCACCACGTCGTGCACCCCCACCTGCTCTTCCAGGCCCTCTTCCATCACCCACTCGCCGCTGGAGATGACGCGGCCGACGATGGAATTCCGCGTCGGCACGCGCAGCTGTTTTTCACTCAGGCCGGTGCCGCACTGCAGCCAGGCCTTTTCGTCCACCGGGTCGAGAATGAAGATGCTGCAGCGTTCGGCGTTCAGGGTGCGCGGCATGATGTCGACAAAAAACTGGATCAGCTCGCGGTTGCCTGCTTCCTTCCAGGCCTTTTCCATCAGCTGTTGCTTGGCCTTCAGTTGCGTCAGTTTCTTCTCTAGCACTTCGCGTTTCATCATCGGTCTTTCCTGGTTCCCGTCTGTTTTCCGTCGTGGTCGATACGACCATGAAGCGTAGTCTCTGCATGCCCGTGGCACAGTGCTGCCTGTCACGAATAACGGCTGTGTGTGGGACGCCGGGGCGGTGTTCAAGGTTCCCGCGACGGGGCGTATCCCCGTGGGAGGATGTACGCAAACGCTGCATCCCCCTATCCTATCGGCAGTATCGGCAATAGATTCAGCCACGTCATCCATTCACAACCCAGAGGACTTTCCATGGCACGCGTCAAAGTCTATTCCACCGCCACCTGTCCCATCTGCGACAAGGTCAAGCTGCTGCTCGCCAAGTGGCATATTCCCTACGACGAGGCCCGCATCGACGAGGACCGCGAGGCGCTGAAGGAGATGCTGGAGGTCAGCAACCATGCCCGCACGGTGCCGCAGATTACCATCGATGGCAAATGGATCGGTGGTTTCAGCGAACTAACGGAACTGCACATGGATGGTGAGCTGGATGCGTTGATGGAGGCGTGAGTGACGTTGGCCGGCAACCGCCGGATCAGGCCATCGCCTCCCGGCATTTTCATCCCGCCGGTACGTTTTCTGGGTCTCTGTGGTGAACAGCTGGCCGATGTCTTCGATTCCGGCACAAAAAACAGGGGGCTCAATGAGCCCCCTGGGCAATGGCTGGTGAGTGGCGAGGCTAGCGCCACCAGCCCCCCATGCCACCGCCCATCATGCCGCCGCGACCATCGCGGCCGCCCCGTCCGTGCCGGCCGCCGCCGGTGGTGGCGCTGTTGACGGTGATGTTGCCGCTGTTGCCGGTCACGCCATCGGCATCGCGCGCGGTCACCACCACGGTGCCGGCCGCCAGGCCGGTGAGCAGGCCGTTGGCGTCGATGCTGGCCACGGTGGCGTCGCTGACGCTCCAGCTGTAGGGCGCGCGCCCGCCGCTGGCGCTGAAGCGCAGTGTTGAGCCGACGGTGACGCTGCCGCTGGACGGCGTCACGGCGATGCTCACGGGCGGCTCGTTGACGGTGATGGCGGCCGTGGAGCCCTGCCGGCCGTTGGCGTCGGTGGCGGTGACCACGGTGCTGCCGGCGCGCAAGGCGGTGAGGCGGCCATTGGTGTCGATGCTGGCGACGCCGGGGTTGCTGCTGCTCCAGCCATAGGGGGCGCTGCCGCCGCTGGCGCTGAATTGCAGGCTGTCACCCACTTCGAGGGTGGCCGTCGACGGGCTGACGCTGATGTCGGTGACGGTGACCGGCCCGGAGGTCACGGTGCGGTTGCCGTTGTCGGTCACGGATACGGTGGTGGTGCCTGGCGCCAGGCCGGTGAGCACGCCGGTGATGGCGTTGATGCTGGCGATGGCGGGGTCGTTGCTGCGCCAGCTGTAGGGGGCGCTGCCGCCGCTGGCGGCGAAGGTCACGCTCTGCCCCACGCCGACGCTGGCGGTATTGGGCGTGATGGTGAGGGTGGCGGTGTCATTGACGGTGACCAGGGCGGGCGGGCTCTGTACCCCGTTGGCGTCGGTGGCGTGCACCTGGGTGACGCCGGCGGCGAAGGCGGTGAAGGTGCCGCTGGCGTCGATGCTGCCGATGGCGACATCGGTCACGCTCCAGACATAGGGCGCGCTGCCGCCGCTGGCGGTGAAGCGCACGCTGCCGCCCACCACCACGCTGGCGCTGGCCGGGCTCACGCCGGGCACCGGCGCGGGCGGCGGCGTGCTGTTGCCGCCCAGGGCCTTGAAGGCGTTGAGGCGGCCGCCGCTGACGGTGCGCCCGGTGAGGTCGGGCAGCACGTCGGCGCTGTCGAGCAGGGCGGCGCGCAGGGCGGTGATGCCGATGCCCGGATCGGCGGCCACCAGCAGGCCGGCGACGCCGGCCACGTGCGGCGCGGCCATGGAGGTGCCGCTGTAGCTGGTGTAGCCGTTGGCGGGGGTGGTGCTGAGGATGTTGACGCCGGGGGCGCCCAGGTCGACGCTGTTGGCGCCGAAATTGGAGAAGCCGGCGAGGGTGTCGGCGTCGTCGGTGGCGGCCACGGAGATCACGTTGGGCAGGTCGTAGTCGGCCGGGTAGCTGGGGGTGTTGTCGTTGTTGCGGCCCTCGTTGCCGGCGGCGGCGACGAACAGCACGCCGGCGTCGTTGGCCGCGCTGAGGGCGCTGAACATGGCCGCGCTGTAGGGCCCGCCGCCCCAGCTGGCGTTGATCACGCGCGCGCCGTTGGCCACCGCGTAGTCGATGGCGGCGATGGCGTCGGCGCTGCTGCCGGCGCCGCTGCGGGTGAGGAATTTCAGCGCCATGATGCGCGCCGACCAGTTCACCCCCACCACGCCCTGGCCGTTGTTGCCGCGCGCGGCGATGGTGCCGGCGACGTGGGTGCCGTGGCTGTTGTCGTCCATGGGGTCGTTGTCGTCGTTGGCGAAGTCCCAGCCGCGCGTGTCGTCCACGTAGCCGTTGCCGTCGTCGTCGCGGCCATTGCCGGGAATCTCGCCCGTATTGCGCCAGATGTTGGCGGCCAGGTCGGGGTGGTTGTAGTCCACGCCCGAATCCACCACGGCGATGATCACGTCGCCGCCCACCTGCAGGTCCCAGGCTTCCAGGGCATCGATGTCGGCGTCGCGCACGCCGCCGGTCTGGCCGATGTTGTTCATCGCCCAGAGGATGTCGAACTGCGGGTCGTTGGGCTGGGCATAGGCGGTGAGCAGGTAATTGGGCTCGGCGAATTCCACGTCGCGGTTGTTGCGCAGCCGCTGCAGGGTGGCGGACAGGGAGCTGCCGCGGCTGATCTGGGCGCGGGTCAGGCCGCGCACCAGGCGCGGGCGGAAGCCGCGGTTCTGCCGGCAGCCGGCGGCGCTGAAGGCGCGGTTGATGCGGGTCTGGCTGACGCCCGGCTTGAATTTCACCAGGATGCCGTCATAGGCCGCCGGCGGCGGAGTCTGGCCAAGCACGGCCAGGGCCGAGGTGCTGAAAAGGCAGCCGGCGATCAGTAGCGCCGCCAGCAGGAGGTGTTGTTTTCTCATCAGGGTGATCCTTCTTCTTGTCTTATGGGCCCCCTGAATCCGTAGGTTGATGACGGCGAATCGCACAACGCATTGATACGTCTCGCTATATGAAAAATCTCGGCAATAGTCCCCGCTATTCCCTCGATTTTTCATTACGCGATACGTATCAAGCCGTTGCACGCTTCATCCGCCATGAACCTACGGATTCAGGGATCCATCATGGCTGATGTTGGCTCGCTACGGACTGGCGATGATAGCCCAAGCTGTGGGTTACCCCAAGGGGGCGCCCAGGTATTCGTGCCGATGCTGACAGCGTGTGGGAGAGGGACCGGCAGTCGCGATGCGTCAGCTTGCCGCGGGCCACTCGGCCGCCGTTTCACGCAGGATGCGCAGCAGTTCACGGGCGGCCGGGCCGGGGCGGTCCGGGCAGGCGACGATCAGACAAAGTGAGGCGAAGTAGTGCTGCCCCTCGCGCAGCGGCAGGGGCTTGAGACGGCCGTCGGCAAGGGCCGGGGCAATCAGGTGGTCGGGCAGCCAGGCGAAGCCCAGGCCGTGGCAGACGGCGGACAGGGCCGTCTCCAGGCTGCTCACGGTCCAGCGTTGCTCGGCCCCCAGCCAGCCGGCGTCGCGCCTGTGGGCGGTGCCGGAGTCGCGCGCCACCACCTGGGTTTCGCGGCGCAGGTCGGCCATGCTCAGTGGCCGCCCCAGGCCATGCAGGGGATGCGCCGGGTGCGCCACGGCGATGAATTTCACCTGCAGCAGGGGGTCGCCGAGAAAGCCCTGTGGCGCCTGACTGCCGATGGCGATGTCCGCCATGCCCGCTTGCAGGGCCTCGTCCACGCCGGACAACACCATCTCCTCCAGCTGCACCCGGGTGCCCCGGCTGAGCGGCATGAAGCGTTGCAGCACCTGCATCAGCAGGGCCGTGGGGAAGGCCGTATCCACCACCAGCCGCAGCGCCACCTCCCAGCCCTGTTCGAGCTGGCGGGCCTGTGATTCCAGGCGCCGCGCGTCGTCGAGCAGCTGCCGCGCCTGCTGCAGGAGGACATGGCCCACCTCGGTGAGCCGCGCCTTGCGACCCTCCACGCGCAGCAGGCGCACGCCCAGCTGTTGCTGCAGCCGCGCCACCGCATGGCTGACCGAGGACTGGCTGCGGTGCAGGCGCTCCGCGGCCTGCGCATAGCCGCCGCAATCGACCACGGCCTGCAGGGCGCGCCACTGGTCCAGGGTGACTCGGGTGGGCTTCATGGCGCGATCATATCGAATAAATAGATGGTTAGCAGCGAATATATGCGCTTTTATATTCATTGAGGCGAACCATAATAAGGCCCACGCAAACCAGTTATGGGAGAAAGCGCATGCAACAGAAACTCAACTTGATCGGACGCCTGCTCATGGCACAGATATTCCTGTTGGCCGGCATCAGCAAGCTCAGTGGCTACACGGCCACCGCTGCTTACATGGAGGCCATGGGTGTCTCGCCGGCCCTGCTGCCTGCGGTCATCGTGCTGGAGATCGGCGGCGCACTGGCCCTCATCCTCGGCTGGCAGGTGCGTTGGGCGGCCGCGGCGCTGGCGGCCTTCAGCGTGGTCGCGGCGGCCATCTTTCACGCCGATCTTGGCGATCAGATGCAGATGCTGCTATTCACCAAGAATATCGCCCTCGCCGGCGGGCTACTGGTGCTGTCCGCCAGCGGTGCCGGTGCGCTGAGTCTCGATGCCCGGCGGGCGCAAGGCAGCGACGTCCACCCGGCAGGGGAGGCCAGCGCATGAGCCTGATGATCGACGGTGCCCTCAGGGACGGCTGGCTGGAGGCCGAGCGCGAAGACGGCGAGTTCGTCCGCCAGGACTCGCAGTTCCGCCACTGGGTCACCGCGGACGGCCGCGCCGGTCCCAGCGGCGAGGGCGGCTTCAAGGCCGAGCCCGGGCGTTATCACCTGTACGTTTCCCTCGCCTGTCCCTGGGCCCACCGTACCCTGATCTTCCGCAAGCTGAAGGGGCTGGAGGAGATGATCTCGGTCTCCGTGGTGCACCCGGACATGGGTGACGAGGGCTGGAAGTTCGCCAGCGCCGGCGGCGCGCCTTTCGCGGGCGTCGACGACGACACGGTCAACGGCTTCGACTATCTGCACCAGGCCTATACCCGGGCCAAGCCCGACTACACCGGCATCGTCACCGTGCCGGTACTGTGGGACAAGCAGCGGCAGACCATCGTCAACAACGAGTCTTCGGAGATCATCCGCATGTTCAACAGCGCCTTCGACGGCTGTGGCGCCAGCGGGCCCGACTACTACCCGCCGGCCCTGCGGGAAGGCATCGACGGCATCAATGCCCTCGTCTATGACAGCATCAACAACGGCGTCTACCGCACCGGCTTCGCCGCCACTCAGGGGGCCTACGAGCGGGCCTTTCGGCGCCTCTTCGAGGCCCTGGATGAGCTGGAGCAGCGCCTTGCCGGGCAACGCTATCTGCTCGGTGCGCAGCTCACCGAGGCCGACTGGCGGCTGTTCACCACCCTGGTGCGCTTCGATGCCGTCTACGTCGGTCATTTCAAGTGCAACCGGCGGCGCATCGCCGACTATCCCAGCCTGGGCGGCTACCTGCGCGAGCTGTATCAATGGCCGGGTATTGCCGAAACGGTCGATTTCCCGCACATTAAGCGTCACTATTTCTACAGCCATACCAGCATCAACCCGACGCGCATCGTGCCGCTGGGTCCCGAGCTGGCACTCGATGCTCCCCATGGGCGGCAGCACCTGCCATCGCAATAAGCAATAAAACCAAAGGAGAAGCAGCACATGAGCATGTTTGACAAGAACGCACCCTACGCCATCGACGTGAAGGCCGGAGAAAGCGCCTGGATCTGCACCTGTAACCACACCGCCAACCCGCCCTTCTGCGACGGCGCGCACAATGATGTGCCCGGCGCCAGCGGGCCGGTGGAGCACAAGGCGGAAAAGGACGAGACGGTGTATATCTGCGGCTGCGGCAAGAGCAAGAACGGCATCTACTGCGACGGTTCGCATGACGCATGACGCATGAGCGGGAAGGCCTTCATCCGCACGGCGGTTGAAACCCTGGAGGGGGCAGGTGTCACGGTGAGGCGCCTGTTCCCCGCGCCGGGGTTGCGTCATCTCGATCCCTTCGTGCTCTGGGATCACTTCAGTGTGGGCCCCGGCACGGGTTTCCCCGATCACCCGCACCGCGGCTTCGAGGCCATCACCTACATGCTGGAAGGCAGCATGCGGCACAGCGACAACCTCGGCAACCAGTCCACGGTCACCGCCGGCGGCGCGCAGCGCTTTACCGCCGGGCGGGGCATCGTACATTCGGAACTGCCCGGCGGGACTGGCAATAACACCGGCATCCAGCTGTGGATCAATCTGCCGCGGCGGCTGAAGGGCGTCGCCCCGAGCTATCAGCAGGTGGACGCCGAGGCCTTTCCCGTCGAGCATTTTGCGGGAGGCTGGAAGAAAACCCTTGTCGGCGAGGGCTCGCCGCTGCAACTCTTGAGCGATGTCTGCTACGGCGAACTGGCGTTGCAGGCGGGTGGCCACGTCGAAGAGCCGTTACCCGCGGGCTTCACCGCGCTGGCCTATCTGCTGCAGGGGCAGGCGCGCATAGCCGGGGAGGATGTCGAGGCCGGCAGCGCCTGTTTCGTCGCCGGTGTGCCGCGCATCATGATGGATTCGGCGTCCGGTTGCCGGCTCATGCTGTGCCTGGGGAGCCCGCACGGCGAGCCCATCCATCAGCACGGGCCCTATGTCGATTGACGGGGCGAGCCCGCGCACCTTCACTCTTCGCCACAGATCCCCGTATCCAGCCGCAGCCGGCTCGCGGCCAGCCACCGCGAAGCAGGTTCGAGGCCCGCCGCCGCCAAACAATAAATTGTATCCACCGATTAGGCGTTTGAGGGGGCGAAGGGGGAGGGGGATGCGAGCGCACCGGCGGGCGCTCTGCCCACCGGGCGGGCCGCTGGCAGATGACTCAGGTCTCGTCGATGTTTACCAGCGTAACGCCATTTAGCGAGGCCTCCATCTTTTTCAGTCCCGCCTTCTGTCCCAGCTTGATCATCAGGCGCAGCTCGTTGGCCGAATCGGCGTGATGAAGGGCCGCTTCGTAGCTGATCCGGCGCGCCTTGTAGAGTTCGAACAGGGCCTGGTCGAAGGTGTTCATGCCCTGCTGGTTGGACTTGCTCATGACCTCCTTCAGCGTGGTCACGTTGCCGTCGCGGATCATCTGCGCCACCAGCGGCGTGTTCATGAGGATCTCCACGGCGACGCAGCGGCCCTGCTGGTCGGGGGTGGGGATCAGCTGCTGGGCGACGATGGCGCGCAGGTTGAGGGAGAGATCCAGCAGGACCTGATCGCGCCGGTCCTTGGGGAAAAAGCTGAGAATGCGGTCCAGGGCCTGATTGGCGTTGTTGGCGTGCAGGGTGGTGACGCAGAGATGTCCGGTCTCGGCAAAGGCGATGGCGTGTTCCATGGTCTCGCGGGTGCGCACCTCGCCGATGAGGATGACGTCCGGCGCCTGGCGCAGGGTGTTGCGCAGGGCGGCCTCGAAACTCGACGTATCGACGCCGACTTCCCGTTGGGTGATGATGCAGCCGCTGTGCTCGTGGACGTATTCGATGGGGTCTTCGACGGTGATGATGTGGCCGTGGCTGTTGCGGTTGCGATGGCCGATCATCGAGGCCAGGGTGCTGGACTTGCCGGTGCCGGTGGCGCCGACGATGATCACCAGGCCGCGCTTGGCCATGGCCAGATCGGCCAGCACCGCGGGTATGCCGAGTTCCTCGAAGGTGGGGATCTCGGTCTTGATGCGCCGCAGGACGATGCCGGCGTGGTTCTTCTGCTGGAAGACGTTGACGCGGAATCGCCCGGTGTCCGGCGGGGCGATGGCGAAGTTGCACTCCTGGGTGCGCTCGAACTCGCCGCGCTGGGTCTCGTTCATGATGGAGTGGGCGAGCTTGCGCACCTGGTCCGCGTTCAGCGGTGTGTCGGAGACGGGGGCAATGCTGCCGTTGATCTTCAGGCTGGGCGGCAGGCCGGCGGTGACGAACAGATCGGACGCGTCCTTGCGCACCATCATCTTCAGCAGTGAGGTGAAGTCCCGCAGAATATCGAAGTTCTTGGTTGCCATTCCCTGTCCTGCGTGTGAGTGTCCGGGCTACGCGAAGGTGTCCTTGTTGGCGGCCTTGTGGGCGGCTTCCTGCTTGGTGATTATACCCTTCTGCAGCAGCGCCTGCAGGTTTTGATCCAGGGTCTGCATGCCGAGTCCCTGGCCGGTCTGGATGGCGGAATACATCTGCGCCACCTTGGCCTCGCGGATGAGATTGCGGATCGCCGGGGTGCCCAACATGATTTCGTGGGCGGCGATGCGCCCGCCGCCGACCTTCTTCAGCAGGGTCTGCGAGATCACCGCGCGCAGCGACTCCGAGAGCATGGAGCGCACCATCTCCTTTTCCGCCGCCGGGAACACGTCGATGATGCGGTCGATGGTCTTGGCCGCGGAGCTGGTGTGCAGGGTGCCGAACACCAGGTGGCCGGTCTCGGCGGCGGTCAGCGCCAGGCGGATGGTCTCCGGGTCGCGCATCTCGCCCACCAGGATGGTGTCCGGATCCTCGCGCAGGGCCGAGCGCAGGGCCTCGTTGAAGCCCAGGGTGTGACGGTGCACCTCGCGCTGGTTGACCAGCGATTTCTTCGACTTGTGCACGAACTCGATGGGGTCCTCGATGGTGAGGATGTGGCCGTGATCGGTCTCGTTCTTGTAGTCGATCATCGCCGCCAGGGTGGTGGACTTGCCCGAGCCGGTGGGGCCGGTGACCAGTACCAGGCCGCGTGGCGTCTCCGAGATGGATTCGAAGATCTGCGGGCAGCCCAGTTGTTCGAAGTTGAGGATGGTGCTGGGGATGGTGCGGAACACCGCGCCGGCGCCGCGCTGGTGGTTGAAGGCGTTGACGCGGAAGCGCGCCAGGTCGGGGATTTCGAAGGAGAAATCGGTCTCGAGGAATTCCTCGTAATCCTTGCGCTGTTTGTCGTTCATGATGTCGTAGATCAGCGCGTGCACCATCTTGTGGTCCATGGGCGGCACATTGATGCGGCGGATCTCGCCATCGACGCGGATCATCGGCGGTTCGCCCGCGGAGAGATGCAAGTCGGAGGCGTTGTTCTTGACGCTGAAGGCAAGCAGTTCGGAGATATCCATGCACGGGTTCCTGCGTTGGTGGTTTGTTCGGATGGCTCGTTGGGAAAGCAGAGGGCGCTACGAGCAGATATAGCGACCCATGGTGTAGAATCCTTTATCGCCCACGGGCTCGGTTCTGGCCCGTAAACATAACCCACACCACGCCCCATTGACCATGCCGGAAGATCACGCCGAAACCGCCAGCGACCTGCTCGGACAGCGCCTTGCCCGCGTCGCGGCGCGCCTGCGCGAGGCCGAACGGCGCTTCGGCCGGCCGCCGGGCTCGGTGCGGCTGCTGCCGGTGAGCAAGACCCGCCCCGCCGCCGATATCGCCCGCGTCGCCCGGGCCGGCTACCACGCCTTCGGCGAGAGCTATCTGCAGGAGGCGCTGGACAAGCAGCAGCAACTCGCCGCGCTGGGGCTGGAATGGCATTTCATCGGCCCCGTACAGTCCAACAAGACCCAGGCCATCGCCCGTCACTTCGACTGGCTGCACAGCGTCGAGCGGGAAAAGATCGCCCGCCGTCTCAGCGTCCAGCGTCCGCCGGAGCTGCCGCCGCTGAACGTCTGTCTGCAGGTCAACATTAGCGGCGAGGCGAGCAAGTCCGGCTGCGCCCTCGATGCGTTGCCGGTGCTGGCGTCCCGCGTCCGCGAGCTGCCGGGCCTGCGCCTGCGCGGGCTGATGGCGATCCCGGCGCGGGAGGCCGATTTCGAGCGCCAGCGCGCCGCCTTCCGCCGTCTGCGCGAGGCCCGTGACGCCCTCGATGCCGACGGTTTTGCCCTGGATACGCTGTCCATGGGCATGTCCGCCGACCTGGAGGCGGCGGTGGCCGAGGGGGCCACCATCGTGCGTGTCGGCAGCGATATCTTCGGGGCGCGAAAATAGCGGGCCTGGGGCATGGCGCGCGCGCGCAGATAGCAGTACATTAGGCCCCCATGAAAGACGTCAACATAGCATTCATCGGTGGCGGCAACATGGCCACCAGCCTCATCGGCGGCCTGCTCGCCGACCATGTCTCCCCCGCCCGCCTGTGCGTCGCCGATCGCGATCCCGCCCAGCGCGAACGCCTCGCCGCGCAGTTTGGCGTGCGAACCAGCGAGGACAATGCCACCTGCGCCGAAGACGCCGATGTGATCGTGCTGGCGGTCAAGCCGCAGGTGCTGCACGGGGTCTGCGAGGGGCTCGCCGACAGTGTGCGGCGCAACCGCCCGCTGGTCATCTCGGTGGCCGCCGGGGTGCGCACCGACAGCCTCCGGCGCTGGCTGGGTGGCGGCGATATCGCCATCGTGCGCGCCATGCCCAATACCCCGGCGCTGCTGCAGTCCGGCGCCACCGGCCTGTTTGCCGGCGCCGGCGTCTCCGAAGAACAGCGTGATCTGGCCGAGGCCATCCTGCGCGCCACGGGCCTGACCCTGTGGGTCGACGACGAGGCGCAGATGGACATCGTCACCGCCCTCTCCGGCAGCGGCCCGGCCTATTTCTTCCGCATCATGGAGGGGCTGGAGAAGGCCGCCATCGCGCAGGGCCTGCCGGCGCAGGCCGCCCGCCTGCTGACCCTGCAGACCGCCCTCGGCGCCGCCCGCATGGCCATGGAGAGCCGTGAAGCCATCGCCACCCTGCGCGAACGCGTCACCTCGCCCGGCGGCACCACCGAGCAGGGCCTGCTGGCGCTGGAAGACGCCGATATCGACGCCCTGCTGGGCCAGGTGCTGAAGGCCGCCCGCGACCGTTCGGCGGCGCTGGCCAAACTGCTGGACGAGAAGACATGATGGGCGGTTCCTACGCCGGCAATGCCGGCATCTTTCTGATCCAGACCCTGTTCGGCCTCTATGCCGGCGCGGTGATGTTGCGCTTCCTGCTGGCCCTGGTGCGGGCCGATTTCTACAATCCCGTGTCGCAGTTCCTGGTCAAGATCACCAACCCGCCGCTGTTGCCGCTGCGCCGCATCATCCCGGGCGTGATGGGCATCGACATGGCGAGCGTGGTGCTGCTGATCGTGCTGCAGGCGACCAAGCTGCTGCTCATCGCCGCCGTGCAGGGCTTCGGCATCCAACCGTTGGGGCTGCTGGTGCTGAGCCTGGCCGAGCTGCTGTCGCTGCTGCTCAACATCTACTTCTTCACCATCCTCATCCAGGTCATCCTCAGCTGGGTCAGTCCGGGCAACTACAATCCCGCCGTGGCGTTGCTCCACAGCCTCAACGAGCCCCTGCTGGGCCGGGCGCGGCGCATCCTGCCGCCCATTTCCGGCTTCGATCTGTCGCCGATCCTGGTGCTGATCGGCCTGCAGTTGCTGGAAATGCTCCTCATTGCTCCGCTCCAGGATCTAGGCCGGGGGTTGATCGCCGGGTGAGCGATTTCCATCGCTGGGAGGGGGACAGCCTGTTGCTCGCCATTCGCGTACAGCCCCGCGCCAGCCGGGACGAAATCGTCGGCCCGCACGGTAACAGCCTCAAGGTCCGCATCACCGCCCCACCCGTCGACGGCAGGGCCAACGCCCATCTCATCAAGTATCTCGCCAAGGCCTTTGGCGTGCCGCGCGCGCGGGTGACCCTGCTGGCCGGCGAGAGCGGCCGTGACAAACGCCTGCGCATCGACGCCCCCGGCCGTCTGCCGGCCTGCATCCCGCCCGCCTGAACCGTTCACAGCCGCTCTGGCGCCGCTGGTCGGGATCGTCGCCGGCCTTTCCTTAGATCCTTGATATCTCTCTAAACTTCCTTACCCCCCGGCCGTTATTGATATCGACGTATTGCCCTGCACGGACAACCATCGCGGCGGCACTCCTGGAGTGACGCCGGCAACGAACCTGCAACAGAAAGGTAGGCACGGTGAAGGAACAATTTACGCAACAGCTCAACGCCTATAGCCGCTGGAAGGAAGATACCAAGCGGCAGATCACAACCTATCGTGACTGGCTGGCGGCGCATGACATGAGCTCCCCGGAAGACGACCTGCGCATCTATGAAATCATCGATGCGCTGGAATCGGACAACATCACCATCGGCTTCGCCGCCGAGTTCTCCCGCGGCAAGACCGAGCTGATCAACGCCATCTTCTTCGCCAATTACAAGCGGCGGCTGCTGCCCTCCTCGGCGGGACGCACCACCATGTGTCCCACCGAGCTGTTCTATGATGCCAAGGCGGACAAACCCTACATCCGCCTGCTGCCCATCGAGACGCGCCTCGACGACACCAGTATCAGCGAACTCAAGCAGGATCCCGCGCACTGGATCAGCATCGACCTCGACATCGACTCCCCGCAGGCCATGGCCGAGGCCTTCCAGGAAATCATCAAGACCAAGCCGGTTCCGGTCGACAACGCCATTCGCCTCGGCCTCTACAGCCGTGAGGAACAGAAAAAGGCCGAGGTGCCGCCGGTCAGCATCGAGATCCCCATGTGGCGACACGTGATGATCAGCTTTCCCCATCCGCTGCTGAAGCAGGGCCTGGTGATCCTCGACACCCCCGGGCTCAACGCCATGGGCACCGAACCCGAACTCACCATGGACATGCTGCCCAACGCCCAGGCGGTGATCTTCGTGCTGGCGGCCGATTCCGGCGCCACCAAGAGTGACATGGAGATCTGGAACACCCACGCGCAGACCTTCCGCGGCAATCACCAGACGGGGCTCATCGTCGTCCTCAACAAGATCGATACCCTGTGGGACGAGTTGCAGGACGAGGCCGCCGTGCAGCGCAATATCGACAAGCAATGCCGCGACACCGCCGACATCCTCGGCGTGGAGGCCCGCAGCGTCTACCCGGTGACGGCGCAAAAGGGCCTGCTGGCGCGGGTCAAGAACGACGACGTCCTGTTGCAGAAGAGCGGCCTGCTGGCGCTGGAGGCCACCCTTTCCGACGAGGTCCTGCCCGCCAAGCAGCAGCTGGTGCGCAACAACATCACCTCGCGCATCGGCGCCATGATCGAAACCACCAAGGGCGTGCTCACCCAGCGCCTGGACGAAATCCAGGCGCAGATGGACGAGCTACGCTCCCTGTCCGGCAAGAGCGCCGACGTGCTCATGGAGACCATGCAGAAGCTGCGCATGGAGCAGGGCATCTATCAGAAGGACGTGGAAAACTTCCAGACCAGCCGGCATGTGCTGAAGCGTCAGCTCATCGCCCTGGTGGAATCCCTGGGTCTGGACGCGCTGGATCACCTGATCGCCAAGACCCGCGCCGAAATGGTCGACAGCTGGACCACCGTCGGCATGAAGGCGGGCATGAAGACCTTTTTCGATGGGGCGCGGGACACCATGACCCACGTCAATCACCAGACCGAGAAATCCAACGCCATCGTTCAGTCCATTTATGACCGGTTCCGCGACGAACACGGCTTTTCCGACCTCAATCCCACCCTGTTCGCCACCGCATCGTATACCCGCGAACTGGATCAGCTGTACAGGAAGGCCGAGGAATTCCGTACCAGCAGCGTCACCACCATGACCGAGCAGAGCTTCGTGGTGAAGAAGTTCTTCGTCTCCATGGTCAGCCATGCCCGCAATATCTTCTTCCGCGCCAACCAGGACGCCGAGGACTGGGCCGGCTCGGTGATGCGGCCGCTGGCGGCGCGCATCAAGGAGCGTAAGCAGCAGCTGGAAAAACGCCTCGCCAACCTGCAGAAGATCAAGAATTCACGGGAGAAACTGGTGGAAAACATCGCCCAGCTGGAGGCCCAGAGCGAGGACCTCATGCAGCAGCTGGACACCATCAACGGTATCCTCAAGGCGATCAATACGCCGCTGCCCGTCGCGCAGGATCCGCAACAGCCCGCGGCCGCCGCGCTCTAGCTCTGGCTACCGGTCGCGCGTGAGCTGACTCAGCGGAAAGACGGTCTCCGCCTGCTTGCCGCTGGTCACGGCGTCGGCCAGTGAATAGCGATCCAGCAGCGCAAGGAATTCCGCGCTGGCCTTCTGCAAGACGTTTTTCAGGGCGCAGACGGAGGCCACCGTGCAGGAGGGATTGTCGGCATTGAAGCACTCCACGATGTCGAAGTTGGGTTCCATCTGTCGTACCACGTCGCCCACCGAGATCTCTTCCGGCGCCCGTGCCAGGCGCATGCCGCCATTCTTGCCGCGCAGGGTATGGATGAAATTGGCGCCGGCCAGGTGATGCACCACCTTCACCAGATGATTGCGTGAAATCTCATAGAAACTGGCAATCTCGCTGATGGTCGCCAGGGTATCGCCCTTCTGGGCGAGATAGATCAGTACCCGCAGGGAGTAATCCGTGTGTAGCGTCAGTTGCATCAGTATATTTGCCCCCGATTGATTGCCGCCCTTCCCGCCTGGTTGTGTTGACAAGCAAGCGTCCGGGCATATTATATATATCTAGGATACATCATTTGGCCGGTTGTGCTATTTCAATCTCCGCGCAGAGGCGTGGTTTTTTTATGCCCTCGGCAGATGTCTCCTGAATTCCTGTAATCCAAATTGCGCCATGGCAAAGTCTGCCGCGCGCCATCCATTGCTGATACCAGCAGAACGAGGAGATCCATACGTATGTCCGATTCACTCTATGACCGCCTGGGCGGTGAAGCCGCCGTTGATGCCGCCGTCGATATTTTTTATCGTAAGGTACTGTCCGATGACCGCATCAATGAATTCTTCGACGGCGTCGACATGGACCGCCAGGCCGCCAAGCAGAAGGCCTTCCTGACCATGGCCTTCGGTGGCCCCAACAATTATACCGGCGAAGACATGCGCAAGGGGCATGCCCACCTGGTAGCCCGTGGCCTGAATGACAGCCATTTCGACGCCGTGGTCGAGAACCTCGGTAACACGTTGAAAGAGCTGGGCGTTTCCGATGAGCTGATCGGCGAAGTCGCCGCCATCGCCGAAACCACGCGCAACGACGTCCTGGGACGTTAATCCACTACAACCCGACGGGTACGTTATGCCGAAAATCGTCTTTGAGGGCCGGGAGTATCTGGCCGAAGAGAATGAATCAGTCCTCGACTGCCTGATCCGGCATGACGTATCCGTCAATTACTCCTGTCGCGCCGGCGTCTGCCAGAGCTGCATGATGATGATGGAGGAAGGCACCCCTTCGGAATCCTCGCAGAAAGGCCTCAAGGATGCCCTCAAGGCGCAGAACTATTTCCTCATGTGTTCCTACGTTGCCGAGGGAGACATCAGCATCAGCCGGCCCGGCAAGGATTTCCAGAGCATGGAGACCGAGGTGCTGGCGCTGGACCGCCTCAGTGACGACGTACTGCGCGTGCGGTTGGCACGCCCGGAGAACGACAGCTATTTTCCCGGACAATTCCTCAACCTGCAGAATCCCGACGGTGTCGAGCGCAGCTATTCACTGGCCAGCCTCCCCGATGACGAGGATTTTCTCGAACTGCACGTGCGCCATATCCCCGGCGGCAAGGTCAGCGGCTGGGTGCACACCGCCCTCAAGGTGGGCGACCGGGTGACCATCAGTCCGGCCACCGGCGACTGCTTCTACACCCCGGGCCAGCCCGGACAGAACCTGCTCTTGATCGGCACCGGCACCGGTCTGGCGCCCCTCTATGGCATCCTCCGCGATGCCCTGCGTCAGGGGCACAAGGGCGAGATCCATCTCTATCACGGCAGCAGCACGGCGGAGGGTCTGTATCTCGTCGACGCGCTGAAGGCGCTGGATGCCGCCCATGCCAACGTCCACTATCACCCCTGCGTCTCCCAGGGCACACCGCCGGCGGGGGTCACCAGCGGGCGCGCCGACCAAAAGGCGCTGGAAGAGATCGGCAAGCTGGGTGGCTGGCGCATCTATCTGTGCGGGCGCGAAGAGATGGTGAAGTCGGCGCGTCAGAAGGCCTTTCTGTCGGGGGCCTCGCTCAAGGACATCTACGCCGATCCGTTTGTCCCCGCGGTGGATTGAAAAAGCCTGGGCCTACGGATTCAGAAAAAGCAAAGCGACAAAAAAGCCCCCTGTCACACGCGTGACAGGGGGCTTTTTTCAACTGTGGCGGGATCAATGCAGGGACTGGTGGGATTCCTCCATCACCATGTTTTCCATCCAGGAAAAGGCCTCTTCCAGGCCCGGCTGATTGAACAGCACCATCAGCACCACCCACTTCACCTGCTCCAGATCGATGTCCGGTGACTCCAGGGCCATGATGCGGTCGATGACCAGTTCGCGGCTGGCGTCGTCCAGCACCCCCATCTGTTCGAGGAAGATGAGGAAGCCGCGGCTTTCCATGTCCAGCTTCTTCTCTTCGCTGGTATTGAACACGCGGATGGAGCGGCCGGCCGGAACCGAGCGCGGCGCCGCATTGCGCTGTGCCGAGGCAAGATCCTCCAGCCAGGTGAATGCCTTGCTGATCTCTGAATGAAGGAAGCCCGCTTCGTGGAGCTGAACCCGCAGGGCTTCCGGGTCGGCGTCCAGGGCGGCGTCATCGTCCATATAGTTTTCAAACAGATACATCAGTACATCAAGCACATCTTCTTTCATGGTCACCTACTCTTGTCGACGCGGCAGTAACGGCCACCGCTTGATGTGACGCGTCCCTGCAACTCCATGTTCAAAAGCATGGAGGAAACAACGTCCGCCGTCAATCCGCTGCGCACCACCAGGGTGTCGATGCTCACTGGCTCAAAACCCAGCGATGCCAACAGCTGCTGCTGGTCGGCGGGTAGTGTGTCGGGATCCTTGTCCTCCCGCTCGGCGCCCACCGACCCATACTCTGTGACTGCGGCCAGCGGCCCCAGTTCCTCGATGATGTCGCCGATCTCTTCCACCAACTTTGCGCCCTGGCGGATCAGGTGGTGGCAGCCCCGCGCCAGGGGGTTGTGGATGGAGCCCGGCAGGGCAAACACCTCCCGGCCCTGTTCCACGGCCAGGCGCGCGGTGATGAGGGAGCCGCTCTTGCAGGCGGCCTCCACCACCAGCACGCCCAGGCTGAGGCCGCTGATGATGCGGTTGCGGCGGGGAAAGTTGCCAGGCAGCGCCGGCGTGCCGGGTGGGAATTCGCTGATGATGGCGCCCTGCGCGACGATGGCCCGCGCCAGATCCCGATGCCGCGCCGGGTAGATGCGATCCGGGCCGGTCCCCGCCACGGCGATGGTTGCGCCCCCTGCCCGCAGGGCGCCGTGATGACTCGCGGCATCGATGCCCAGCGCCATGCCGCTGGTGACCACCAGGCCGGCGCGGCCGAGGGCGTGGGCGAAGTCTTCGGCCAGGCCGCGTCCGCCTGCGCTGGGATTGCGGCTGCCAACGATGGCGAGCTGTGGCCGGGCGAGGAGGGTCGGATCGCCATGCACGAACAGCAGCGGCGGTGGGTCCGCGATCTCCTTCAGCAGCGGCGGATAGGCGGGATCATGCAGGGTGAGGATGCGCCGGGATGCGCCTTCCGCCCAGCGCAGGGTGGTCTCGACGGCGGACCAGTCGGGGGCGGCGAGAAAGGCCCGTCCGGCCGGCGGCAGGGGCAGTGCGCGGCGCCGCTCGGAGACGGGCAGCCGAAAGAACTCGCGGGGAGAGGAATAGTGCTTCAGCAGGCGCTGAAACGCCATTGCGCCCAGGCCGGGTGTGCGATGCAGCGCCAGCCAGTAGCGCAGATCGTTGTGGGGCGCGGCCCCGTGTTGCGGCCCTTCCATAGCCGGCTCCTCCATGCGCCCCGCCCATCCTGGGCGGGTGGTCGAAATCAGGGGTTGCGCACGCTGTCGTAGATGCGCATGTCCCGTTCGGACTCCATCACCAGGGCGTAGCTCACCCGGTCGAAGGAGCGGAACACCAGCACGATGCCTGCCCGGATATCTGGCAGGGTGACCTTTTCGCCACGGTCCTTGCCATAATTGTCACGGATCACCGCGCCGCTCTGATAGACCGCCAGCACGTTCCCCACTTCCAGGCCATCCTGCTCGCCCTTGTTCAGCACCACGGTCTGAAACTGGCCGATACGTGAGACGCCATCGACCACGGCGATGATCTTGCCCTCAATGGGCATGTCCGGCGCGTGTGGCAGGAAGGCCTGATCAATGGCTTCCGCGCCCTTGGGCATCAGCCTGTCGCCCACCAGGGTTTCGCGATTGGAATGGGTGATCTTCAGGGTGCTGGGGTCGCCAAACTCCTCGACCACGGCGTCGGCCACATGCAGGGCCTCGTAGCCCAGCACATCACCGCGGCTGGCGCCCGGGTTGCGGTAGGGCTTGCCCACGCGCAAGACGGTATAACGCGACTGGGGGTCCTGGCCCGGCACCAGGCCGCGGGCGTAGATGGTGTCACCGGCGCCGGAGACCAGCCGCTGGTCGCTGCCGGAAATGATGTAGGCGGCGTCTTCCACCTCGCGCTCACTGAGTACCCGTGGCTGGCCGAGGAACTGGCTGATGGCGTCCAGCGGGATGGTGGCGATGGGCGTATCGACGCGCTCGGCGCGCACCTTGGGCGACAGTTTCACCGTCGGCTTGCCGCGCTGCACGCGCAGGATCGGCCGGCCCTGGGCATCGTACTCCAGGTACACCACGTCACCCGGATAGATCAGGTGCGGGTTCTTGATCTGCGGATTGAAGCTCCACACCTCGGGCCAGCGCCAGGGGCTCTCCAGAAAGCGCGCGGAGATGTCCCACAGGGTGTCGCCCTTGACGACCACATAGCGGTCGGGGTGATCGGCCTTCAATTTGATGGTGTCGGCAAGTGCCGCACCCATGCTGAGGCACAGCAACAGGCCCAGCAGTATTTTTTTCGACATCGTCGTCCCTCTGTTCATCGATTTGCCCGAGTGTAGACGAATCACCCCACGGACTCCAGCGATGCCGGCTCTGTGCGGCGCGCAGGCAAATGGAAAGGAAATGAAAGAGATAGCGGCAAAACCTCGTCTGGATTGAATTTGCTTTCTACCGGATTGCCGGCTATCTGCGTATAATCATCGGCTGCCGCCAGCATATCTTTGATGGCAAACAGGCTTTATTGATGGACTTCACATGTCAGTGCTGAACATACTGCATTTTCCCGACCCCCTCCTGCGCCAGAAGGCCAAGCCCGTGAGCCGGGTGGATGCCGAGATCCGCCGCATCGTCGACGACATGTTCGAGACCATGTACCAGGCGCCGGGCATCGGCCTCGCCGCGGTGCAGGTCAACATCCTCAAGCGCATCATCGTCATCGACATCTCGGAAAACAAGGACCAGCCCCTGTGTCTCATCAATCCGGAGATCATCGAGGCCACGGGCAGCGAGAAGAGTGAGGAAGGTTGCCTGTCCGTGCCCGGCATCTATGAGCAGGTCCGCCGCGCCGAACACATCCGTGTGCGCGCCCTGGATCGCGAGGGCAAGCCCATCGAGCTGGAGACCGGCGACCTGCTGGCGGTGTGCATCCAGCACGAGATCGACCACCTCGACGGCAAGCTGTTCGTCGACCACCTCTCCGCCCTCAAGCGCAACCGCATCCGCAAGAAACTGGAAAAGCAGCGCCTGCACACCATGTGAGCCAGCCCGGCCACCCATTAGATAGAAGGAACGCACCGTGGCCGAAGGCCTGAACATCATCTTTGCCGGCACCCCGGAGTTCGCCGCCAGCAGCCTGCAGGCCCTGCTCGACTCGCCCCACGAGGTGCGCGCCGTCTATACCCAGCCCGACCGCCCCGCCGGCCGCGGCCGCAAGCTCCAGGCCAGCCCGGTGAAGGCGCTGGCGCAGGCCCACGACATCCCCGTGCGGCAGCCCAGGACCCTGCGCGATGCCGAGGTCCAGGCCGAACTGGCCGCCCTCGATGCCGATGTGATGATCGTCGTCGCCTACGGCCTGATCCTGCCGCGCGAGGTGCTCGAGCCCCCGCGTCTCGGCTGCCTCAACGTGCATGCCTCGCTGCTGCCGCGCTGGCGTGGCGCCGCGCCCATCCAGCGCGCCATCCTCGCCGGCGACAGCGAGACCGGCGTCACCATCATGCAGATGGACGAAGGCCTGGACACCGGCGACATGCTGCTGAAAGTGCGCACCCCCATCACCGCCGACGACACCGCGCAGACCCTGCACGACCGCCTTGCCACCCTTGGCGCCCAGGCCCTGCTCGACACCCTCGCTGGTCTGCAGGCCGGCAGCATCCACCCCGAGTCGCAGGACGACAGCCAGTCCACCTATGCCGCCAAGCTGGACAAGGCCGAGGCGCAGATCGACTGGCAGCGCCCCGCCGCGGAAATCGCCCGCCAGGTGCGCGCCTTCAATCCCTGGCCCGTGGCCCACACACCTTATAAGGGACAGAACCTGCGCATCTGGCTGGCCGAGCCCGTCGACGACGGCGGCGATGCCGCCCCCGGCACGGTGGTGGCCGAGGGCCGTGACGGCATCCTTGTGGCCACCGGCGACGGCCTGTTGCGCATCACCCGCCTGCAACTGCCCGGCGGGCGGCCCATCGATGCCGCCGACTACCTCAATGCCCACAGCCTGCTGGGCAAGCGGCTGGGTCAGTGAAAAAGAACGACCCCCGCGCCCTTGCCGCCCGCATCCTCGCCCGCGTCGCCTCCGGCGCCTCCCTCACCGCCGCCCTCGACGACAGCCTGCCGCAGGCCCCGGACCGCGACCGCGCCCTGATCCAGGAACTCTGCTACGGCACCCTGCGCGCCTGGCCGCGCCTCGAACGCCTCGCCGCCGGCCTGCTGCGCAAGCCCCTGGGCAGGAAGGACGGCGACGTGCAGGCCCTGATCCTGCTCGGCCTGCATCAGCTCACCGCCATGCGCATTCCCGCCCACGCCGCGGTGGCGGAGACGGTGGGCGCGGTCAACGCCCTTGGCAAGGGCTGGGCGCGTGGCCTGGTGA
>Ga0256839_1002110_pt1 | contig 22796 bp, 21 predicted proteins | sample 354166metaG_FD_185968 | JGI IMG/M metagenome (GOLD analysis project Ga0256839, IMG submission 185968) | Hydrothermal vent microbial communities from Mid Atlantic Ridge, Atlantic Ocean - 354-166 | ecosystem: Environmental > Aquatic > Marine > Hydrothermal vents | place: Atlantic Ocean: Mid... | reverse complement strand
CGGCGCGCGCTCTCAGGCAGGGTTGGCCGAGACCACCTGCGCCCCCCTCCCTCACCCTCCCCCCGCAAGCGGGGGGAGGGCCGGGGAGGGGGGGACGGCCCCGGCAGGGAGGGCGGCGCGGACACGGGCGCGCGGAGCGCGCAGGTGCGGGGAGCGCCGCAGCGCCCTCAGGTGGGGAGGCTCGATCTTGCTGCCGCGTTCGAGCCCGGACCACCGGCGGTGGACCCCGGCAGGGAGGGCGGCGCCGTGAACGGGCCCGCAGCCTATGCCGCGGTGCAGCAGCTCGACCAGGAGACGCTGGTCACGCGCTACGCGCCCCTGGTCAAGCGCATCGCCTACCACCTGGTCAGCCGGCTGCCGCCGAGCGTGCAGGTGGAGGACCTGATCCAGGCCGGCATGATCGGCCTGCTGGAGGCGGCGACCCATTACGACCCGTCGCAGGGGGCGAGCTTCGAGACCTATGCCGGGATACGGGTTCGTGGGGCCATGCTGGACGAGATCCGGCGCAGCGACTGGACGCCGCGCTCCGTTCATCGCAAGGCTCGCCAGGTGGCCGAGGCCATGCGTGCCATCGAGCACGAGAAGGGGCGCGACGCGCGGGACGTGGAGGTGGCCCAGGCCATGGGCATCAGCCTGGAGGAGTACTACCGCATCCTCCAGGACGCGGCCGGCTGCCGGATCTTCAGCCTCGACGACGGCGACGGCCGCGACGATCCGTCCGAGCCCGGCAGCGAGGGCGACGACCCCTTCGCCGCGGTCGAGGAGGCGGCCTTCCGCGAGGCCCTGGCACAGGCCATCGCCTCGCTGCCCGAGCGCGAGCGGCTGGTCATGTCCCTCTACTACGACGAGGAGCTCAACCTGCGCGAGATCGGCGAGGTGCTGGGCGTGAGCGAGTCGCGCGTGTGCCAGATCCACGGCCAGGCCCTGGTGCGCCTGCGCGCGCGCATGGCCGAGTGGACCCGCAGCGAAGACTGAAACCGAAGCCGGTCGAGGAGGCGAGCCTTGGACAAGAGCATGAAGATCCTGATCGTGGACGATTTCTCCACGATGCGCCGCATCATCAAGAACCTGCTGCGCGATCTGGGGTTCAACAACACCCAGGAGGCCGACGACGGCACCACCGCCCTGCCCATGCTCCAGAACGGTGACTTCGATTTCCTCATCACCGACTGGAACATGCCGGGCATGACGGGGCTCGACCTGCTCAAGGCGGTGCGCGCCGATCCCAAGCTGAAGGACCTGCCGGTCCTCATGGTCACGGCCGAGGCCAAGCGCGACCAGATCATCGAGGCGGCCCAGGCGGGCGTGAACGGCTACATCGTCAAGCCCTTCACCGCACAGACCCTCAAGGAGAAGATCGAGAAGATCTTCGAGCGTCTCGGGGCCACCGCCCAGGGCTGAGCCTGACGGCAGGGGAGGATACAAGTGAGCGAGCAGGAGCGGATGGACGCCCAAGACCGGCTCGAGCGGGCTCGGGCCCTGGTAGCCCATCTCGAGGCAGGCGAGGAGCGCGAGGCGGAGGCGGTGCTCGACGAGCTGACCCGCATGCGCGAGTCGGACCTGTTCCGCGAGCTCGGGCGCCTGACGCGGGAGCTGCACGAGGCGCTCAAGAGCTTCCAGCTCGATGCCCGCATCGCCGAGTTCGCCGAGAAGGAGATCCCGGACGCCAAGGAGCGGCTCGGCTACGTGATCAGCATGACCGAGCAGGCCGCGCACAGGACCATGGATCTGGTCGAGCGCAGCCTGCCCCTGACCGAGGGCCTCGCCCGCGACGGCAGGCGGCTGGCGGAGGAGTGGGGCCGCTTCCGCGCGCGCCGGATGGACGCCGAAGCCTTCCGGGCGCTCGCGCGCGAGCTCGACACCTTCCTGCCCCGTGTGGCCGAGGACGCCGAGACCGTGCGCGGCCAGCTCACCGAGGTGCTCATGGCGCAGGACTTCCAGGACCTCACGGGCCAGATCATCCGCAAGGTGATCACGCTGGTGCAGGAGGTCGAGGGCAATCTGGTCGAGCTCGTGCGCATCTCCGGCCAGCGCCTGGCGCGCCGCGGCGACGGCGCCGGCGGCAAGGACGCTGCGGAAGGTAAGACTTCGGAAGGGAAAACTTCGCCCAGCGGACCGCACGTGCCGGGCTGCGACGGCGGCGACGTGGTCAAGGGGCAGGACGAGGTGGACGACCTCCTCGCCAGCCTGGGCTTCTGAGCGCGGAGGGCAGGACATGACGATCGCGGCCGACGACGACATCCTGCAGGACTTCCTGGTGGAGGCGGGCGAGCTGCTCGAGCAGCTCGATGAGCAGCTCGTGGAGCTGGAGACGCGCCCGGACGACCCGGACCTGCTGAACGCGATCTTCCGCGCCTTCCATACGGTCAAGGGGGGGGCCGGCTTCCTCGGGCTGGAGCCCATGGTGGAGCTCTGCCACCGCACCGAGGACGTCTTCAACGTGCTGCGCCAGGGCGAGCGGCGGGTCGATCCGGAGCTGATGGACGCCGTGCTCCAGGCCCTGGACGCGGTCAAGGTCATGTTCGAGCGGGTCAAGGCGGGGGAGATGCCGGAGCCCGCCGACACCGGCCTGCTCGAGCGTCTCGTCGGGTTCGCCGCACCCGAGGGGGGCGGGGCGGAGGCGGAGCCCGCGACGGCGCAGCAGCCTGCGGACGGGCCGCAGCCGCCGTCGGACGCGCAGGCCTCCTCCGGCGACGGGGACGAGATCACGGAGGAGGAGTTCGAGCGCCTGCTCGACGAGCTCCAGGGACGCGCGGGCGCGCAGCAGGCGATGGAGCAGCCGGCGCGGCCCGGGGCGGCGGCCCGGGGCGAGGCACCTGTGCTGGAGGCGGGCCCGGGCGGCGACGAGATCACGGACGAGGAGTTCGAGCGCCTGCTCGATGCCCTGCACGGGCCGGGCCGCCACGGCGGGGTGCCGGCCGGGCAGGTGGCGGGCGCGGAGGCTTCCGCCCCCGCGGCACCGGCCGAGGCCCCGGCGCCGGCGCCCGAGGCCCGTCCCGCGGAGGCGTCCGCCCGGGCCGGGGGCCGGCCGGAGGGCGCCGGGCGCGGCGGCGACGGCGGGTCGCGGCCGCCCGGAGGCGAGGGCGGCGGCGAGGAGGGCCGCGCGCGGCCGGCGGGCCAGCCCGCGGGCGAGGCCACGGTGCGCGTGGACACGCGCCGCCTCGACGAGATCATGAACCTGGTGGGCGAGCTCGTGCTGGTGCGCAACCGCCTCGCCACCCTGCGTTCCAGCATCGGCGACGAGGCCGTCTCCCAGGCGGTGGCCAACCTGGATCTCGTCACCTCCGACCTGCAGGCGGCGGTCATGAAGACCCGCATGCAGCCCATCCGCAAGGTCTTCGGGCGCTTCCCGCGGGTGGTGCGCGACCTCGCCCGCAGCCTCGACAAGGAGGTCAGGCTGGAGCTGCGCGGCGAGGAGACCGACCTCGACAAGAACCTGGTCGAGGCGCTGGCCGACCCGCTCGTGCACCTGGTGCGCAACGCAGTCGACCACGGCATCGAGCCGCCCGCCGAGCGCGAGGCCAAGGGCAAGCCGCGCGCCGGCACGGTGGTGCTCTCGGCCGAGCAGGAGGGCGACCACATCCTCATCACCATCTCCGACGACGGGCGCGGCATGGATCCGGCGGCGCTCAGGCGCAAGGCGGTGGAGAAGGGGATCATCGACGAGGCCGCGGCCGCGCGCATGGACGACCACGAGGCCTTCAACCTCATCTTCGCGCCGGGCTTCTCGACCAAGGAAGAGATCTCGGACATCTCGGGCCGTGGCGTGGGCATGGACGTGGTCAAGAACCGCATCGCCCAGCTCAACGGCGCGATCGAGATCCACTCCGTTCCGGGCGAGGGGACGGAGCTGCGCATCAAGCTGCCGCTGACGCTGGCCATCCTGCCCACGCTCATGGTGATCGTGGGCGAGCGCCGCTTCGCCATGCCGCTGTCCAACGTGGCCGAGATCTTCCAGATGGAGAACGCGAGCACCAACGTGGTGGACGGCCAGCTCGTGGTGCGGGTGCGCGGCAAGGCCGTGCCGCTCTTCTACCTGCACCACTGGCTGGCGCCGGACGCCGACACCGCCGAGGCTGAGCGGCAGGGCCAGGTGGTCATGGTGCACGTGGGCAACCAGCGCGTGGGCTTCGTGGTGGATCAGGTCCTCGGCCAGGAGGAGGTGGTGATCAAGCCCCTGGGGACGCTGCTGCACGGGCTGGCTGGCTTCGCCGGGGCCACCATCACGGGCGACGGCCGCATCGCGCTCATCCTGGACGTGCCGAGCCTGCTCCGCGCCTACGCGCACCGACGCTGAGGCCGCACGCCCGGGAGGGAGCCGGAAGCCGCATGGCCGCGCGCGTCCTCATCGTCGACGACTCGGGCTTCTTCCGGCGCCGCATCGCCGAGATCCTGCGCGCCGATCCCAGGCTGGAGGTGGCGGGCTTCGCCGCCGACGGCGCCGAAGCGGTGGAGGCTGCCCGCCGGCTGCGGCCCGACGTCATCACCATGGACGTGGAGATGCCGGTCATGGACGGCATCGAGGCCGTGCGCCGCATCATGGCCGAGGCCCCCACGGCCATACTCATGTTCTCCTCGCTCACCCACGAGGGCGCGCGCGCCACGCTGGATGCGCTGGAGGCGGGCGCGGCCGACTTCCTGCCCAAGAGGCTGCAGGACCTGGCCCCCGACCAGGCCGAGGCGGGCCGGATCCTGCGCGAGCGGGTGCTGGCGCTCGCGGCCCGGCGGCCGGCCGGGACGCACGCCCCCACCGTCCCGGGCCGTGCCGGCACGGCCCCCGCGCCGGCGCGTCCTGCCGCCCCACGCCCGGTCATTCCCCCGGCTGCACCCCGCCGCGGCCGCTGGCGCCTGGTGGTGCTGGGCAGCTCCACGGGCGGCCCAATGGCGCTTCAGCGCGTGCTGCGCGCCCTGCCGGCGGGCTACCCCGCCCCCGTGGTGGTGATCCAGCACATGCCGGCGAGCTTCACCGGCCCCTTCGCCGAGCGCCTCGACGGGCTGTGCGCCCTGAGCGTTCGCGAGGCGCGCGATGGCGACCCCATCCTTCCCGGCGAGGTCCTGCTCGCACCGGGAGGGCGGCAGCTCTGGTTCGAGCGCCACGGTGGCGCCGCACGGGTGCGGCTGCGGTCGCCCCGACCCGATGAGCACTACAAGCCGAGCGTGGACGTGGCGCTCGCCTCGGCCGCCGAGGCCTGCGGCGCGGAGACGCTGGGTGTGGTGCTGACCGGCATGGGCGCCGACGGGCGCGAGGGGGCGCGCCGGCTCAAGGCGCGCGGCGGCACCGTGTGGGCGCAGGACGAGGCGAGCTGCGTCATCTACGGGATGCCGCGGGCCGTGGTGGAGGCGGGGCTGGCCGACCGTGTCCTGCCGCTGGAGGAGATCGGCCCTGCGCTGGCCAACGGCATCCACTGAGGCGGTGGCATGGCCCGTGCATCCCGTTCGAGGGAGAGACTGAGAGCCCATGGACCTGCTGAGCATCGTCGGCCTGCTCGTCGGGTTCGCCGCCATCGTCGGCGGCAACCTGCTCGAGGGCGGGCATGCCGCCTCGCTGGTGCAGCTGACGGCCTTCGTGATCGTGGGCGGAGGCACGCTCGGGGCGGTGATGCTGCAGACGCCGGTGCCCGTGTTCCTGCATGCGCTCAAGATCTTCCCGTGGGTGTTCCGTCCGCCTTCGCTGGATGCCGAGGCCCTCATCGCCAAGGTGGTGGGCTGGAGCAACGTCGCCCGCAAGGAAGGGCTGCTGGGGCTGGAGGGCGCGGCCGAGTCGGAGCCGGACCTCTTCGCGCGCAAGGGGCTGCAGCTGCTCGTGGACGGCAACGAGCCGGAGGCCATCCGGAGCGTGATGGAGGTGGAGCTCGAGACGCTGGAGACGCGCGAGCTCGCCGCCGCGCGCGTGTTCGAGAGCATGGGCGGCTACAGCCCCACCATCGGCATCATCGGGGCGGTCATGGGCCTGATCCACGTGATGCAGAACCTGGCCGACCCCAGCCGGCTCGGGCCCGGCATCGCCACCGCCTTCGTGGCCACCATTTACGGCGTGGGTTTCGCCAACCTGCTGTTCCTGCCCGTGGCGAACAAGCTCAAGGCCATCGCGCGCCGGCGCGGGCGCGGGCGCGAGATGGTGCTCGACGGCATCGTGGCCATCGCCGAGGGCGAGAATCCGCGCAACATCGAGGCACGGCTGCAGGGCTTTCTCGAGTGAGGTGGTGAAGGGCCATGACGCGCCGGCGCGCTGAGGAGGAGCACGAGAACCATGAGCGCTGGCTCGTGTCCTATGCGGACTTCATCACGCTGCTGTTCGCCTTCTTCGTGGTGATGTACGCGATCTCCTCGGTCAACGAGGGCAAGTACCGCGTGCTCTCGGACGCGCTCGAGGCCGCCTTCCGGGCGCCCGCGCGCAGCATGGAGCCGATCCAGGTCGGGCGGCTGGCGCGCATCGCCCTCGAGCCCGACGCCCTCCTGGCGCTGCCGCCCCTGCCCGCGGCAGGCCTCGACGGCGAGCCCGGCGGCGGCGAGCTCGCCGGCGACGCGCGCCAGCGCCTCGCGCGCCGGGTGTCGCGGGCCCTGCGCCCGCTGCTGGACAGGGGGCTCGTGCGGGTGGCCAACCGCCCCGACGGCGTGCACATCGAGATCGACGCGGCCGTGCTCTTCCCGAGCGGGAGCGCCCGGCTCTCGCCGGAGGCGATGCCGGTGCTGGAGCGCCTGGGGGCCCTTCTCAAGGATCTTCCCAACCCGGTGCGGGTCGAGGGCCACACGGACAACGTCCCCATCCGCAACGCGGTCTATCCCTCGAACTGGGAACTGTCGGCCGCGCGCGCGGCGAGCGTGGTGCGGCTGTTCGAGCGGCTGGGGCTGGACCCCCGGCGGCTCATGGCGGTGGGCTACGGCGAGCACCATCCGGTGGCGGACAACGCCACGCCCGCCGGCAGGCGGCGCAACCGCCGTGTGGTGGTCGTGGTGCTCGACGGGCCGGAGCGCCGGGAGCTGCCTGCCGACGCGCCGCTGCGCGCCCGGCTCGAGGCGGGTGCGACGCAGGAAGGTCGCCCATGAGGGTGTGGGCGGTCGCGAACCAGAAGGGCGGCGTGGGCAAGACCACCACGGCGGTCAGCCTCGGGGCCCTCCTTGCGCGCGCCGGCTGCCGGACCCTGCTCGTGGACCTCGATCCGCACGGGTCGCTCACGGCCTATTTCGGCCGCGACCCGGAGGCGGCCGGCGCCAGCGTGTACGGCCTGTTCGTACCGCCCGGCGAGCAAGGTGCTGCCGATCCGCGCGGCCTGGCGGTGCCGGTGGCCCCGGAGGGGCTGGCCCTGTGGCGTGCGAGCACGGCCATGGCCACCCTCGACCGCCAGCTCGGGGCACGGGAGGGGATGGGGCTCGTGCTGCGACGGGCGCTCGCCGCCGTGGCCGATCGCTACGACTACGCGCTTCTCGACTGTCCGCCCATGCTGGGCATCCTGATGGTCAACGCGCTCGCCGCCTGCGAGCGTCTCATCGTGCCCGTGCAGACCGAGCATCTGGCGCTCAAGGGGCTGGAACGCATGGAGCGCACGCTCGCCATGGTCGGGCGCTCGCGGCGCGCGCCGCTCCCCTGGGTGATCGTGCCCACCCTGCACGACCGGCGCACGCGGGCAGGGGCCCAGGCCCTGGAGGCCCTGCGCGCACGCTACGGGCCGCGGGTGTGGCGGGGCGTGATCCCGGTGGACACCCGCTTCCGCGAGGCGAGCCGCGCCGGGCGCGCGCTGCCGGAGATCGCGCCCATGGCGCGCGGAAGCCAGGCCTATGCGGCATTGCTGGAGGACCTGCTGGCCGGCCGCGGGCAGGCGCCCGGTGCGCCGGCGCAGATGAAGGAGGCGAGGGCATGAGCGGCACATCGGCGGATGTCCGGGCGCTGCTGCCCGAGGCGGAGGCCCTGGGGAGCTACCTGGAGACCCTGCTCGGGCCGGAGGCCCCCCCGACGGCAGACGGGGGGGCAGGCCCGTCCGGGCGCGCCGTGCCGGCGCTGCTGATGGAGGCGGGCGGGGTGCAGGTGGCGCTGCCCCAGGCGGCCATCGAGGCCGTGCTGCCGTGGAGCGGCCGGGCGCGCCGCCCGCGCCGGGGCGAGCCCCCGTGGCTGCTGGGCCGCATGCGGCGCGCGGGCGGGACGCTGGCGGTGGTGGACCTCGCCCGCGTGGTGCTGCCGCGGGCCCGCTGGCCGGTGGCGGGTGCCGGCGGGCGGGCGGGCTTCCTGGTGCGCCTGGACGGGGACTGGGCGCTGGCCTGCGCGCGCGTGGGCGATCCGGTCCTCCTCACGGACGCCGCGGTGCGCTGGCGGCGTCCCGACCCCGTGCGCCCCTGGCTCGCGGGCGTGGGCCGCACGCCACCCTGCCTGGTGCTCAACCCGGTGCGGCTGCGGGCCTGGCTGGCCCGGGGGCTCAAGGAATCTGCTGGCATGGACGATGCATAGAGATGTGGCAAAGGGCGTGCGCGTCCGGTTTCCGGCGCACGCCCCGATCGGAAGGGGGAGGTGAGTCGCCGATGAGCGAGCCAGCCCGTGAGCTTGAGATCCAGGCCCAGGAGGCCGCGCCCGCCGAAGCACCGAGCCGGTGGGTGACGGTCCACCTGGCAGGCGAGACCTACGGCATCGAGGTCATGAACGTGCAGGAGGTGCTGCGGGTGCCGGAGATCGCGCCGGTGCCCGGCGCCCCCGACTTCGTGCTCGGCATCATCAACCTGCGCGGGCACGTGGTCACCGTCATCGACACCCGCCGGCGTTTCGGCCTGCCGCCGGCCGAGCACGACGAGCAGACGCGCATCGTGATCGTGGAGGTGGACGGGCAGGTGTTCGGCATGGTGGTCGACAGCGTGGCCGAGGTGGTCGACATCCGCCGTTCCGACATCGACACCGCCCCCATGGTGCAGGGCGAGGAGGCCGCGCCCTATCTGCAGGGGGTCGCCCACCTGGACGGGCGCCTGCTGATCCTGATCGACCTGCGGCGCATCATCGAGGACGACGCCGCCGGCGGTGGCCTCGGCTTCTGAAGCCAGGCGGGAATGGTGCGGTGAGGATCGGGGCATGGCCGAGACGGACGGCATCGGACCGGTGCTGCCGCCCTGGCCGCTGCGGGACCAGCCGCCCCGGGTCGAGCGCAGGGAGCGCGGGGGACAGCGCCGGCCCCGGAAGTCTCCCCCGCCACCGCGCCGCCGCGAGGAAGACGACGACGGCAGGCCCCACGTGGACGAGTACGCATGAGCCCCGCCGAGCTCTTCACCGCGCCTGAGCCGCTGCATCTCGCCCTGGCCGCGGCCGCCCTGCTCGTGTTGGTGGGCGGTGCGGGCCTGGTCTGGGCCTGGCGGCGCCTCGGCCGGCGGCTGGCCACGCTGGAGACCGCCGCGGCCGAGCTGCGCGAGGCCGTGGGCGCGCTGTGCGCCGGCGCGGCCGGCACGGACCGGCGCATGCTCGGCCTGGAGCAGGGCCTGCGCCGGCTCGCCGAGCGCCAGGACCGCATGGAGCTCGTCCACGCCGGCGAGCGCGCCTACGACCATGCCATCCGCCTCGTGCGCAACGGGGCGGGGCTGGAGCGGCTCGTCGCCGAGTGCGGGCTCACGGCGGGCGAGGCCCGGCTGATCCTGATGCTGCACGGGCGCGGCGGCGGGAAGGCCGCGACCGCGTCCCCCACCCGCGCCGCCCGCGCCTCCTGATCCTGGGGCCGCGGGCGCAGCCCGGTCTCCGGCTAGGTGCCGTCGGGCTCGGCCCCGGGCAGCGTGAGCTCGGGATGGCCCAGGTGGAAGCCCTGGGCGTAGTCCACCCCATAGCCGCGCACGAGCTCCAGCGTGCGCTCGTCGCCCACGAACTCGGCGACGGTCTCCTTGCCCAGCGCGCGCGCGATCTCCACGATGGAGCGCACCAGCGCCTGGTCCACCGTGTCCCATGCGAGCTGCCGTATGAATCCGCCGTCGATCTTGAGATAGTCCACGGGGAAGCGCTTGAGGTAGCTGTAGGTGCTGAAGCCGCTGCCGAAATCGTCCAGGGCGATGCGGCAGCCGAGGCTGCGGAGCTGTGCGATCACCTCTTCGGCATGGTCCGGGTCGGCGATGGCGGCCGTCTCGGTGAGCTCCAGCGTCAGGCGCTGGCCGGGCACGCCGCTGCGCGCGAGCGCCTCGCGCACGAAAGGAACGAATTCCGGGTCGCGGAGGGTATGGCCGGAGAGGTTGACGTTGAAGACCGTCTCCCCGTGGCGCGGGGGCAGGGTCCGGATCAGCGCCAGCGTGCGCTCCAGCACCCAGCGGTCGAGCCGGGCCACCAGGCCCGCACGTTCCGCCGCCGCCAGGAACACCCCGGGCGGAACCAGCCCGCCGTCGGGCTCGCGCAGGCGGATCAGGACCTCGTAGTGGGTCACCGCATCGTCGCGCAGCCGTATCACCGGCTGGAAGGCCAGCGCGAAGGCGTCGGCCTCGAACGCCTCCCGCAGGCGGCGCGCCCAGTGGCTGTCCACTGCCATGTCGGCGAGCACGCCGTCGGATTCGGCATAGACGTGCACGCGGTTGCGCCCCTCGCGCTTGGCGGCGTAGCAGGCCTGGTCGGCCTGGGCGAGGAGCTCGCCCGCGCGCAGGAGCACGCCGGGCTCCAGGGTCGCCACCCCGATGCTGGCGCTGAGCGGATAGCTGCGCCCGCGGCTCTCGTAGCGCAGGGTCTCGAGTACGCGGCGCAGGCGCTCGGCCAGCGCCTGCGCCGCTTCGCGGTCCAGCCCCTCGGCCAGCAGCGCGAACTCGTCCGCGCTGATGCGCGCCAGGAGCTGGCCCGGCTCCATGTGCTGGCGCAGGCAGTTGGCGACCAGGATGAGGCTGCGGTCGCCGGCCCCGTGGCCCTCAATATCGTTGACGAGCTTGAATCGGTCCAGGTCCAGATAGAGGAGCGAGACCGGCCTGCCGCTCGCCTGGGCGTTGAGCACGGCCACCTCCAGCGCCTGCTCCAGACGCCTGCGGTTGGCCAGCCCCGTGAGGTCGTCGTGGGCCACGAGGTACTGCAGGCGCGCCTCCATCACCCGCCGCTCGGCCAGCTCGGCCTCGAGCTCGCGCTCGCGCTGGCGCCTGAGGTCGCGCTCGCGCTTGAGCTTGAGGGCGGTGATGACGCGGTTGATGAGCTCGGCGGTGCGGAAGGGCTTGAAGAGGATGTCGGTGGCGCCGGCCTCGTAGGCGGCGCGGATGGTGTCGTCCTGCCAGCGGTCGTAGCCCGTCACCATCACCACCGGGATGTCGGCCAGCGCCTCCTCCTCGCGCATGTGGCGGGCGACGGCGTAGCCGTCCACGTCCGGCATCTTGATGTCGAGCACCACCGCGTCGATGCTGCTGCGGCGCTCAGGGCCGATGCTGCGCCGAAGCAGCTCGAGCGCCTCCTCGCCGCCCGAGGCCGTCACCACGTTGCTGAAGCCCCCTGCGGCGAGCTGGGCGCGCAGGAGGGCGAGGTTGGTGGGCACGTCGTCGACCACCAGCAGGCGCATGCGGTGGAGCTGCGCCATCTCGTCGCTGTGGCTGCCGGACGCCCCCTGGGTGCCCCGCCCGGTGTGGGTGTCGATCGCCATCGCTGAGAGCCCGCTCTCCCGGTGCCCGCGCGCTTGCGGTCTCAATAAGCTGATACCTTAGACCGCCGCGTGCCGTGCATCAAACCGAGGATGGCCATCGGCACGCTTGTCGGCGGATCGGCGCCGGCCTTTAGCCCGGATATCGAACCGGGGTCCCGGTGCGATATCCGGGCCGGCTAGCGCGGGTGCCGGTCCCCGGGCTCGGCGACCGCCGGATCGGTGCCGCGGCCGTGGACGAGGAGCACGAAGGCCAGCACCTCCGCCACGGCCACGTACAGCTCCCGGGGGATCTCCTCGCCCAGGGGTATGGCCGCCAGCGCCTCGGCCAGGGCCGGGTCCTCGTGCAGCGGCACCCCGTGGGCGCGGGCGACGGCGAGGATGCGCTCGGCGGTGGCTCCGCTGCCGGTGGCGGTGACCCGGGGCGCGCCCCGGCCGTCGTAGCGCAGGGCCACCGCGCGACGTCGTGTGGGGGTGCCGGGTCCGTTCCTGCGTCGCCCCATCGCGGCTCAGGCCTCCAGGTCCAGCAGGGCGGGCGGATGCAGGCGCGCGGGATCGGTCTCCGGACGGCCGGCGCGGCATGTGATGCGGGCGGGCTCGAGCCCCTGCGCGCGCAGGGCCGCCTCCAGCCGGGGTGTGGCCCGGGCCATGGCCGCGGCGGTGTCCTGGCGCTCGGCCTGCAGCCGGACCTGCACCTGCGTGCCGTGCAGCAGCACCGTGCCGTGCACGGTGCCCCGGTCGGGCAGTGCCAGGCTGAAGCGCACCCGCCAGGGGCGGATGCCGGACCCGCCTTTTCCTCGTCCCTCCCCGTCCGCGTCGATGCGCAGGCAGAAGGCGGCGAGGCGGCCGTCGTCCAGCCGCACGGGCAGCTCCACGCTCCAGCGCGGGCCTTCGTCCGGCGTGCGCGGCAGGCTCTCGAGCTGGCGCGTGACGAGGCGCGCCAGGGCGGCCTCCACCGCCTTGCCCTGGTCCGGGGCAGGATCCGAGGTGACGGGGGGCGCCGGCGCGCGCGGCACAGCCGCCTCCCGCGGGGGAGCCTCTGTCCCCCCCGGCCGGTCCGACGGCGGGGCCTGGCCGGCGGCGGGCGGCGGGGGCGCATCGCCTCCGGGCGCTGCCGGCCGCGACGGGCCGCGGGCGGACGGTTCCGGCGGAGCGGAGTAGGCGTTGGCGGCCCGCAGGCCGGCCGCCGCCCGCAGCAGGGCGGCCTTGAGGTCGCCGGGGGCCGGGGGCTGGCCGCGGGCGAGGCGGGCCTCCAGCAGCAGGCCGGAGGCCGCCAGCGCCGCGGCCAGCGCCTCCGGACGGGTGAGCGAGGCCAGGGAAGGGAGCCGCACCTCGGGCACGGCCGCCGCGGGGGGCGGCACCGTCGCGCGGCCGCCCGCCGCGACGGGACCGGCCGTGGCGGCCCGGGGCCCCGTGCCCGGCGCGCGGCCGAGGGCCTCGGCGAGCGGCCGCTGGCGGGGCAGCAGGCTGCGCCAGGCGGCGGCGACCGGGGGCGGGAGCCTGCCCGCGTCCCCGGGCCCTGCTGCGCCGCGGCCCTCCGGGGCCACGGGCTCCAGCACCACGCTCGGGCGCAGGCTCGCCACGCGCAGCGTGAGGGACTGGCCGGGTGCGAGCGGCGCGTGCGTGCGCACGGCCACCTCGGCGCCGCCGATCCGCAGCCAGGCCCGGGCCGGCCCGTCGGTGCGGCTCACCAGGGCCGCGAGCACCTGGCCCACACGCCAGGTGCGCAGCACGGCGGGACGGGCGGCCTCCAGCTCCAGCCCCGCCGTGCGCAGGGGTCCTGCGACGATGCCCGGTGGCTCCGTCATCTCTCCGTGCCAGAATTCACCATGCCGGGTGATCGGCACGCAAGCTGCATGCCTGAAGGGGGCGTATGGCGAGCGGCAGGAATCTCTGGTACCTGCGCCGGGCTGGGCGAGTGCAGGGCCCCTACGTCACGGGCCTGGTGCGGCGCTACGTGCTGCTCGGCCGCATCCGGCTCGACGACGAGGTGAGCCAGGATCGCGAGACCTGGCGACGCGTCGGCGAGGTGGCGGCGCTCGTCCCGGAGGAGGTGCGCGACCCCGGGCCCGACGGCGAGCGGCTGCTGCAGGCGCGCCTGCGCGCCGACGAGCGGGGGCCGGAGGACCGGCGCCGCCGGCGCGCGCCGGTGCCGGGGGACCGTCGCCGCGGCCCCGACCGCCGCGCGCCGGAGCCCGAGCCGCTGGTGCAGGGCCGGCGCCTGTGGGCCCGTACGCTGCGGGAGCGCTACCGCAGCCGTCCCCGCTACCGGGCGCAGGCCGCGCTCACCGTCGGGCTGGTGGCGCTGCTGGCGGTGGGGGTCTTCACCCTGAACCCGCCGCCACCCCCCTCCGCGCCGGCGTGCGCCGCCCCCCCGGGCCCCGGTGTGGACTGGGCGGGATGCCGGCTCACGGGGGCGCGCCTCGCCGGGGCGGAGCTCGCCGGGGCGCGGCTGCGGGAGGCCGTGCTGCGCGGCGCCAAGCTGGCGGGCGCCGACCTCGGCGGGGCCGATCTCGCCTACGCCGACCTGAGCGCAGCGGATCTCTCCGGGGCCCGTCTGCAGGGTGCACGTCTCACGGGCGCCGGGCTCCAGAACGCGCTGCTGGAGGGGGCCGATCTGCGCGGCGCCCGCCTCGACTACGCCGACCTCACCGGGGCCTCGCTCGCGGGCGCACGGCTCGAGGGTGCGGTGCTCGAGCGGGCCATCTGGACCGATGGAATCACCTGCGGACCGGGCTCGGTGGGCACCTGCATCCCGGCCACGCCGTGAGCCTTCTGCCTCAGCCGTCCTCGTCCTCTCCAAAGGACTCCGTGGTGTAGCGCCACAGGCGATAGGAGGGCGACCATCCTTCCTGCGGGAGCCCCGCCTTGAGCTTGAGGTGGCGCAGGAACCGGGCCGGGTCCGGGAGCTGCTCCCACACGGCCGGCAGGAAGGTGCCGCGCCGGCCGTCGGCCTCCAGGATGACGCCGTCGATGCCGGGGCGCAGCAGGGCCGCCGCCTCGGCCTCGGAGGCGGCCGGGGGAAGGGGCTCGGGCGGGCCGAGCACCGAGACGTGCACCGCAAGCCCCGCGAGCTCCGCCGGCGTCAGGGGCGGAAAGCGGGGATCGCGGAAGGCGGCGGCCCAGGCGTTCTCGGCCACGTCCGTCACCAGCGGGCGCCGGGCCTCGAGGCTCCCGATGCAGCCGCGCAGGCGCCCGCCGTGGTGAAGCGTCACGAAGGCGGCGCCCGGCTCGGACAGGGGCGGCGGGAAGGCCCCCGCCTCAACCGGCAGCGGGCGGCCGTGCGCCAGCCCGTGGACGATGGAGCGGCGGGCGATGTCCAGCAGCGTGCGGCGCGCCTGCGGGCCGAGACGAGGGGCGGGGACGTGCCGCGCCTCAGTGGAAGAGCCAGGCCCCATAGCCGACCACCTGGTCCCGCGGGCCCGCGGTGTCGCCCGAGTTGCGCAGGTCCACGGTGTGGGCCTGCAGCCCCTTGCGCCGCGCCACCCACAGCAGCCCGTTGATGGGGGTGCGCCCGCAGGCCTGCTCGTAGCCGATGGCCTCCGGCTCCAGCGCCTCGATGGCGCGGGCCGTCACCGCGTCGATGCGGCGCGCGGTCTCGTAGTCGAGATAGTGGCTGAGGTCGGAGCTGACGACGATGAGCGTCTCGGGCCCGTCCCACAGCCGTTCCAGCACCTCGCCCACCTCCTGCGGGGTGGCGTCGCCGGCCACCAGGGGCACGAGCCGGAACCCGCCCAGCGCCGTCTGCAGGAAGGGCAGGTGCACCTCCAGGCTGTGCTCCTGGGCGTGGGCGGCATCCAGCACCTGCACCTGCGGCAGGTCGAGGAGGTCCGCGATGGCCTCCCGGTCCACGGGGATGCGGCCGAGGGGGGTTTCGAACCAGGCGGCGCTGGGGGCGGCCAGCCCGCGGAAGGGGACCCGGTGCGAGGGGCCCAGCAGCACCACCCGCCGGATGAGGCCGCGCCCCTGGGCGAGCGGCGCGTAGGCCGAGGCCGCCACGGGGCCGGAGTACACATAGCCCGCGTGGGGGGCGATCACCGCCTTGGGCAGCGGCGCCTCCCGATTCGGGGCCGTGGCCAGCAAGGTCTGCACCGCGGCGGCGAGCTCCGCGGGATCGTCCGGGTAGAACAGCCCCGCCACCGCGGGGCGGCGCACTCCTGCGGTCGTGGTGCCCATGGCCGAACCTCCGCGCTGGCGCCCGTGCCGCATTTGTGGCGCCACGAACGCCCGATTTCAAGCCCGGCGCTTGCATGGAGCGGGCGGCGTACCCACATTGCAGAAGGAAGCTCTGAAAAATCCGCGATTTTTCAGGCCTTCCAGAAACGTACCGCGAAGCACCTCAGCGCTGATCGATCCGCTGCGCGGATTGATCAGAGTTTCCAGGAGAGGACGCGAGCGTGCCCGCGCCGGCGCGGGTGGGAGACGAGGGCCATGAGCGAGCAGGCCGAGCGGTTCGATCCCCGCTACACCGTGCCGACCCGATACTGGCGCCGCCTCGAGGATGGGCGCGTGCAGTGCGACGTCTGCCCACGCTTCTGCAAGCTGCGCGAGGGCCGGCGCGGGCTGTGCTTCGTGCGCGCCAACCAGGGCGGGCAGGTGGTGCTCACCACCTACGGCCGCTCCAGCGGCTACTGCGTGGACCCCATCGAGAAGAAGCCCCTCAACCACTTCCTGCCGGGCACGCCCGTGCTCTCTTTCGGCACCGCCGGCTGCAACCTCGCCTGCAAGTTCTGCCAGAACTGGGACATCTCCAAGTCGCGCGAGACCGACACGCTCGCCGACGAGGCCCCGCCGGAGAAGATCGCGCGCGTGGCCCAGGCGCTCGGCTGCCGTAGCGTGGCCTACACCTACAACGACCCGGTCATCTTCCTGGAGTATGCGGTGGACACCGCCAGGGCCTGTCGCGAGCGGGGCATCCGCTCGGTGGCGGTGACGGCGGGCTACATCACCGAGGAGCCGCGCAGGGATCTCTTCGCCTGGATGGACGCGGCCAACGTGGACCTCAAGGGCTTCACGGAGGACTTCTACTGGAAGGTGACGGGCGGGCACCTGCAGCCGGTGCTCGACACCCTCAGGTACATCCGTCACGAGACCGACGTGTGGCTGGAGATCACCACCCTGCTCATTCCCGGCCTCAACGACTCCGACGAGGAGCTGCACGCCATGGCCGAGTGGGTGGTGAAGGAGCTCGGCCCCGACGTGCCCTGGCACTTCACGGCCTTCCACCCGGACTGGAAGATGCGTGACCGTCCGCCCACGCCCCCCCAGACCCTGCGCCGGGCGCGGCGCATCGCCATGGAGCACGGCGTGCGCTATGCCTACACCGGCAACGTGCACGACGAGGAGGGTCAGAGCACCTTCTGCCATCAGTGCGGGCGCAGGCTCATCGGGCGCGACTGGTATGTCATCACCGAGTGGAGCCTGACCGGGGACGGGCGCTGCCCCGATTGCGGCACCCCCTGCGCCGGGGTCTTCGAGGCCCGTCCCGGCGACTGGGGGCCCAGGCGGCTGCCGGTGCGCCTGGCCGAGTTCGCCTAGGGCTGCTCGGGCACGAGGATCAGCCCCGCCAGCGGCGGGAGCGTGAGCCGCAGCGACCAGGGACGTCCCATCCAGGGCACGGGCTCGGCCTCCACCCCGCCGCCGTTGCCCACGTTGCTGCCGCCGTACCACTCGGAGTCGGAGTTCAGGACCTCGCGCCAGCGCCCCCCGCGCGGCACCCCGACCCGGTAGCCCTCGCGCACCACCGGGGTGAAGTTCAGCACCACCACGGCGAGCCGTTCGCCCGCCCTGCGCACATAGGAGATGACGGACTGGGCGGCGTCGTGGCAGTCGATCCACTCGAAGCCCTGCTGCTCGAAGTCGTGGCGGTGCAGGGCGGGGAGCTCGCGGTAGAGCCGGTTGAGGTCGCCCACCAGCTTCTGCACGCCCTGGTGCGGGGCGTGCTCGAGCAGGTGCCACTCGAGCTCGGCGTCGTGGTTCCATTCGCCGCGCTGCGCGAACTCGTTGCCCATGAAGAGCAGCTTCTTGCCCGGATAGGTCCACTGGTAGGTGTAGAGCAGGCGCAGGTTGGCGAAGCGCTGCCAGTCGTCGCCCGGCATCTTGTGCAGGAGCGAGGCCTTGCCGTGCACCACCTCGTCGTGGGAGAAGGGGAGCACGAAATTCTCGGCGAAGGCGTACATGAGGCCGAAGGTGAGGCGGTCGTGGTGGTAGTGGCGGTGGATGGGGTCGTGGCGCAGGTAGTGGAGGGTGTCGTGCATCCATCCCATGTTCCACTTCATGGAGAAGCCCAGCCCCCCCACCCAGGCCGGGCGCGTCACCTGCGGCCAGGCGGTGGACTCCTCCGCCACCATGATGATTCCCGGATGGTCGCCGTGGGTGACGCCGTTGAGCTCGCGCAGGAAGTCGATGGCCTCCAGGTTCTCACGCCCGCCGTAGATGTTGGGCACCCACTCGCCGGGCCCGCGCGAGTAGTCCAGGTAGAGCATGGAGGCCACGGCGTCCACGCGCAGCCCGTCCAGGTGGTACTCCTCCAGCCAATGGACGGCGCTCGAGATGAGGAAGGCGCGCACCTCGTTGCGGCCGTAGTTGAAGATCAGCGTGCCCCAGTCCTTGTGCTCGCCGCGGCGCGGATCCTCGTGCTCGTAGAGGGCGGTGCCGTCGAAGCGGGCCAGCGCATGGCCGTCGCGGGGGAAGTGGCCCGGCACCCAGTCGAGCAGCACGCCGATGCCGTGGCGGTGGCAGTGGTCCACGAAGGCGCGGAAGCCGTCGGGGTCTCCGTAGCGCGCGGTGGGGGCGAAGAAGCCCGTGGTCTGGTAGCCCCAGGATGCGTCCAGCGGGTGCTCGGTGACGGGCAGCAGCTCGATGTGCGTGAAGCCGAGCGCCTTCACGTGCTCGACGAGCCGCTCGGCCAGCTCGCGGTAGCCGAGGAAGCCGCCGTCGGGCCGCCGGCGCCAGGAGCCGAGGTGCACCTCGTAGATGGAGACCGGCGCGTGCTGCCAGTCCCAGCCGCGGCGGGCGGCCATCCATTCCTCGTCGCCCCAGCGATGGGCGCTGCGCGTGCTCACGACGGCGGCGTTCGCCGGCCGCAGCTCGAAGCGCCGGCCGTAGGGGTCGGCCTTGAGCAGCACCGTCCCCGTGGCACGGCTGCGGATCTCGAACTTGTAGAGCGCGCCCTCCGGCAGCTCGGGCACGAACAGCTCCCACACGCCCGTGCCGCCGCGCACGCGCATGGGATGCCGCCGCCCGTCCCAGGCGTTGAAGTCGCCCACCACGCTCACCCGCTCGGCGTTGGGGGCCCACACGCCGAAGAGCACGCCCTCGATGCCGTCCACCTCGCGCCGGTTGGCCCCGAGGAAGCGCCAGGCGTGGCGGTGGCGGCCCTCGGCGTGCAGGTGCAGGTCGAAGTCCGGGATGAGGGGCGGGAAGCAGTAGGGGTCCCAGGCCTCGCGCTCGGTCCCGTCCGCCTCGCGCCAGCGCAGCCGGTAGCGCTCCGGCACCGTTCCCGGGGGACCGCGCCACTCGAACAGGGCCGTGCCCGCCACGCGCGCCATCGGCAGCGGCTCGCCGCCGGCGTCCAGCACCCAGGCCGCCTCGGCCTGGGGCAGGAAGGCGCGCACGGCCTTGCGGCCGTTCTCCAGGTGCGGCCCCAGGACCGCGAAGGGGTCGTGGTGGCGCGCCTCCGTGAGGCGGCGGATGTCCGCCGCCAGGGGTGCCTGCAGGGGCGGCTCGGCGGAAGGCATGGGCGGCTCCGGACGGCGCCGGCAGCCCGGCCGGCGCGGAGCCGGGATGGTAACATAGGCCCGGCCCCGGGCCGCCGGCGCGGGGCACGCCTTGGTGGATGAGGGAGGAGACGGCCCGGCATGGCCGCCTATCAGGACGACCCGCGTTTCGTCAGCCGGCTCACGCGCGAGACCCTGGCGCTGATCCTCGCCGGCGGGCGCGGGTCGCGTCTCAAGCACCTGACCCTCTGGCGGGCCAAGCCCGCGGTGCCCTTCGGCGGCAAGTTCCGCATCATCGACTTCCCGCTCTCCAACTGCGTCAACTCGGGCATCCGCCGCATCGGCGTGCTGACGCAGTACAAGGCGCACTCCCTCATCGTGCACATCCAGCGCGGCTGGAGCTTCCTGCGCGGCGAGTTCGGCGAGTTCGTGGAGATCCTGCCTGCGCAGCAGCGCATCGAGACCTCCTGGTACGCCGGCACGGCGGACGCGGTCTACCAGAACCTGGACATCATCCGCACCCACGACCCGAGCTATATCCTCATCCTCGCCGGCGACCACATCTACAAGATGGACTACGGCGCCATGATCGCCCACCACGTCGAGCGCCAGGCGGACCTGACGGTGGGCTGCATCGAGGTGCCGCTCGATAAGGCGCGCGCCTTCGGCGTCATGTCCGTGGACGAGGAGGGGCGCATCGTGCGCTTCACGGAGAAGCCCGCCGAGCCGGAGCCCGTCCCGGGAAGGCCGGAGCTCGCGCTCGCCTCCATGGGGATCTACGTCTTCAACACGCCCTTCCTCTTCGAGCAGCTCATCAAGGACGCCGACATGCCCGGCTCCACCCACGACTTCGGGCGCGACATCATCCCGTCCGTGATCGAGCGCTACCGCGTCATGGCCTATCCCTTCCGCGACGTGCAGAAGGGCGCCCAGGCCTACTGGCGCGACGTGGGCACGGTGGACGCCTTCTGGGAGGCGAACCTGGAGCTGATCGGCGTCACCCCCGAGCTCAACCTCTACGACGAGGACTGGCCCATCTGGACCTACCAGCAGCAGCTCCCCCCGGCCAAGTTCGTCTTCGACGAGCCCGGGCGCCGGGGGGTGGCCATCGACTCCATGGTTTCGGGCGGCTGCGTGATCTCGGGTGCCACCGTGCGCCACTCGCTCCTGTTCTCCAACGTGCGCGTGCACTCCTACGCCGAGGTGGTGGACTCGGTGGTGCTCCCGGACGTGGACATCGGCCGCAACGCGCGCATCCGCCGCGCCGTGATCGACAAGGGCTGCCGCATCCCGCCAGGGACCGTCATCGGCGAGGATCCCGAGGAGGACGCGCGCCGCTTCCACGTGACCGAAGGCGGCGTCGTGCTCGTCACGCCCGACATGCTCGGCCAGCGCCTGCACTATGCCCGCTGAGCCCGCCCTGCGGGTGGTGCTGTGCTGGCACATGCACCAGCCCGACTACCGCGACCACGCCACGGGCGAGCATCAGCTCCCCTGGACCTATCTCCACGCCGTCAAGGACTACGTGGACATGGCCGCGCACCTGGAGGCCGAGCCGCGTGCGCGCGCCGTGGTCAACTTCGCCCCGGTGCTGCTCGAGCGGCTCGAGGACTATGCGGTCCAGATCCAGGGCTTCCTGCGCGGCGAGCGCGCGCTGCGCGACCCCCTGCTGGCGGCGCTCGCGCAGCCGGCCCTGCCCACGGCCATCGCCCCGCGCGCCGACCTGGTGCGCGCCTGCCTGCGCGCCAACGAGGCGCGTCTCATCCGCCGCTTTCCGCCCTATGCGCGGCTGGCCGAGATGGGCCGCTGGCTGCTGGAGCACCCGGACGGGCTCGGCTACGTGGACGACCAGTACCTCGCCGACCTGCTGGTGTGGTACCACCTCGCCTGGCTCGGCGAGACCGTCCGCCGCAGCGACCCGCGTGCGCGGCGCCTGCTGGAGAAGGAGGCGAGCTTCAGCCTGCACGACCGCCGCGAGCTCCTCACCCTGCTGGGGGAGCTGATCGCAGGCATCATCCCGCGCTACCGTGCGCTGGCCGGGCAGGGGCGGGTGGAGCTCGCCATGAGCCCCTACGCGCACCCCATCCTCCCGCTGCTGCTCGATCTTGCCAGCGCGCGGGAGGCCTTGCCCGAGGCGCCGCTGCCGCACGCCGAGGGCTACCCGGGCGGGCTCGAGCGCGCGCGCTGGCACCTGGCGGCGGGGCGCGCCGTCTTCACGCGCTGCTTCGGGCGCGAGCCCGTGGGATGCTGGCCCTCGGAGGGGGCGGTGAGCGACGAGGCCCTGCGCCTGCTCGAGGCCTTCGGCTTCCGGTGGGCGGCCTCGGGGCAGGGGGTGCTGCGCCACAGCCTCGCGCGCGCGGGCCTGGAGGCCTCGCCCGGGCACCTCTACCGCCCCTGGCGGCTGCGCGACGGGACGCTCGCCTGCTATTTCCGCGACGACGGCCTCTCGGACCTCATCGGCTTCACCTACTCGGGCTGGCATGCCGACGACGCGGTGGGCGACCTCGTCCATCACCTGGAGCGCATCGCCGCGGAGCGCCCGGGCGGCGTGGTTCCCATCATCCTCGACGGCGAGAACGCCTGGGAGCACTATCCGGAGAACGGCTACTGGTTCCTGCAGGGCCTCTACCGCCGGCTGGCCGAGCACCCCCGGATCGCGCTCGCCACCTTCACCGAGTGCCTGGAGGCGGGGCCGGCGGCCGAGCCGCTGGACGGCTTCGTCGCGGGGAGCTGGGTCTACGGCACGCTCTCGACCTGGATCGGCGATCCCGACAAGAACCGCGGCTGGGAGATGCTGATCGAGGCCAAGCGCGCCTGGGACGCCCATGCCGGGGCGGTGCAGGACCCCGCGCGGCGTGAGCGCCTGCTGCGCCAGCTCGGCGTGTGCGAGGGCTCGGACTGGTTCTGGTGGTTCGGCGACTACAACCCGGCCGAGACCGTGAGCGACTTCGAGCGGCTGTTCCGCATGCACCTGGCCAACCTCTACCAGCTCATGGGGCTGGAGCCGCCCGAGCACCTGGGCCATGTCTTCACCCACGGCCGCGGCCGTCCCCAGCTCGGCGGCGTCATGCGGCGCGCGGGCGAGGCGGCGCCGGACTGAGGTGGACGAGGCCGCGGCCAGGGCCGTGCTCGACCGTCGGCGCGCGGGTGTGCTGCTGCACCCGACCTCGCTGCCGGGTCCGGGTGAGCAGGGCCGCATCGGCGCGGCCGCGCACCACTTTCTTGACTGGCTGCACGCCGGGGGCCTCACCGTGTGGCAGGTGCTGCCGCTCGCGCCCGTGCACGCCGACCGCTCCCCGTACCATGCGCTCTCCACCCACGCCGGCGAGCCGGCGCTGGTGAGCCGCGCCGCGGCCGCTGCCGAGGGCCTCGGCCCCGAGGCGGACGACGGGGCGCCGCCGGACGCGGACTGGCTGGACGAGGCCTGGGCGCGCTTCGAGGGCGGGGCGCCCGCGCCGCTGCGCGCGGCGTGGGAGGACTTCCTCCGCGCGGCCCGTCCCTGGCTGGAGGACTGGGCCCTGTTCCA
>Ga0256839_1002109_pt1 | contig 22797 bp, 17 predicted proteins | sample 354166metaG_FD_185968 | JGI IMG/M metagenome (GOLD analysis project Ga0256839, IMG submission 185968) | Hydrothermal vent microbial communities from Mid Atlantic Ridge, Atlantic Ocean - 354-166 | ecosystem: Environmental > Aquatic > Marine > Hydrothermal vents | place: Atlantic Ocean: Mid... | reverse complement strand
GTCGCACTCGGACCGGAACTCCGACGGGGGCTGACCGACCTGGACGGCGAGGGCGAGGTCGCCGCCGGCATCGTGGTCATGCGCTTCGGCGACAATGCGCTCGAGGTCATACGCAACGTCGAGCAGAAGCTCGACCAGCTGCGCCAGGGCCTCCCGGAAGGCGTCGAGATCGTGACCGTCTACGACCGCTCGGCGCTGATCGAGCGCGCGGTCGCCAATCTCCGCGAGAAGCTCGTCGAGGAGATCGGTATCGTCGCCCTCATCTGCGTGGTCTTCCTGATCCACGTCCGGAGCGCACTCGTCGCGGTGCTCACCCTCCCCCTGGGCGTCCTCTTTTCGCTGATCATCATGTACCACCAGGGAATCAACGCGAACATCATGTCCCTCGGCGGCATCGCCATCGCCATCGGCGCCATGGTGGACGCGGCCGTGGTCATGATCGAGAACGCCCACAAGCACCTCGAGCGGGATGGAGGCCGCCGACCCAGGACCGAGGTGCTGATCCAGGCCGCCACCGAGGTCGGCCCTTCGCTGTTCTTCTCCCTTCTCATCATCACCGTCTCCTTCCTTCCCGTCTTCAGCCTCCAGGCCCAGGAAGGTCGTCTCTTCGCCCCGCTCGCCTTCACGAAGACCTACGCCATGGCGGGGGCATCGCTCCTCGCCATCACGGTCGTTCCCCTTTTCATGGTGTTCTTCATCCGGGGTCGCATCGTTCCGGAACACCGCAACCCCATCAATCGCGTCCTGCTCTGGCTCTACGCACCGGTGATTCGGGGCGCGCTTCGCTTCGGACCGTGGGTTCTGGCCGGGGGCGTCGCGCTGCTGGCGGCGACCTGGATCCCCTTCCGGCAGCTCGGCTCCGAGTTCATGCCGCCCCTCGATGAGGGAGACCTCCTGTACATGCCCACCACGCTCCCCGGAATCTCGATCACGAAGGCCCGGGAGATCCTCCAGCAGACCGACCGCCTGATCCGCACGGTCCCGGAGGTGGAGCGGGTCTTCGGCAAGATCGGCCGGGCGGAAACGGCCACGGACCCGGCGCCCCTCTCGATGATCGAGACCACGATCCGCCTGAAGCCCCGATCGGAATGGCGCCCGGGCATGACCACTGAAAAGCTCATCTCGGAACTCGACTCCATCGTCCAGATGCCGGGCCTGACCAATGCCTGGACGATGCCCATCAAGACGCGGATCGACATGCTCTCCACGGGTATCAAGACCCCGGTGGGCGTGAAGATCGCCGGCCCCGATCTCGAGGTGCTTCAGGAGATCGGAGAGCGCGTGGAGGCGATCCTGCGGGAGATTCCCGGCACCCTCAGCGTGTACGCGGAGCGGGTGGTCGGCGGGCGCTACCTCGATTTCGAGATCGACCGGGAGGAGATCGCCCGCTACGGCCTCACGGTCGCAGACGTCCAGGACGTCATCCAGTCCGCCGTCGGGGGCATGAACATCACATGGACCGTCGAGGGCCTCGAGCGCTATCCGGTGAACCTGCGCTACGCCCGGGAGCTTCGCGACGATCCGGCGGCACTGGCGCGTGTTCTGGTTCCGACCCCCACGGGTGCCCAGGTGCCGCTGGGCCAGCTCGCCGAGCTGCGCTTCGTCGATGGCCCCCCCTCCATCAAGAGCGAAAACGCCCGGCTGAACGCTTGGATCTACATCGACCTCGACGGAGTGGACGTGGGGACCTGGGTGGCCGAGGCCCGGGAGACCATCGACCAGGTGCTCGAACTTCCCGCGGGATACACGCTTTCGTGGAGTGGCCAGTACGAATACATGGAACGCGCCTGGGAGCGGCTCCGGGTGGTGATTCCGATTACGCTGGGCCTGATCTTCCTCCTCCTCTACCTGAACTTCCGCAACCTCGTGGACACGATCATCGTCATGCTCACCCTGCCTCTCGCGCTGGTGGGAGGCGTCTGGCTGCTCTGGTGGCTCGACTACGACCTGAGCGTCGCGGTCGGCGTGGGCTTCATCGCCCTGGCCGGGGTGGCGGCGGAACTCGGTGTCATCCTCATCGTGTTCCTGGACGAGGCGGTGGCCCGGTACAGGCAGGAAGGGCGGCTGCGCACGCGGCGAGACCTCAGGGAGGCAGTTCGGGAGGGAGCCGGCCTGCGGGTGCGTCCGATCATGATGACCGTGGTGTCCACCATCGCCGGCCTCCTCCCGATCATGTGGGGCGCCGGGACGGGTGCAGAGACCATGCGGCGCATCGCCGCCCCCATGGTGGGCGGCCTGGTCTCGGCCACGGTCCTCGCGCTCGTGGTGATTCCGGCGCTCTACCAGCTCATCCGGGGGATCCCGCTGCCACCCGGCGGAGAGGAGGCCTAGCGGAGGAGGAACTTCTCCGTCGGGGAGGGGGGCGGATCGGCCTGGCGACACCGGTGGTCGCCGGGCGAAGCCCGGGCCGCCAGCGCCGGACGGGTCCCGGCGGAAGCGCGAGCGACTCGAGGGCGGCAACGCCGACGCCGCCCGGCAGGCCCTCCACACGCTGAAGCGGGCCGGGGTGAGCGTGGCTTCGCCGGCCTTCGTGCGCGGGGTCCGCTTTCTGCTCGAGCACCAGATCGAGACCGGATCCTGGCCCGCGGAGCACTCCCAGACCGACCGTTCCTCCGATGCGCCCCCGCCTGGGGCCGGTGATCGGGCTCGCCGGATCCTTTGGGGAGGGTGCTCCCGGAGATCGCGGCGCCAGCCGAGGGCACCGCCGTCTCCAACTCCCTCGGGTTCGCGGCCCGGGTCGCCGACGCGAGCGACCACCCGATCGGTCCCGTGGTCTTCGCGGGGGAACGGGCATCCGGTGGGAGAGGGGACCTTCCGCGGAGACGATGAGACCTGGACCCTCGACTTCGACGCCAGCATCCTCCCGGAGGGGGAACACCGGATGCGGACCCGGAGACCGGGAACGCCGAGAATCTCCGGGGTGACCTGGATCGCGCGGTTCGCCTGCGCTATGTGGTGTTCGACGAGGTGGACGCCACCCCCGTCGAGCGCCCTCCCGGCCCGGAGTCCAGCGAGCCGCCGAATGGCACCCATCGGGTCCGGGTGGATGCCGCGCCGCTCCTCGCGCTGGAGGGGGTGCCCGTGAAGCGCGGCGCAGCCACGGCCGTCCGCGTCGTCTACGAGGGAGGCGCGCTGTGCCTCGAGGTCGCCCCCTGAAGGGCGGCACGGGAGGTCCGAACGCTCGCGACGGGCAACGGCCGCTCCTCGCCGACGCCCACGCCCATCCCGGGCGCTGTTTCCTGCGCGGGCTTCCGGCCGACGACCCGGCGGCGGCCCTCCTCGGTGGCGACACCAGCGACCGTGCCATCGACGAGATCCGGGCGTCCGGGGTGGGCCTGGTGGCCTTCGCCACGGTGGCCGATCTCCGGGTGCTCCGTCCCGACCCCGTGGTGGGCATCCGCGCCCACCGGCCGTTCGAGCCCGGCGAGGCGCGAGCCGATCACGATCGCCAGCTCCGGGCCCTCGCGGAGCTCACCGCGCGGGAGGACGTCACCCCCGTGCTCGGGTCCGGCGATGTCCGCCGCGCCCGGGCCGGGAACACCCTCGGTCTGCTCCTCGCCTGTGAAGGCGGCGACTTCCTGGAGGGTCGGATCGACGGCGTCGAGGAGGCCTACGCCGCCGGTGCCCGCTCCATCACCCTGGTGCACTACCGGGTCAACGAGCTCGGGGACATCCAGACCGAGCCGCCGATGCACGGCGGCCTCACCCCCTTCGGCGCGGAGGTGGTCCGCGAGATGAACCGCCTCGGAATGATCGTGGACCTCGCCCACGCCACCTTCGAGGTGACCCGCGACGTGCTCGCGGTGAGCGATGCGCCCGTGATGATCTCCCACAGCCACCTCGCCTCCCCGGGGCGCGAGCACCCCCGGCTGCTCGAACGGGAGCACGCGCTCGCGGTCACCCGGAGCGGCGGGCTGGTGGGCGCCTGGCCGGCGGGTGCCGCCCTCGCGAGCTTCGACGACTACGTCGAGGAGATCCTCCGCATGGTCGAGGTGCTCGGGGTCGAGCACGTGGCCATCGGAACCGACATGGACGCCAACTACCGGCCCGTCCTCTCCCACTACGGCGAGCTTCCCACGCTCGCCGAGGCCCTGCGCGACCGCGGCCTCGGGCCGGAGGAGACCGCCCTCGTCATGGGCGGAAACCTCGCGCGGCTCGTGGGCGAGGTCCTCCGCTGACCCCGCCCTCCGCCGGCCTCGCCGGGGCAGCCGGCTTCGCGCCGGGTGCCGGCCGGGAGCTCAGACGATCCCGACCTCGCCCAGGCGTTCCCCGGCCAGGTAGCGGCGGGCCATCTCCGTGACCACCCCGGCGAGCAGGGGCGCCACCGCGGAGGCCTCCTCGATCTCGGGGCGGCCGACCGGCCAGCCCAGGTAGGAAAGGCCGCGGGCGACCAGCATCGCGGGAAGCACGGCGAGGTCGGCGTCGGGGAGGCGGCCCGCGGCGCAGCGGTAGCCCTCGAGGTAGCCTGCGCGGGCCGCGGAGAGCTCCGGCCGGAGGAGCAGCGGGAAAAGCGCCGTCGCGAGCTCGAAGAGGTACCAGCCGTTGCCACAGTCGTCGAAGTCGATCAGGCGAGGGCCGTCCTCGGCGACGAGCACGTTCTCGGGAAGAAAGTCCCCGTGGATCGGGCCGAAGCGATCCGACTCCCGGCCGAAGGCGGCGAGCTCGGCCCGCACCCGCTCCCGGGCATCGAGCAGCACGTGGAGCTGCTCGGGCTCGAGGCAGGGGAGCTCGGTGAAGCGCCCGAAAGCCGGCTCTTCGCCCACCAGGCTCCCGGCATCCCAGCTCGGGCGGGTGAAGCCCGGCGGCGGCCGGAAGCGCCGGCCGTGGGCGTGGACGGCCGCGGCAAGCGCGCCGAGCTCCCGGTAGCAGGCCCGCACCGAGGCCGGATCGCCCGAAACGCCCCCCTCGAGGCTTCCGAGCTGTCGCCCCGGCACGAACTCGAAGACGTCGCAGAGCCGCGGCTCCGGCACGCCCGGCGCCTCGGCCCGGGCCACCACCTCGCCCGCCCGCGTGCGCCGGGCCGCCGGCGTCCGGATCCCGGCCTCGTCGAGCGCCTCCATCCAGGCGATCTCCGAGCGGATCTCCGCCGCGGTGCGGTAGCCCGGCCGGTGGACCCGCAGCACATGGCGGCCGGCGTCTCCCCGGACGAGAAAGACCGCGTTCTCCCGGTACTTGATGAGCTCGAGCCCGGCCCCCTCGAGGCCGAACTCCGGGAGCACGGCTTCCGCGAGCGCCGTGAGGCGACGAACCTGCTCGGAAGCCGGGACGCCGACGAAGGGATGCTCCGCCGCCTCGGTCACGCCCGACCGGCCTCGAAGGCGGGGTCGGGCTCCAGGCCCGCGAGTGCCGCGTCGAGGCGCTCGAGGGCCTCGTCGCAGGTCGCCTCGTCGAGGAGGAGCCCGGGCTTCCACTGCAGCACCGAGAGATCGAAGCCCGCGAAGATGGCCCACACGCCGTGCTCGTAGAGCGCACGACAGAGCTGGATCGCGCCGGTCGGATGAGCGGTCTCGAGCCCCATGACCAGACCCACGCGGCGAACCCCCCGGAGGAAGGGGCGGCGGCCGCAGATCTCCTCGAGCCCCGACGCCATGCGTTCCGCGATCTGCCGGCCGTGCTCCAGGGTGGCGGCATCCGAGCAGATCTCGAGCACCCGGCTGGCGACCCGGCAGCCGAGCTCCGCACCGCCGAAGGTGGAAACGAACCCCCACCCCTCCTCCCGCAACCAGGCCCCGGCGCGCGTCCCGAGCACCACCGCCGAGATCGGGTACAGGCCGCCGGAGAGCCCCTTGCCCGTCACGAGGATGTCCGGTTCGACGCCGAAGGTCTCCACGCCCCAGAGCTGCCCCGTGCGCCCGAGCCCCGTCTGCACTTCGTCGGCGACGAAAAGCGTCCCGTGCTCCCGGCAGAGCGAAAGGACTCCGGGAAGGTAGGCCGGGGGCGGCACCGGAAAGCCCTGGGTGGCGGGAATCGTCTCCATCAGGACGGCTGCGACGTCCCCGGCTGCGAGCGCCTCCTCCATGGCGTGGAGGTCGCCGAAGGGAACGGTCACGAACTCCTCCGGGTAGTCGCTCAGGAAGGCGCGGGCCGTCCGGTCCCGACCGGCGGCACCGGCCAGCCCGGCGGAGCCGTGGAAGCCGGACTCGAGGCCGACGACCTTCCGCCGACCCGTGGCCCGCCGCGCCGAGCGGATGGCGACGTCGTTGGCCTCGGTGCCCGAGGCGGTGAACACCGTGTAGCGGAGCTCACCCGGCGTCTTCTCGACCAGGGCCCGGGCCAGGAGCGCCCGCTCCTCGCTCGCGAAGTGGTGGTTGCCGATGTCGAGGTCGGCGAGGGCCTCCGTGAGGGTCCGGACCAGCTCCGGGTGCCGGTGGCCGAGGTTGTAGGTGCCGCCGTTCAGGTGGAAGTCCAGGAGCTCGCGGCCGTCGAGGTCGGTGATTCGGTAGCCCTCCCGCCGGCCGATCACCAGCGGGATCCCGGCGCCCACCCAGGTCTCCACGCGGGCGGGAAGGAGGGTTTCGTGGGCGAGGGAGAGCACCTCCCGCTTCCGGGGCGACAGGTCCGCCCTCTCTTCCAGGTGCTTGCGAAACTCAGGTCCTTCCACGGGCGGCTCCTCCGGGCTGCGCGCGCCGCCATCGTAGCTCCGGCCGGGGCCCGGGCACCGCTTCCTCGCGCAGCACCTCCACCGGGTCCCCGACCCGGATGGTCCCGGTGCCGCGCGGGACGAGGTTCTGGCCGAAGAGGACGTCGCCCGACGGCCCGCGCCGGAAGGTGGCGAGCGTCCGCAGGGGTTCGCCCCGCGGATGGATGCGGGCCGTCTCGGGATCCACGGTGATGAGGCCGCACCGCGGGCAGGGACGCGCCACCTCGAAACGCACGCCCTCGGCACCCCCCACGCGGATCTCCCTCCAGTTGTCCTCGGCGAAGGGGGGGGCTCCGTCCACCACCAGGTTGGGCCGGAACCGCTCCGCGCCGAGGGCCGCCCCCACCCGTTCCTCCACCTCCCGGACCGAGGCGAGGTTCACGAGCAGCGCCGGAAGTGCGTCGGCGAAGCTCACCTCGTCGCCCTCCCGCACACCCGCGCCCCGCGCCGGGCGGCGGTGGCGCTCCGGGAGTCGAACCAGCCGTACCTCGCGGCCGAGGAGCGCGCGGAACCAGGCGTCCGCCTCGGCGCCCACCGCCTCGGCGCGGCAGCGATCGGCCCACACCCGGACCTCGAGCTCCTCCACCGCACCGCCGCCCGGGCCGAGGCGGAGCTCGGGCCGACCCGGCGCACGGAGCGTGAGCCCCTCGGCCTCGAGCTGCGCCTCCACCCGCAGGAGCCCCGGAAACTTCCGCGCGGTCACGAACTCGCCGGCCGCGTCGACCAGCATGAGGCGGCGGTCGCCGGCGAGCCCGCGCGGCTCCACCCGCGCCTCACCCACGGAGACCCCGCGCGTGGACTTGATCGGGTAGACGAAGAGCGCGGCGATCCGGATCCCGCGGGCGGAGGACCGGTGGGAGGTGCGGGGCTCAGCGGGCGGCATCGCCGCCGCTCCTGCCCTCCGCCCCTCCGGGCGGCGCCCCCCGAAGCATCGCCCGCAGGGGGAGCAGTGCACCCTGGACCTCGGCCATGCGCCCGACGAGGGGCACGTGCGGGTCGTCGTGGATGTCCACGAGACCGATCACCTGGTTCTCCTCATCGGAGCGCCCCTCCTCGGGCTGATCCTGCCACTGGAACCAGTGGGTGCCCAGCATGAAGGGCATCTCCGCCACCCGCGTGATGTAGGCCGTGTAGGCAGCCACGCGGCTGGCCTCGTCGGGCACCTCCGGAAGGAAGGGCGGGAGCGAGTCGCCCCGGCGGAGGCGGTAGAACCACTCGGTGACGAGCACCGGCCGGCCGGTCAGGCGGTGCATCGTCGCCAGGTCGCTGAAGGCGTCGTCGAGGAAGAGGTGGTCGAGGAGCTCCCCCTCGAGAAGATCTCGGAAGAAGGCGGAACGCACGACGGGATCGAAGTCGTAGTTGTTGACGCTGACGACGTCGACGAAGGGTGCCGAGACCTCGACCACCCCCCGGTTGCTGACCGCACCGAAAAACCGCGATCCCAGGATCAGGAGGTCCGGGGAGACGGCGCGGAGGGCGTCGTGCACCACCCAGTGGTATCGCTCGGAAACCGTCCGCAGGAAGGCGAGCCGGTCCTGCCGCCGCGCCTCCGCCTCGGTGTAGATGCTGCCTCCGAGGCCGTCGAGCCCCTGGATGGCGTCGAAATCGGGGAGCTCGGTTCCCCAGACCTGGTTGAAGGCGCCGATGTCCCCCGCGTAGCGCGCCTCGAAGAAGGCCTGGACCGCGCGCTTGCCCGGGCTTCCGGGGGCCATGCCGAGATAGGCCTCGAGGTAGGTGGTGGGCTGGAGGATGCTGCGTCCCCAGGGCTGCTCGTTGTCCGTGTACACGCCGATGCAGAAGGGGTTCTCGGCGCAGTCGCGGAAGCGCTCGGCGTAGTCGCGGGCACCGGTCTCGAAGGCCGGATCGAAGTAGTCCCGCATCGTCTTGCCGAAGCTCACCGGCACACCCGGCACCGCCGGGGCGACGGTGTTGAAGTGGCCGTTCTCCATGTACGGGATCCGATCCCGGAAGAGGGTGGGATCCGACCAGCCGCCGACTGTGTTGTAGCCCCAGGCCCGGAAGCGGTCCTGGGCCACCTCCGCCCAGGCCTCCCGGGACCCGTAGCGACCGAGGACGTGGTCCCGGTAGGGCGCGGTCCCGAGAGCCGGACTCACGTCCCCCACCTCGTCGAATCCGGTCACGCCGATGGAGTAGAAGCCGTGTCCCTCGGGCGTGATGAACCACCAGACCCCGTCGATCTCCTCCACCCGAAAGCGGCCGGTGGCGAGGCTCTCGACGGCCCGCCAGCCGAAGTAGCGGTCGAGGTCGAGCAGCTCGAGCGAGCGTTCGGTGAAGAGCTCGGTCGTATCGTGCTCGACGCAGATGGGGTCGAGGGAGCCGACGCGCTCGCCGGGGGCGAGGCGGGGAAAGCGCGCGGAGGCGTCCACCACGCGGGTCGCGGGCGATGTGCTCGCAGCGAGCAGCATGACCTCGAGGGGGACGCGGGCGCGGCTCTCGATCTCGAGCGCGAAACAGACGCGCGCGACGCCGCCGCCGGCCGGCTCGGCGGTGGCCGGGTGGTAGCGGACCACCAGATCCCGGAGCTCCACCACGAAGGGTCCGGCGTAGGGGCCGCGGCACCGGAGCCCGGGGAGCAGGGCAGCGAGGACGAGGGCCAGGGCCGGCCCGGGGGACGCCGCTCGAATGCCCCGTCGTCGCCGCGACACGGGGGAATCCTACCGCACCTCTCGCACCCGGCCCGCGGCTCATCCGCGGCTTTCGCGCAGTTCCCGCGCGGCGGGGTGGTGCGGGCTCCTCAAGTCGGCGGGCCGCCCGAGCCGATCCACCCGGCAGGTCCCCGGAGGCGCGGGATGCCCGCCGACGGAGCGGCTGAAACCGGGGGGTTGCTTGTCCGGGCTCTCGCACCTCGTCACGGTGGTTGCCGCGATCAAGGCGTGCGTGGCCCTGCAGCACTTCGCGATCTTTGCCGCGGGGGGCGGTCGGCGACGCGATCTCGCATTCGCCATCACCTGCGGCTGCATCGCCGGATACGACCTCGCCGCCGCGGCCCTCTACCGATCGACCTCGGTGGCCGAGGCGGCGGAGTTCCAGCACCTGCAGGTGGCCGCCCTGGTGGCGGGAAGCGCCGCCTTCCTGTGGTTCACCGCCGAATACACCCGGCAGATTCCGCGACGCCTCGCCTGGCTCGCCGGCGGGATGCTCACGGCCACGGCGCTCGTCGCCCTCTTCGACCGCAGCGGTCTCGTCTTCGACGCGAGCCGCGCGGCGGTGAAGCGTGTGACCCTGCCCTTCGGGCCGGAGCTCATCTATGTCGAAGCAGCGGCCGGTCCCCTCGTGGTGGTACAGAGCGTGATCGGGATCGGCGTCCTGGCCGGTGCCGTGGCCGCCGCGGTCCGCCAGTTCCGCGGCGGAGAGCGCCGCGAGGCCGGGCCCCTTCTCTTCGCCCTCGCGGTGCTCTCCCTGGCGGTCGTGAGCGATGGGGCCGTCGCCACCGGCCTCTACACCTTCCCCTACACCCTCGAGTTCGCGTACCTGTCGCTGGTGGTCGTGATGGCGCTCACCCTGGTGCGCCAGCTCGCGCAGGCCGCAGCGCTCGAAGCCCGCCTGCGGGAGAACGAGGCCCGCCTGCGGCACGCCGAGCGGCTGGAGTCGCTCGGAACCCTGGCCGGAGGGGTCGCCCACGACTTCAACAACCTGCTCGCGCCCATCATGGGCCATGCGGAGCTCGCGCTCGATCAGCTCGACCGCGACCACCCGGCCCGGGCGGACCTCGTGGGCATCCTGCGGGCCGGCGAGAGTGCGGCACGCCTCACCCGACAGCTTCTGCAGGTGGCGGCCGGGCCCGGCTCCGGCAGCGGACCCACGGACCTCGAAACCCTGCTGCGGGACTTCCGGCCCGTGCTCCGGGGGCTGCTCGGCCACCGGATCCGCCTCGAGACCGAAGTCGAACCCGGACTCCCCCCGGTCCCCCTCGATCCGGGGCACGCCCAGCAGATCCTGCTCAACCTCGCGGTCAACGCCCGGGACGCCATGCCCGCGGGAGGCGCCTTCCGGATCACCGTGCGACGCGGGCCCGAGGGCTGGGTGCGCCTCGCCGCGCGGGACACGGGGTGCGGCATGGACGTCGAGGTGGCGAAGCGGGCCTTCGACCCCTTCTTCACCACCCGCGACCGGGGCCGTGGCACCGGGCTCGGGCTCGCCACGGTTCACCGCATCGTGGTCTCGGCCGGTGGCGAGATCCACCTCGCGAGTCGGCCGGGCGAGGGGGCGTGCTTCGAGATCACCCTCCCCGCGGCCCCTGCCGCGACGACCCCACCCCGGGATCCGGTCCCGACCGGCCCGGAACCCCGGCGGCCGGCGGTCGCAGCCGGTCGCACCGTTCTCACCGTGGAAGACGATCCCGCCGTTCGCGCCATGCTCCGGCGGGCGCTCGACCGCGCCGGGTACCGGGTGATCGACGCGGAGACGCCGGAGCGCGGTCTCGAGCTCGAGGCCCGCCACGCGGGACCGATCGCTTGCCTCCTCGGCAACGTGTTGATGCCCGGGATGGACGGCTACCGGCTCGCCGAGGTCCTCCGGAAGCGGCGACCCGGGATCGGAGTGGTGCTGATCTCCGGCCACACCGACGACCGCGCCCCGGAAGGGTCGCGCGCGGCACCCTGCGAGACGCTGCTGCGGAAACCGTTCTCCGCCCGGGCCCTGGTGGCCGCCGTCGACCAGGCCGTGCGGCGAGCCGGCAGGCCCCCCGTCGCTCCGTAGCCCGTGGAGGGGCTTTCCGCCCGACGTGCTATGCTGGCGGCATGGCCGCGCCCCGGGTCGGACGACCGGTTCCCGATCTGTACGCCGAAGATGCCGAGCACAGGCGCGTGGACCTCCGGGCGGTGTACGCCGGCGGCCCGACTGTGATCCTCCTCCCACGTCATTTCGGCTGACCGATCTGCCGCAGGCACCTCGTCGAGGTGCAGAAGGCCCTGCCGAAGTTCCGCGCCGCCGGCGCGCAGGCGATCGCCATCGGACAGGGCACCGGGGCCGAAGCGGCGGAGGTCGCCCGCGAACTCGGGCTGGAGTTCCCGGTGTACGGGGATCCGAAGCGATCCAACTACCGCAAGCTCGGCCTTCCCCGGGCAAGCCTCTTCGGAATCAGCCTCGCTCCGCTGCTCGAGGCACCCCTCGAGGGGCTCCGGACCCTGCGGGAGGCCTCGCTCCGCTGGTCGGCCAGCCCCCGAAGCGATGTGCGACAGCTCGCCGGAGCCCTCGTGGTCGATCGCGACGGCACCGTCCGCTACTTCCACCGCTCCGAAAAGCCCACCGACGTGCCCCCGGCCGAGGAGCTCCTCGAGGTCGTGGAGGGGCTCCGCCCGGCCGCGAACTGAGCGCCGGCCCGGAGGGCGCCATCCCGCTCAGTCACCCGTCGGCGGGGCGAAGGTGGTCACCGACCGGGCCGAGCGGGCCGCCTGGCTCGCGAACATCTCGACCGGGTGGTAGTCGGCCGTGAGCCACCGGGCGAGCTCCTGGGCGTAGAGCGGGTCTCCGGGCACACCGGAGGTCCCACCCGGCAGGGCGGTAAAGCCCTGCACCCGCGCGTCGGGGAAGGGCCCGCCTCCCGCGACCCCCACGTAGCGCCGGTTCGGTCCGCCGCCGAAGCGGAAGTCGTTCTCCCGGTCGGCCCGGGCCGAGAAGCCCGAGGCGTTCACCACGTTGTAGCCGCCGTCCCGCGGAAGGCCGGGGAGCCCCGGCGCGAGGTCCTCGAAGCCGCCGAAGGGCGGGATGGACCACTCGGGGCGGAGCGGATGGTCGAAGGTGATCCGGTGCAGCCTCCCCCAGCGGTAGTCGTCCTGCTCGGTGGAGCGGCCGAAGGCTTCGGCGAAGTCGTCGGAAGCCAGCGCGTCGAGGGCATCGACGAGGGCCCCGAGGAGTGCGAAGGCGCGCCGGTCGAGGGGCTCCGGGAGGGACGCCGGCTCCGGGAAGAAGTCCACCCCGGAAGCCCCCACCCCCGTGAAGGGGTCCTGGTCCAGGAGGTGGTGGAGTGCCTTCAGGGCATCGCCGGAGCCCACCCCGGGCACCCCGAGGGCCGCCAGGCGGGCGTCCACGATGCGGCGGATCGCCTTGGCCCGCCACACGTTGTAGATCGTCGCCGCCACGCTTCGAGCCGCCTCGCCCGGGCCCACCACCGGGATCCGGCTGCCGCCGGTGTCCTCGGCGTCGTAGCCCTCCGGAATGCCCGTGGGCGTGGAGAAGTCCCAGGCCTCGAGCCTGCCCACCGCCTCGGCCACCCGGGGATCGAGGGCGAGCGCGGCGAGCTCCCCGGGCGCACCGGGCCGCCCGGCGCGATCGAAGGCGTCGAGCAGGAAGGGGACGAGAAGCTCCGCGTCGAGCTGCTGCGTGTTGGCCTGGAAACGCTTCATGGCATCGGCCGTGACCGGCTCCCCCGAGCCCACCGCGTCGCGGAGGAGGCGCGTGATCCGGCCGGCTCGAAGCCCCATCGCGTAGCCCGGGTTCAGGTAGTAGATGGCGTCCGGGTTGCCCGGCCGCCGCTGGTTCAGCGGGTCGTTGTCGAGGCTGACGCCCGCGGGATCGTTGTTCGCGTTCACGACGAAGCCCGCCGGGGGATCCACGACCTGGGGCATCTCGTCCTCCGGCAGCACCGCGAAGGGGATCGTCTGCCCCTGGCTGCGCGCCGGGTCGGGCACCCAGTTGCAGGGGCCGGATCCGTCTCGGACGAAGAAGGGCGGGTTGCAGGTCTCGAGATCACCGGCCTCGAGGTCCCGGCGGAGCGGCAGCTCGCCGCTGGTGAAGATGGCGAGGTGGCCCTCGGCGTCGGCGTAGGACCAGTTCTGGCTGCCGAAGTCGAAGCGCCGGAGCCCCTCCCGGAAGTCGTCCAGGTTGCGGGCCCGGGCCCAGATCTTGAAGGTCTCCACCTCCCGCGTCGCGTGGAAGCCCACGTACTGCAGCACGCGAACGCGGGTCTCGGCGCCGGCGGGCCCACCGAAGAGCGCATCGAGCACGGGCTGGGCATCGTCGATGTCGATCACGGGGCCGAAGCTCCGGAAGGGAACGGTCAGCACCACCAGGCTGGTGATCGGGAGATCCGCGGGTGCGAGGTTGTCGGGCACACCGTCGTCGGGACGGTTGACCCGGTAGCTCACGAGCTTCGCGTCCACCCGGTGGAGCTCGCCCTCGCTCACGATGCACATCCGGCTCGGGGCGCAGCGGGGGTCGTCGCTCACCACCAGGCGGTCGTCGAAGACGTCGGTGACGTCCATCGGGTTGGTGGTGGAGCCGAAGGTGATCCAGGGATTCTGGCCCTGGAGCACCAGGGGCGCACCTCCGATCCCCACGCCGTGGAGGTTCAGCGGGCCGGCCACCGGGTCGTCCTCCACCACCAGGTGGATCTCGTAGAAGGTGGCCGGCATGTCCAGGGAGAGATGGGGGTCGTTGGCCAGGATGGGGAAGCCCACGTCGGTGACCTCCCCGGTGACGCCCCACTCGTTGCTCCCGACCTCCTGTTCGCGCCGGGTGAGGGCGTCGGCGAGGAGCCGGGAGCTCGAGAAGGCCCGGAGGCGCTCGGCCACCCGGCCCGCGCGCGCGAGGTCCCGCGCCGGCTGCGCGCGGCGGGGCGGCGCAGCACCGCGCCCCCCGCCGCGCGCCAGGCGCATCGCGTCGCGGCGCGCCCGGATCGTCCGGGCGAGGCGGGCACCGGCGGCCGGCGCGGATCGCACCAGGAAGGGCACGGTCCCGGTGGCATCCGGCACCATGGCCGCGGGATCCATCGGCGCCACCCGCCGCACGTCCTCGGCGAAGAGCGCCGCCCCGTCGAAGGGGGGCGAGGCTGCCTCGCCCGCCGCGATGGTCGCCTCGAGCTCCTCGAGGAGTCCGAGGTCGATGTCCAGGGACAGGCGCGCCGCGAGGCCCTTGCCGACGATGACCGTGTCGAGCGGCTCCCAGCGCCGCACCCGGGTGAGCTCGAGGGCTTCGTACTCCGGCGGCAGGGTGCCCGCCGTCTCGGCCTCGTCGATGTACTGGTTCACGCCCTCGGCGTAGGCCCCGAGCAGCGCCACGGTATCCGGGTCGAAGGCGTCGAGCGAGCGCTGGGCCGCGCGGTGGAGCCCCAGCGTCCGGACCTGGATGTCGCCGTTCAGCGCCCGCTCCCCGAGCAGCTCGGCCAGGGTTCCGTCCACCTGCCGGCGGGTCATGTCCATCTGGAAGAGGCGGTCCCGGGCGTGCAGGTAGCCCTGCACCCGCACCAGGTCGGCGTCGTTCTTCGCGAAGACGTGGGGGATGCCGAAGCGGTCGACGATCACCCGCACCTCCTCCGAGAGGCCGGGAAGGTCCACGCGCGTGCCCGCGCCTCCGGTGGGAAGCGGCGGGCAGCGCAGCGCGGCGAGTCCGAGGACGAGGAGGGCGAGGACCGCGATCCCGCCCCGCCGGAGGCGGGTCACGGGCGGGCCCACCGTCGGGTGCGCGCCGCGAGGACCGCGAGCCCGAAGCCGAGGAGCGCGAGACCGGCGGGCTCGGGAATGGGCCGCAGATCGGGCAGGGCCACCCCGAAGCGGTCCCCCTCCGCGATCACCGGCTCGCCGAGGAAGAAGCTCTCGTTCAGGAGCGTCGCCCCGGTGGCGCTCCAGTCGAGGCCGAAGCCCGAGACGAGGATGCTGCCGTCCCCGTCGAGGCAGGGATCCGAGCCGGTGGAGAGCAGGCAGCTCCGCATCGAGAAGACGGGCAGTCGGGTGGGGAGGAGACCGATCGCCGAACTCTCCGCGAGGGCGGTCACCTCCTCGAGGTCGAGGTCGAGGATGGGCGCGCTCAGGGTGATCGACGCCGCGGCGCCTCCGAACCCGGGCCCGGTCAGGCGCACCACGCTGAGCGCGTGCTCGATGGTTCCCGTGAGCAGGGGGAAGGAGACATCGCCTCCGGTGATGGGGAGCACGGCCTCGCCGAGGAGCCCCCCGATGCCCGACACCCCATCGATCTCGAGTGTCACCCCGAGGGCCGCGAGGTCACCCTCCCCCGTGAGGAGCAGCCGGGTCGCGTCGCCCACGAGGGGGATCGCCGTGGCCGGAGCGACCGCCGCGAGCAGGAGGGCGAAGCCCGCGGCGGGGGCCAGGACCGCGCGCCGCCGCGCTCCCGCCGCCGGGTGCCGGCGGCCCGATTCCACTCGCCCCGATCGCGGTCGCTCCCAACCTGCCATCGCCACCTCGCCCTCCTCGCCCGTTCACCGGACTCCAGGGGACGGACCCGCCCGGGCGCACCCGCCCCACGTGGAAAGTGGCTCCCCACGCTTGGATGTGGCACGCGCGGTCCCAGCCACGGGGCGGCGCGTCCCCGGTTGGAGCCGCCATCCGGCAGGCCTCCGAACCCCGCGGGACGCCCCCGGGGCGGATCAGCCCTCCTGGCCCTGGCCGGGAAGCTGGCGCTGGAACTGCTGCAGATCGAAGTAGTCCCGCCACTCCGCCACCTTGCCCTCGCGGATCGCGAAGCTCCCCATCACCGGGAGCTCCACCCAGCGATCTCCGATCAGGAAGCGATCGGTCCGCTCGGTGAGGACCACCCCATCCGGCGCCTCGGCGATGCGGTGGACGATCCAGTCGACTTCCTTCGCCATCCCCAGGAAGCCCTGGATCACGCCCCGGATCGCCTCGGAACCCGTGACCGGAGCGACCGGGACGTTGTGGTAGAGGGCGTCGGGCGTGAACAAGCCCATCACCCGCTCGAGGTCGTTGTCGTTGAAGGCCGCGATGAACTCGCGCACCACGTCGACATTCGATGCCATCCTCTCCTCCCCTCGCTTCGAGACTTCGGGATCTCCGATCGCGGCCCCGAACCCGCCGGGCCGCGGGCCCGGCCGCCGAAGCGCGCCCCTCCCCGGGCCCGACGGCCGCGCGGCGGGATCGGCCCGCGTGGAGCCCGCGGGGCGCGCCGACCGGACCACGGACCCATCGCGCGACCGCGACCCGATCCGGTGTCGCCCGGCGTCATTTTCACGACTTCCCCGACTCCGCGACTTCCGCGACTCCGCGACTCGGCGACTCCGGAGTCCACCACCCCGGACTCCACGACTCCGCGACCGCAGCTTCCGCCGGACGCCGGAGCCAGCCGGACCGACCGGGCCAGGATACCCCGCCCCGCGCTCTTCGCGCCGTCGCCCGGCGAACACCGGGCACGCGTCCTGTGCGCCTGCACCGCGGGTGGCCCGGGCGGCCCTCGGCTAGCCTGTGCAGTCCTCGGACCAACCGCCCGCGGGAGGAAGCCGATTCGCCCCGTGATCGGGAGAACCCTGCGCCTGGCGAGAGCCCTGCGCCTGGCGGGATGGCTGGCCCTGGGGTCGCTGGCGGGGGTGCTCGTCTTCGCGTACCTGCCGCGACCGCGCGACTTCGATCCCGCTCCCCTCGTCGCCCGGGGCGAGCGCTACCACGTCCGCATCCATCGCGACCGCTGGGGCATTCCCCACGTGTACGGGCGCACCGATGCCGACGTGGCCTACGGCCTGGCCTTCGCGCACTGCGAGGACGACTTCGAGACCATCGCGGAGGTGCTCCTGGTCTCGCGGGGGCGGCTCGCGGAGTGGCGGGGCCGGGAAGCGGCGCCCGCGGACTACCTCTTCCACCTGATGGGGATCCCGGAGCGGGTGCGGCGCGGATACCGGACCGAGCTCTCCCGGGCGACGCGGGAGATCGCCGAGGCCTACGCCGACGGGGTGAACCATTTCGCGGCCCTCCACCCGGAGCGGGTGCCCCGCGGCCTCCTTCCCGCCACCGGCGCCGACGTCGTGGCGGGGTTCGCCTTCCGGACGCCGTTCTTCTACGGCCTCGACCGGACACTTCGCGACCTCTACGAGGGACGGCTCCGCGGCGCGCCCCCCGGGCCGGCGGCCGCGCCTCTACCGCCCACGCCCCTCGCGCGATTTCCCTTCACCACCGGCGAGGTCGCCGCGCGCATGGGCTCCAACGCCATCGCGGTCTCGCCCCGCCGCAGCGCCGACGGCGCGACACGGCTCCTCGTGAACTCGCACCAGCCCTGGACGGGGCCCGTCGCCTGGTACGAGGCCCGGCTGCGGAGCGACGAAGGCTGGGACATGACGGGTGGCGTCTTCCCCGGGTCGCCGGTGATCCTGCACGGGGTGGGCCCACAGCTGGGCTGGGCGAGCACCGTCAACCGGCCCGACCTCGTGGACGTGTACCGGCTCGAGATCGACCCGCACGACCCCGGCCGCTACCGCCTCGACGGCCGCTTCGAGCGCCTCGCCCGGCGCGAGGCGGTGATCCGCGTGCGGCTTTTCGGCCACCTCACGATCCCGGTGCGAAGGGAGGTCCTCCGCTCGGTCCACGGCCCGGTGATCCGCACGGAACAGGGCACCTTCGCCCTGCGCTTCGCGGGGATGGAGGGGATCCGGCAGCTCGAGCAGTTCTACCGCATGAACCGGGCCACGACCTTCGAGGGCTGGCGCCGCGCCATGCGGATGCTTGCGCTGCCCTCGTTGAACTTCGTCTACGCGGACCGAACCGGGCGCATCGCCTACTTCTACAACGGCCGGTTCCCCGAGCGGCGCCCCGGCCTGGACTGGTCGGGGCTGATCCCCGGGGACCGGAGCGATCTGGTCCCGGAGCGGACCCTTCCCTTCGACGCCGTCCCCCAGGTCGTGGATCCGCCCTCGGGGTACCTCGTGAGCGCCAACCACACCCCCTTCCGGGCCACGGCGCCGGGCGAGGCCCCGCGGCCGGACGACTTCGCGTCCGAGCTCGGCATCGAGACGCGACTCACCAACCGCGCCCGGCGGGCGCTCGCGCTGCTGGCCGCGGACGAGGCCATCGACGACGCCGACTTCCGGCGCATCAAGTTCGACAAGCGCTACGACCCGGAAAGCGGGGTGGTGCGCCTCGTGGAGGAGGCCGCGGCCGCCTCCGGCCCGGAGCTGGCCGAGGAGCGGGAGCTGCTCCGCCGGTGGCGGCGCACGGCAGAGGTGGACGACCGCGAGGCGCCGCTCGCGATCCTCACCGCCGCGCCGATCCTCTTCGCCCGGCGAACCGGAGACCCCGCGCCCGGGCCCCGCGAAAGCCTGCTCGCGGCCTCCCGCCTGCTCCGGGAACACTTCGGCCGCCTCGATCCGCGCTGGGGAGAGGTCAACCGCCTGCGCCGCGGCTCCGTCGACCTCCCGCTCGGCGGCGGCCCCGATACCCTGCGGGCCATCGAAGCCACCCGTCCGGGGCCGGACGGGCGCCTCGTCGCCGAGCGGGGAGACAGCCTGATCCTCTTCGCCACCTGGGACGCGTCCGGCAGGCTCGCGGTGGAGGCCGTCCACCCCTTCGGAAGCGCGACCCTGGACCCGCGCTCTCCCCACTACGCCGACCAGGCACCGCTGTTCGCGGAGGAGCGGACCCGGCCCGTACCCATGCACCCGGCCGAGCTCCGGGCCCGGCGGGAGCGGAGCTACCGGCCGGGAAGGCAAGGCGGCGAGGCGGGCAGCGCGCGGTGAGGCTCGAGCGGATCGCGATCGTCGGTGCCGGGGCCATGGGCTGTTCACTCGCCGCGATCACGGCACCCCACGTGCCCACGGTCCTCGTGGTCCGGCGCCCGGAGCGGGCGACGCGGATCCGCCGGGAGGGGGTCCGCCTCGAGGGCGCATTGCGCAGGGAGGGGAAGCCGGAGGTGGTGCCGCACGTCGACGACCTGGCCGACATCCATCCCGTCGATCTCGTCTTCATCGCCACCAAGACGACGGCGATTCCCGAGGTCTGCCAGGCCCTCCGACCCCACCGGCGCGAGCTCCCCTTTCTCGTCTCCTACCAGAACGGCATCGAGCCGGGCCGGACCCTGCTGCGGACTCTCGGCACCTCCCGGGTGCTTCGGATGGTGCTCCACTACGGAGCCGTGCTGCGGGAGCACGGTAGCGGGCCGCTCCGGGTGCAGATCCCCCTGAACCAGCCGCCGCACTGGATCGGCGGCGAGGGGGAGGAGGTGCAGGCGGTGGCGCGGGCGCTCGCGGTCCGGCTCTCGGCGATGGGACTCGAGACCCGCTTCGCCGAGGACATCGAGGTCCCGGTGTGGCGCAAGGGACTCATGAACGCCGCCAGCAACCCGGTGGCCGCCCTCGTGCGGGAGCGCCTCGGCGAGCTGCTGCGCTCCCCGGCGCGGCCGCTCATCGAGCGGCTCCTCGACGAGGGGATCGCCGTGGCCCGCGCCGCGGGGATCGAGCTCGGAGCGGGCTTCCGGGACGAGGCCCTGGCCTCCATGGCGGCGGGCGGCACCCACCGCCCCAGCATGGCGGAGGACGTCCTCGAGGGGCGGACCACCGAGATCACCCAGCTGAACGAGCAGATCGTGGCCCGTGCTGAGGCCCTCGGCGTGCCCACACCGACCCACCGGGCCGTCGTGGAGCTGATCCGGACCTTCGACTGGCGGGCCGCCGGGGGCGGCCCGCGCGCCTGATCCGCCCGGAAAGGTTCGCGGCCCGGGCCGGCGGGACGGATCGATCGACCCCGCCCGGCGCCGGGCCTGTCCGCCGCCGGAGGCCCCTCCCGGCCCCGGAGCCCCGCGGCGGCCCGCGCGGCTCAGGAAGCGGCGGGAAGCCCGTGCACCCGGAGGCGATGGGGTGCGCGCCGCGTCGCTGCGAACGCGGGGCGCGGGCCCGCACGACGTGCCTGCGCGGCCCGACCGGCGCGCGCCCCCGCGAGCTCGAGGGCGGCCACGGCGGTGCCGAAGGCGAAGGCGAAGACCAGCAGGATGGCGACGAGGACGGTGACCATGAGGACTTCTCCTCTCGTGGGATGCCCCCATCATCGGAGGCCGATCGCCGCCGGGCCGTGAAGTCCTTCACAGCCGCCCCGCGGCTGTGGGCTGCTTCACAGGTCCCCCGCCGCACCGCTCGGGGCCCTTCGCTGCTACGGTGCCCCATCCCAGGCGCCCGGGAGACCCGATGGCCGACCGCGCACCCCGCATCCTCGCCTTCTCCGGAAGCACGCGGCGGGAGTCCCTCCACCGCCCGCTCCTCCGGCTGGCGGTCCGGGCGGCCGAGGCCGAGGGCGTGCCCTGCACGGTGGTCGACCTCCGGGACCCCCCCCTCCCCATCTACGACGGCGATCTCGAGCGGGAGCAGGGGCTTCCCGAGGCCGCGGTGCGCCTCCGCGAGCTCATGGCCGCCCACCGCGGCCTGCTCCTGGCGAGCCCGGAATACAACGGGCATCCCACCCCGCTCCTGGTCAACGCCCTGGACTGGATGAGCCGGGCCCCCGGGGCCCGCCCCGACCTCTCTCCCTTCGCGGGCGTGGTGGGAGCACTGGTGGCGGCGTCGCCGGGTCCCTTCGGCGGGATCCGCGGCCTCGCGGTCGTCCGGGGGCTGCTCGCCAACCTCGGCGTGACCGTGCTCGCGCGCCAGGCCGCGGTGGGAAGCGCCCCGGACCGCCTCGCGCCGGACGGGACCCTGCGCGACGAGGGGGCCCGCCGGGCGGTGGAAGCCGTGGGCCGCGATCTCGCCCGCCACGTGCTCGCCCTCGAGCGATGAGCACCGGGGCCCCGGCGCCGGAGCCGCGCCGGCGTGTCGGCTGGCCCGCGCCGCTCAGAGGAGCTTGGCGGGCCCGCGAGCCCGGCTCGCCTCGACGGCGAGCAGCCGGCGCTTGAGCTCGAGCCCGCCGGCGTAGCCTCCGAGGCGCCCCCCGCTGGCGACCACCCGATGACAGGGCACGATCAGGGGAAGCGGGTTGGCGCCATTCGCGGTGCCCACGGCCCGCACGGCCCGCGGCCGGCCGATGGCGCGCGCCACCTCGCCGTAGGAGCGGACCTCGCCGTACGGGATCCGGAGGAGCTCCCGCCAGACGGCGAGCTGGAAGGGCGTGCCCCTCAGGTCCACCGGCAGGTCGAAGGACTCGCGTTCTCCAGCCAGGAAGCCCTCGACCTGGCGGGGCACCTCCTCGGGGAGCGGTGCGTCGTGGTCGACCCGGGCGCGCGGCGCCATCCGGACGAGCCACCGGGGAAGGCCGCCGCCGTTGGCGTGGGGAAGCTCGAGGAAGAGCAGGCCGCGGTCGCAGAAGGCCACCCGGAAGGTTCCGATGGAAGTCTCGAAGCGGCCTGTCTTTACGATCTCCACCGCTTCGCCACTCTACCACAGGCCCGGGATCTCTCGGACGCGGAGGGCTTGGCGTGGCGCGCGTGCTCGTGACCGGCGGAGCCGGCTACATCGGGAGCCACACCTGCCGGGCCCTTCGCGCGGCCGGTCACGAGCCGGTGGTGCTCGACGACCTCTCGTCGGGTCACGCGGCCGCCGTGCGAGGTCTTCCCCTCGCGGAGGGCGACGTCGCCGACCCCGAGGTCCTGGCGTCGACCTTCGACCGCTCCGGTCCCTTCGACGCGGTGGTCCACTTCGCGGCGCGGATCTCGGTTCCCGAATCGGTCTCCGATCCGCTCGGGTACTACCGCGCGAACACCGCGGCGGCACTCACCCTCGTGGAGGCCGCGGTGGCGCGGGGGGTCGGGGCCTTCGTGCTCTCCTCCACGGCGGCGGTGTACGGCCACCCTCGCGAGCAGCCGATCGGCGAGGATGCGCCGCTGGCCCCGACGAGCCCCTACGGCGCGAGCAAGGCCATGGTGGAGCGCATCCTCGCCGACGCCTCCCGGGCCCACGGGCTCCGCTACGCGGCGCTTCGCTACTTCAACGCCGCCGGCGCCGACCCCGCGGGCGACCTCGGAGAGGAGCACGACCCGGAGACCCACCTGATCCCGCTCGCGCTCGCCGCCGCGGCGGGGCGACGGCCGCCTCTCGAGCTCTTCGGTACCGACTACCCCACCCCCGACGGAACCTGCGTCCGCGACTACGTCCATGTGTGCGACCTCGCGCGCGCCCACTGCCTCGCCGTGGAGGCGCTCGTGGCCGGGGAGCCCGGCGGCGTCTTCAACCTCGGTACCGGCCGCGGGCACAGCAACCGGGAGGTGCTCGGGGTGGTGGAGGAGATCGTGGGGCGCCCGGTTCCCGCGGTGGAGGCACCGCGACGCCCGGGGGATCCCCCCGAGCTCGTCGCCGACCCGCGCCGATTCCGCGAGCGCTTCGGCTGGGAGCCCGGACTTTCGGAGCTTCGGACCATCGTGGAGACGGCGTGGCGCTTCGCCCGGAGCCGCTGGGCGGACGGCGGAGCCGCGCCGGGCGCGCCCACCGGGGCCTGAGCCGCCGTCTCGTGGCGCGCCGGGCGCCGGGGGAATGGCCGGGCCGACCC
>Ga0256839_1002108_pt1 | contig 22798 bp, 25 predicted proteins | sample 354166metaG_FD_185968 | JGI IMG/M metagenome (GOLD analysis project Ga0256839, IMG submission 185968) | Hydrothermal vent microbial communities from Mid Atlantic Ridge, Atlantic Ocean - 354-166 | ecosystem: Environmental > Aquatic > Marine > Hydrothermal vents | place: Atlantic Ocean: Mid... | reverse complement strand
GTCCTGGTCTCCCAGCTGCACAGTTTCATCGGCACGCCGGACATTCACCGCTATCCCCGCATCGACGCGATCCCCGCCTACCGCAAACTACTCGCCGGCGCCCTGGATACAGAAACCAGTATGAACGTACTGGAAAAAGCCCGGGAAGAAATCTGGCAGATCCAAAAAATGCTGACCGTTTGAGCGATGGAGATCCAGCGCGCCCTTCAATCCCTGGCTTCCCTGATCGGCCGGGGCGCGGCGCCCGCCAGAGCCGTGGAGCCGATACAGGCGCTGCAGCCGGGCCAACGGCTGGAGGGGCGGGTGCTGGCTCGGATCAGCGACCGGCAGCTGCTGCTGGAACTGGCCGGCCGGCAGGTGACGGCGGCCAGCAAGGTGCCGCTGCCCCCCGGCACCCGGGTACGGCTCGAAGTCGTCGAACCAGGCATCCAGCCCCGACTTCGGGTGCTAGGTTCCGCCCCCCAGCCTCAGATCACCGGCCTGAAAACCTTCCTGCCCCGGCAAATCCCCCTCGCCGAGGCCATGCGCACCCTGGCCGACCTGGCGGCCGACACCTCTCCTGACGAAACGTTGCCCACACCGCTGCGTGAATCGATCGCCCGTCTGGTGCGATCGCTGCCCACCCTCAGGGACCTGACCTCGGCGGACACCCTCGCCCGAGCGCTGGATCGAAGCGGTCTGTTCTCCGAGGCACGCCCTTCACCGGATTCAGCCCCCGACCTCAAGGAGCGGCTGCTCCAGATCGCCACCGTCCTCCGCCACGCCTCGGAAGCGAAGGAAACCAGGCCCGCAACGAAGGCGGAACCGTCCCCCGCCGCCACATCCAGAGGAGTGAAGCCGGCCGCTTCCGCACCTCCGGCCCGATCCCAGCCCGGGAACACTGCCACCGCCCCCAGCGGACCGCCAGCCGCCGGTCGACCCGCTCCTTTTCCGGCCGGCCCTGCTGATGCACACCCGACGGACCCGGCCGGGGACGAGGAACGGCTGGCACAACTGTTGCACAAGGTGTCCGGCGCGGTCGCCCGTATCGTTCTGGACCAGCTGAACTCGCTGCCAAGGCCGGAAAATCCCACTCCCACCTGGCATTTCGAACTGCCGTTTCGGCAGGACCAGGAATTCCACGACCTCCGGCTGACGGTGCGGGGGGAGAAGGCGGCCTCTTCCGGAAACGGGGGCGCGCGGCCGTGGACGGTGGATCTGGAGATGGATCTGTCCGGCCTGGGAAGGATCCAGGCCAGACTGATCTACGTGAACGGGGAAATCAGCACCCATCTGTGGAGCGATCGGGCGGCCACCCGGAACTTGTTCGAACACCACCTGGATCACCTGGCCCAGCGTTTCCGGCAGGCGGGCCTGACGCCCCGGACCTTCCAAGTGACTGAGACCGCCATCGCCATCCCCCGAGCCACCCACGACGGACCGTTGATCGACGAGCGGATATGAAGAAAAACGACGGAACGCTGGTCAATCCCCCCGACGTGGCCATGGCCCTCAAATACGACGGTACCTCGGCCCCCCGGGTGGTCGCCAAAGGCCGGGGGGAAACCGCCGAGCGCATCATCGCCCTCGCCGAGGAACACGACGTTCTCCTGCACCACGATCCCGACCTGGTCCGGGTGCTGAGCCAGGTTCCATTGGGGGACGAAATCCCGCGGGAACTTTATCTGGCGGTCGCCGAGGTCATCGCCTTCGCCTACTGGCTCAGCGGCAAAAAGGGGCCGGGTCAGTGACGGTGGGGATCGTCCGCTTCCGATCCGTACAACCGCAGCAACAGATTGGCCTCTTCCCGGGTCAGGCCGCACTGGCTCACCAGCTCCTCGAATCCGCCCCCTTCACGGATGCACTTGATGGCCGCCTGATACGAGACGACACTCTCCGGGGACTGCCGCAACGCCTCGCTCCGCTCGCGGATTTCGTCCAGATCGCAGACGAGCTGCTGCAACCGCTCGTCCATTCGCACGGCGGCAGCGCACAAGCCGATGACGTCACCCTGCTGATGCTCCTGGATCTGCCGCCACCGCTGGCAAAGTCGTTGCCAATGGCGCTGCCGCCGCCAGAGCCAGAAAAGGGCGATCGCTTCGAGTGTCACGACCAGCGACAGGAGGACGAAGGGCAACACCCAGGATGAAAGATCCACGATGTCACAGGGCGTTCATTTCAGCGATTTCCTCGTCACTCAGCAACTTGTTCAGGTCCACCAGGATCAGCAGCTTGCCGTTCCGACTCGAAACCCCCTGGATGTAACGGGCGCTTTCCTCGTTGCCCACGTTGGGAGCCGCTTCGATTTCATCGGTGCGCAGCTCCACCACTTCGGCCACGCTGTCGACCAGAATGCCGATGACGTGTTCGCTGGCTTCGATGATCACGATGCGGGAAAGGTCGTCCGGCTCCTTGTAGGGCAGGCCGAACCGGCTCCGGGTGTCCACCACGGTGACCACGTTGCCCCGGAGGTTGATGATACCGATCACGTAGTCCGGAGCTCCGGGAACCGGGGCGATCTCGCTCACCCGAAGCACCTCCTGCACCTGCATCACGTTGATACCGTAGGTCTCGTCCCCCAGTTGGAAGGTCACCCACTGGATCAATTCGCCGTTGAGTTTTTCCGCAGCTTCCGCCATATTTCACCTCGATTGGGTCAAGTCAGATTGCAAGTCGGCAACGAGCGCTTCCGCGTCCAGCAACGGACAGGCGGGATCGCCGGTCAGCATACCCAGCAGCCAGGGCCGGCTCTGCCGTTGCTGGCGCCAGCGGACCTGAGCGACGGGAACCGGCCCGGATTCCGACACGCCGTCACAGGCCAACGCCGCTCCGCTCCTTGGCACCGGAACCATCCAGCGGTAGCGGGATCCGTGCCTTTTACCGGCCAGAATCAGGCGGGCCGTGTCCACCACCAACCAGGTACGACCGTCCGTTTCCAGCCGACCCAGGACCGGCTCCGTTCCCGATTCCGGCGGCTGGGCTCCCTCGATCCGCCTGACGTCGTCTATCTGACAGCCGGGAACCGCAAAGCGCAACTTCCCCAAATGGAGAATCGCGACCTGGAACACCGGTGTCAGCCACTCCGGACAACCGGGCGGCAGCGGCTCGGTGGCAGGTTCCCGGGGTCCGGAATCCGGTGGCGTCTCCACCGAATCGGCCGATGGACCGGACCCGGTCCCCAAGAGCTCCTCCAGATAGCTCGTCAGCTCGGGTTCGGCCGAAATTTCCGCCTGCGAACGCGATCCGCTCATGCCGATGCCGCTTCGGAAGTCTGTTGGGTCTGGGCCAAAAGATGCTCGAGCAGCTCGGCATAGGCTCGGGCGGCCCGGCAATGGGGCGCGTAGCGGTTCAAGGGACGATGGGCCTGGCTCGCCTCCCGGACCTTGGTGTCCATGGGGATCACACCCGACCACAGATGGTCGCCGTGGCGTTCCGTCAGCACCCGCAGGGTGTCGCGGCAGACCCGGGGACGCCGGTCGAACAGGGTAGGAACGATCAGATAGGGCAGCGGCTGCCGCCGGGAACGGTCGATCATCGCCAGGGTCTTCAGCATCCGCTCCAGTCCCCGCAGGGACAGGAAATCCGCCATGAGCGGAATCAACAGCCGGTCACAGGCGGCCAGGGCGTTCACCATCAGCACACCCAACATGGGAGGGCTGTCGATCAGGACGTAATCGTAGTGGGAATGCATCTGCTTCAAGGCCTGCTCGATCACCAGCCCCAGCCCCTCGATCGCACCGGCCTGGCGTTCCACGGTGGCCAAGGCCATCACGGCGGGCATGAGATCCAGCTGGCGGATGTCCGTCGGTCGGATCAGGGCCAAGGGATCCGGGCGGCGCCGGGCGATGGTGTCGCGAAACAGGTGATAGACCCCCGCCTCCACCGTCTCGGGAGTGAACCCGAAATAACCGGTCAGGGAGGCGTGGGGATCCAGGTCGATCATCAGCACCGTGGCGCCGCGCTGTGCCAGCAGCCCGGCCAGATTGGCGACCGTGGTGGTCTTCCCCACGCCGCCTTTCTGATTGGACACCGCCCAGACCTGCATGGCGTTACTCCTGCCCTCTTGGAACCGGTTGTGGATACCGCCCCCTCACCGGATAACGGGCCAGATTCTTCGCCTGGAGGACCACCACCACCCGGCGATTGCGATACCGTCCGGCCTCGCTGCCGTTGTCCGCCACCGGATGGTATTCCCCGTAGCCCACCGCCGCCAGCCGGGTCGGGGCCACGCCGTACTCGATCAAACGCCGGACCACGCTGGCGGCCCGCGCCGCCGACAGTTCCCAGTTGGAAGGAAACTGGCGGTTGCGGATGGGCACGTTGTCGGTGTGGCCTTCGACCTGAATCGGATTGCCGGGCATCTGACGCATCACCTCCGCCAGTTTGATCAGGACCGGATCGGCCGTCGGGTCCAACTCCGCGCTGCCGCTGGGAAACAGCATGCCACTCTTCATCTCCACGGCCACCCAGAAACGGGTGCGCTCCACTTCGATCAAATCCTCCTCGATATAAGGGGCCAACACCTCCTCCAGTTGGTCGGAAATCTGTTCCAGCTTGACCGCCTCCTCGCTGAGACCGGTATCGGTCTCGATCGGTACGAACTTCCTGGGCGGCTCCCCTACCTGAATCGGTTCGTCCGTTCTGGCCTCGTTCTGACCGGAGCGGCGCTGGAACGCTTTTTCCAGGGATTCGGCCAGGACGCGGTATTTGCCGGCGTTGAGGCTGGAGATGGCGTACATCACCACGAAAAAGGCGAACAACAGGGTGATGAAATCGGCGTAGGAAACCAGCCAGCGCTCGTGGTTTTCCCGCTCCCCGGTGACCGGCCCGCGCCGGAAGCGCCCCCTCATGCCAGAAACCCCCGCAGTTTGAGTTCCACGTTGTGGGGATTCTCCCCCTCGGCGATGGCCAGAATGCCCTCCAGCAGCAACTCCTGAGACAACATCAGTACCCGGACCTGGCTCTTCAGCTTGTTGGCCACCGGAAGAAAGATCAGATTGGCCAGACCGACGCCATAGATGGTGGCCACGAAGGCGATCGCGATCCCGGAACCCAGTTTGGCCGGGTCGGTCAGATTCTGCATCACCTGGATCAGCCCCAGCACGGCACCCAAAATCCCGAGGGTGGGGGCGTATCCCCCCATGGCTTCGAACACCCGGGCCGCCGCCTGAAGCTGTTGTTCCCGGGTCATCATCTCTACCTCCAGGGCGTCGCGGATGGCGTCGGTCTCGTTGCCGTCCACCAGCAGCTGCAATCCCTTGCGGGTGAAACCGTCCGCTTCCCGGTCGATTTCATCCTCCAGCCCCAGCAGTCCCTCCTTGCGGGCCAGCTGACTCCAATTGACGATCTTCCGGATGGAGGCTTCCAGATTGACCCGGGGCGGCACGACGATCCAGCGCAACATCTTCACGCCACGCAAGAACAACGCCGGCGGCGTCTGCAGCAGCACCGCCCCCAGGGTACCGCCGAGGACGATCAGCAGCGCCGGACCGTTGATCAGGAAGGCCAGTCGCCCGCCTTCCAGCAGATTGCCGACGACCACGGCGGCGATTCCGATGATCGGTCCGACGATGCTGAGCGGGTCCATCACCCACCTCCCCGGAAACGCGCATCGAGGCAGCGCCCGACATCAGGCCGCATAGCGCTTCATCAGACTGGGAACGTCGAGAATCAGGGCGATCATGCCGTCACCGGTGATGGTCGCCCCGGCTAGGCCGTCGAGACCGTGGAGCTTGGCTCCCAGGGCTTTGATGACCACCTCCTCCTGGCCGATGAGATGATCCACGACGAAACCGACGTGGCGGCCGCTGGCGTTGACCACCACGACGTGACCACCCTCCTGCGACGTACCGTTCCGCCCTCCCTTGACGAGCCAGTCCTTGAGATAGAACAGCGGCAATGCCTGGTCGCGCACGATCACCACCTCTTGACCGTCGACCACGTTGGTCTTGCCCAGGTCGAGGTCGAGGATCTCCACCACACTGGCCAGAGGCAGGGCGAAGGCCTGATCATCCAGTTTCACCATCAGGGTGGGCATGATGGCCAGGGTCAGGGGAACCTTGATGGTGATCTTGGTCCCCTTGCCCTCGACCGAATCGACCTCGACGCTGCCGTTCATCTGATCGATGCGGGTCTTCACCACGTCCATGCCCACCCCGCGGCCGGAAATGTCGGAAATCTCGTCCTTGGTGGAGAAGCCGGGATAGAAGATCAGTTGGAAACATTCCCGCTCGCTCAGGCGGGCAGCGCTTTCCTCGTCCATCAAGCCCTTTTCGACCGCCTTCTGCCTCAGGACTTCAGGGTTCATGCCCCTGCCGTCGTCCTCGATGGTCAGTTCGATATGATCCCCTTCCTGGGTGGCAGTCAGCACGACGACCCCTTCCCGGGGCTTGCCTTTCTTTTCCCGTTCGTCCGGCATCTCGATGCCGTGATCGACGGCGTTGCGCACCAGGTGCACCAACGGATCGGCCAGCGACTCCACCAGATTCTTGTCCAGGTCGGTCTCCTCCCCCTGCATCTCCAGCCGCACCTCTTTGTTGAGACTGCGGGCCAGATCCCGCACCACCCGGGGAAAACGGCCGAACACCTTCTTGATGGGCTGCATGCGGGTCTTCATCACCGCCAGCTGGAGATCGGAAGTCACCACGTCCAGATTGGCTACCGCCTTGGCCATGGCCTCGTCGTCGTGGACCGCCCGCAGGGTCTTGAAGCGGTTGCGCACCAGCACCAGTTCCCCCACCATGTTCATGATCTCGTCCAGGCGCTGGGTGTCGACCCGAACCGTGGTCTCCGTCGGCGGATTCGGTTTGACCTTGCCGGCAGCCGCCTTCACCTCCCGGGGCTTTTTCGGCTCCCGGGAACGGGGTTTTTCCGGCGCCGGTTTGGGCCCAGTCTCCGGTGCTGATTTGGGAACGCCCAGGTGCTTGCCGGGACCGTGGAGCTGGTCCAGGAGCGCCTCGAACTCCTCTTCGGTGATTTCGTCGTCCTTCCGGCTCGGCGTGTCGCTCTTCCGCTCCGCTGCGGCGGCACTGGTCCCCTTCTCGGCACCGGCCGGCTTTCCCGGAGCGCCTCCGGGACCGTGCAGTGCGTCCAGCAGGGCCTCGAATTCCTCCTCGGTGATTTCGTCGTCGTCTCCATCCGTGGCCGGCTCGGCCTCCTGATCCTTGGCTGGCGCGGCTTCCTGGGCCAACATGGACTCGAATTCCTGTTCGATGGGGTCCTTGTCCGTCGGAGTTTCCGAAACCGGAGCCGTTTCCTGGGTGGGTGTCGTCCCGGCGGCATCGTCCGGCACGGCGAAACCCTGCAAGGCCTCCAGCAATGCCGGACTGGCGGGCTCGGGTTCTTCCCCGAGCCGGATCCGGCCGATCATTTCGTTGATCACGTCCAGCGCCTTCAGCACCGCGTCCATCAGCGGCGGACTGACCTTGCGCTCCCCCTGGCGCAAGACGTTGAAGACGTCCTCCGCCCTGTGGCACAGCTCTACCAACGGCTCGATGTTGAGAAAACCGGCGCCGCCCTTGACGGTGTGGAAGCCACGGAAGATGGCGTTGAGCAGCTCGGTGTCCTCGGGCGCATGCTCCAGCTCCACCAACTGCTCGCCGAGTTGCTCCAGAATCTCGCCGGCCTCGACCAGGAAATCCTGCAGAATTTCGTCGTTGAGATCGATCGCCATGACGAATTCCTAAAATCCCAGACTGGAAAGCAATTCGTCGACATCGTCCTGACTGCTGAGCGCCTCGGCCTTGTCCACCCCGGGCACCACCGGCCCCGCCGCTTCCACGTTCTTGGCGTCTTTGGCGTCGGGGTCCTTCTCCCTCGGTGCCGAATATCCTTTCTGCTGGGCGGCGAAACGGATCAGTTGCAACAGGCTCTCTTCTACCTGTTGCACCAGCTCGATCACCCGGCGGATGATCTGGCCGGTCAGATCCTGGAAGCTCTGGGCCATCAGAACCTCGTTGAGCTGCCCCTGCACCCGTTGCAGTCCCTGATCGAGAGAGTTCAGGAAAACGGTGATGTCCCGGCTCAACTCCCGGAATTCGTCGTAGGGCATCTGGCGCTGGAGGAAGCGCTGCCAGCGCTGCGACAGGGAAACGGTCTTGTCGCTGAGCTCCGCCACCATGGGAAGCACTTCGTCGACCACGTTCAAGGTGGTATTGGCCGCTTGCTCGGTCATGGTGATGACGTAGTTGAGCCGCTCCCGGGCGTCGGGCATCTCCTGCTCGGTCAACTGGGCCAGCCGGCTGTCCAAGGTGAAAGCGGTCAGCGCATCGTGCAATTGACGGGTCAAGCGGCCGATCTCCTGAAACAACACGCTCTGCCTTACCCGACCGATCTCGTCCAGAACCCGGTCTGCTTCCAGTTCGTCGCCCTGCTCCAGGGCCGCCACCAGGGCCCGGGCCCGGGCCAGCCGTGCCTCGAGCGAGGCGTCCATCGTCGTCTCCGTCATGACCATCCCCCTCACGCCGCCAGTCGTTCGAAGATCTTTTCCAGCTTTTCCTTCAGCGTGCCCGCGGTGAAGGGTTTGATGATGTAACCGTTCACCCCGGCCTGGGCGGCGGCGATGATCTGCTCCCGACGCGCCTCGGCCGTCACCATCAGAACCGGCAGATTGGCCAGCTTTTCGTCGGCCCGCACCGCCCTGAGGAGATCGATCCCCGTCATGCCCGGCATGTTCCAGTCGGTGATCAAAAGATCGAAATCCCCGGACTGCAGCTTGGGCAACGCAGTCTGGCCGTCGTCCGCTTCGCTGACGTTGGTGAAACCGAGTTCCCGAAGCAGATTCTTGATGATCCTGCGCATGGTGGAAAAGTCGTCCACCACGAGGATTTTCATGTTCTTGTCCAAACCAACCCCCCTGTATTTCTTCCGAACGAACAACCTACCCTTAAATATAGCCGCTTCCGCCGGATCAGCCAGTCAGCCAGTCGCGCATGCGGGCCCGCAGACGCAGCATGGCCTGACTGTTGATCTGACAGACCCGGGACTCGCTGACACCGAGCACCTGGCCGATTTCCTTGAGGTTCATCTCCTCCTCGTAATAGAGGGAGATCACCAGCCGCTCCCGTTCCGGCAGACCGGCGATGGCGTCGGCCAGCGCCGCCTTGAAGCGTTCACGGGCCAGTTGATCACCGGGAGTGTCACTTTCCCCCCCGCCATGGAGCTCCAGAAAGCCGTCACCGTTTTCGCTCAGTTCCTCGATGCTGAACAGGCGGCAGCCCACCGCATCCTGCAAAATGCGGTGATACTCGTCCAAGCTGACCCCCAGCTCCGCCGCCACTTCGGTGTCGCGGGCGTCACGCCCGGTGCGGCGTTCGATGCGGTACATGGCCTCGGAAACCTCGCGGGCCTTGCGGTGGACCGAACGGGGCGTCCAGTCGTAACGCCGCACCTCGTCCAACATGGCACCACGGATACGAATGCCGGCATAGGTTTCGAAGCTGGCACCCTGGCTGGCGTCGTAATGACGCGCCGCTTCCAGCAGGCCGATCATGCCGGACTGGATCAGGTCGTCAAGCTGGACGCTGGCCGGCAGCCGGCCCTTGAGATGGTGGGCGATACGCCGGACCAGGGGAGTGTACTGTTCCACCACCCCCTCGTAATCCAGTTTCTGTACCGCAGCATAGGCCGCCAGACCCTTCATGCCAACGCCTCCGCGCTGTACTGGATCATGCGTTCGACGAAAAACGCCAACTGGCCGGAGGCGGTGTTGTCGATCGGCCAGTGGTCGATCTTGCGGGCCAGTTCCTGAATGGCCCTGGCTGCGGAACTGCCCGGAAAAGCGGTCACGAAAGGACGCTGTTGCTGCACCGCCTTCCGCACCGCATCGTCGTAGGGCACAGCGCCCAGATAACGCAACGCCACATCCAGGTAACGGTCGGTCACCCGGTACAGCTTTTCGAACAACTGCCTTCCCTGCTCCGCGGAGCGCACCTGGTTGCACAGCACCTGAAACTGGTACAGGCCGTAATCGCGGTACAGCAACTTGATGAAAGCGTAAGCGTCGGTCAGCGAGGTGGGCTCGTCGCAGACCACCACCACGATCTCCTGGCAGGCCCGGGCGAAGTTGACCACGGTGGTGGAGATTCCCGCCGCGGTGTCGACGAGGAGGACTTCCAGCGGCAGCCGCAGTTCGCTGAACGCCCGGATCAGGCCCGCCTGCTCCACCGGCGACAATTCCGCCATCTGCTGGATGCCGGACGCCGCCGGAACGATCCGCAACCCTTCCGGGCCGGCCACCAGAATCTCGTCCAGACGCTTGTCCCCGGCGATGACATGGGACAAATTGAAGCGGGGTTGCAGCCCCAGGAGGATGTCGACGTTGGCCAACCCCATGTCGGCGTCGAGCAGGGCCGTGTGCCGCCCCTGTCTGGCCAAGGCCACACCCAGATTCACGGCGATGTTGGTCTTGCCGACCCCGCCTTTGCCGCTGGTGACGGCGACCACCCGAACCGGCCGGGAAGCGTTGAACCGCCGGATTCCGGCGGCCTGATCCGAACTAGGCATTTGCATAGGCGATCCAATCCTCGAAAGCCGAATCCCTGTCTGCCGACGGCAGATCGGGCACGTGCCGTAGGGCCCGGGTGACGAGATCCGCCGCATCGGCGGGGTGCAGGTCCTCGGGAACCTGCTGACCGTCCGTGATGAAGGCGGCCGGCAAGCCGCGTTCCATCAGAACCGACAGCACCGGGCCCAGCGCGCCCGCTTCATCAAGTTTAGTCAAAATGCAGGATTTGGGCTGAAAGCGCGAGAAGGCCTCGACGGCCTCGTACAGACTCTTGAGCTGGGTCGCCGCCGAAAGCACCAGATAGGTCTCGATGGCAATGTCACTGTCGCGCAGCAGATCGAACTGTTCCGCCAGGCGCAGATCACGCTGGCTCATGCCGGCGGTGTCGATCAACACCAGGCGCTTGTCCACGAAGCTGCGGACGATGGCCTGCAGTTCGTCGGGGCCGGCCGCCACGCGCACCGGAACGCCGAGAATCCGGGCGTAGGTGCTGAGTTGCTCATGGGCGGCGATGCGGTAGTTGTCCGTGGTCACCAGGGCGATCGGCCGCGGCCCGTGCTTGAGGCGGAAACGGGCCGCCAATTTGGCGATGGTGGTGGTCTTGCCCACGCCGGTGGGCCCCACCAGGGCCACGACGCCGCCGTGTTCCAGCAACGGATCCGCCTGCACCGGAATCTGCTCGCCGAGTATTTGCCGCAGTCGGTCCATAGCGGTAGCGAATTCCTCCGCCCCGCCGGTGCGCTGGGACAGTTCCAGGGCCAGGGAACGGGAAAAGCCGAGCTCGCCCAGGGCGCGCAGCAGATCCAGACGGGTCGGGGCGTTCCGAACGGTTTCATGCCAAGCGTCACGAGCCAGATGCTGATTCAGCAGGCGGCGCATCTGGGCCAGTTCGCGGCGTACCGACTCCAATCCGGCATCCGGCGGGGCCGACTCGGCGGTCGGTCCGGGCTTCGGGCGGACGACGGTGTCGCTGACCTGGGTGCGTGAAACGTTTCCCTCCGTCCGCGCCGCCGGCTCGACCTTGGGGAACACCGGTTTTTTGACGTCCGTCCGGCGGGCGGGCGTCACCTTCTCCTGGCCGGCCACGGCACCGTAACTCCGGGCCGAGAAGGCGGGTCTGGGAGTCACTGCGGTCTTTTCCCGGGTGTGCTCCCGGTCCCGGGGAACGACCGTCTCCACCTCGAAATCACGCGCAGCGACGATCTCCACACCCTCGGCCACCTTGCGGTTCGACAGGATCACCGCGTCGGCGCCCAGCGTCTCCTTGACCTGCTGCAACGCCTGGCGTATGTCCGGGGCCACGAAACGTTTCATCTTCATCCCGATGCCACCTCACGGTTTCAGGCCTGCTGGCCGACCACGCCGACCACCTTGATTTGTTGATCTTCCGGTATTTCGTTGTACGCCAGGACATGAAGCCCAGGAATGGTATGGCGCACGAAGCGCGCCAGCCAGGAGCGCAACAGGGACGACACCAGAAGCACCGCCGGCTTTCCCGCCATTTCCAGCTTCCGGGCCTGTTCCTCGAGAAGCTGATGGATCCGCTGCGCCAATCCCGGCTCGATCCCGGCGCCTTCGCTCCCGGCGCCCTGCACAGTCTTCTGCAACAACTGTTCCAACTCGGGATCGAGGGTGATGACCGGCAACTCCCGGGATAAGCCATTGATCTGCTGGACGATGGAACGGCCCAGGGCGGCGCGCACCGCCGCGGTGAGGGCGTCGGGATCTTGACTGCGTCCGCCGTTCTCCGCCAAGGTTTCGGCGATGGTGATCATGTCGCGGATGGAAATCTTCTCTTTGAGCAGGTTTTGCAGCACCTTCACCAGCAGGGTGAGGGACACCGTGTCGGGCACCAGGCTTTCGGCCAGTTTCGGCGCCACCTTGGCCAGATTGTCGAGCCACTGCTGGGCTTCCTCATGGCCGAACAGCTCGTGGGCATGATCCTGGAGCACCTGGCTGAGGTGGGTGGCGATCACCGTTTCCGGATCCACCACCGTATAGCCCAGCGCCTGGGCATGATCCTTCTGGGACGGCTCGATCCAGACCGCATCCAGACCGAACGCCGGATCCTTGGCCGCGATTCCCTGGACCGAACCGAACACTTGTCCCGGATTGATGGCCATCTCCCGGTCCGGATGGATCTCGGCTTCCCCCACGGTCACCCCCAGCACTTGCAGGCGGTAAGCGTTGGGAGCCAGATCGAGGTTGTCGCGGATGTGCACCGGCGGGATCAGAAAGCCCAGTTCCTGGGACAGCTTCTTGCGCACCCCCTTGATCCGGCTCAGCAACTGCCCTCCTTGCTGTTTGTCCACCAGGGGGATTAGACGGTAACCCACCAGCAGACCGATCCGGTCCACCGGCATCACGTCGTCCCAGCTCAGTTCCCGGACTTCCGGTTCGGCAGGCGCAGGCTCCTCCGCCACCACCTCCTCCATCGAGCGGCGTGCCCGCCGCATCAGCCACCACGCCGCCAGCCCCAACAGGGAGCCGAGCAGCAGGAAAGGCAGATGGGGCATTCCGGGAATCAGTCCCAACAGTCCCACCACCCCGGCGCTGACGGCAAGAGCGCGGGGATGGTCGAGAAACTGGGCGCTGAATTGCTGGCCGACGTCCTCGGTGCCGCCGCCGACCCGGGTGACCAGAATCGCCGAGGCCACCGAAAGCAGCAGGGAGGGAATCTGGGCCACCAGGCCGTCGCCGATGGCCAGCAGGGTGTAGCGCTCCACCGCGCTGCCGAGATCCAGCCCGTGCTGACCCATACCGATGGCCAGCCCGCCGATCACGTTGATGAACAGGATCAGGATGCCGGCGATGGCGTCCCCGCGGACGAATTTGCTCGCCCCGTCCATGGCACCGTAGAAATCGGCCTCCCGGGCAATCTCCTCCCGCCGCGCCCGGGCCTCGTCGGCGTCGATGAGACCGGCGTTGAGATCGGCGTCGATGGCCATCTGCTTGCCGGGCATGGCGTCGAGGGTGAAGCGGGCGCTGACCTCCGACACCCGCCCGGCCCCCTTGGTGACCACCACGAAGTTGATGATCACCAGGATGGCGAACACCACCAGACCGACGGCGAAGTTGCCACCGATGACGAAGGCCCCGAAGGCTTCGATGACCTTGCCAGCGGCATCGGGGCTTTCATGCCCCTTGAGCAACACCACCCGGGTGGAGGCCACGTTGAGGCCCAGCCGCAGCAAGGTGGCCACCAGCAGGACCGTGGGGAAGACGGCGAACTCCAGGGGGCGGGCGGTGTAGATCACCACCAGCAGAATGATGAGGGACAGGGCGATATTGAAGGTGAAGAAAAGATCGAGCATGAAAGCCGGCAGCGGCAGCACCAGCAGCGTCAGCATCGCCAGCACCAGCAGCGGCGCGCCGAATCCCGCACCGCTCAACCGACGCAGACGGCTCCATATCGTGTTCAGGTTCATGACGGTCTCTCCTTCAGGTATTCCTCCGGAACGGGAAGATCCGTGGGCGGGGCCGGACGCTCACCCGAACCGCGGGCGGCGCGGAGCTGATACACGTAGGCCAGCACCTGGGCCACCGCCAGATACAACCCTTCCGGGATTTCCTGTTCCAACTGCGTGCTGTAATACAAAGCCCGTGCCAGGGGAGGAGCCGCCACCAGGGGAACGCCGGCCTGCGCCGCCAGTTCACGGATCCGGGCGGCGACCAGATCGACCCCCTTGGCCACCACCTGGGGCGCGCCGCCGCGGGCTTGGTCGTAACGCAAGGCCACGGCGAAATGGACGGGATTGGTGATCACCACGTCCGCCTTGGGCACCTCCTCCATCATCCGCTGCTGAGCCCGCTCCCGCTGCAGTTGACGGATTTTTGACTTCACCTCGGGACGGCCTTCCGACTCTTTGAATTCGTCCTTGATTTCCTGGAGGGTCATCTTCAGCTTGCGGCGATGGTCCCAAAGCTGATAGGGCACGTCGACGGCGACCACCACCGCCAGGGCGGAAACGAGCAACAGGCTGGCGAACCAGAGAAAATCGAGCCCCCGCGCCAGGGCCGGATGCAGCCCTTCGTCCACCAGCCGCAGCGCCTCGTCCCCGAACCCCCGGAAGACCAGGAATGCCACCGCCGTCAGCAGCACCACCTTGAGCAGCGACTTGACCAACTCCACCAATCCGCGCACCGAGAACATGCGCTTGAAGCCCGCTAGGGGATTCAGTTTGTCGAAGCGGGGCTGCAGACTCTCCCAGCTCACGACCCAGCCTCCCAGCAAAACCGGGGCGACGAAGGCCACCGCCACCATCAGCGCCAGAAACGGCGTCAACAGCGACAGTCCGTCGATCAAAGCGGCCAGACTGTGCTCCAGGATCGCCCGGGGCTGGAAGACATCCTCCCGGTCGAGACGGAAATTGGCGCGCAGGATCTGCTCCAGGCCCCGGGCCATGTGCGGCCCCAGAAAGCCGCAGCCGGCCACCCCGGCCATCACCACGGCGAAGGTGTTCAACTCGCGGGAACGGGGAATCTGCCCCTTCTTGCGCGCTTCCTCCAGGCGTCTGGGGGTGGGTTCCTCGGTGCGTTCCTGGCCGTTGTCTTCCTCCGCCATCCTTAGACCCCCAGAATCTGGCGGATGAAGCGGTAGGTAGCCGGCAAACTACCGGCGAAGCCCTGCAGCACCTGGGGCAGGGTCAGCCAGATCAGCACCAGTCCCAGCAGCAGGGTGACGGGAAAACCGACGGAAAAGATGTTCAACTGCGGGGCGGCCCGAGTGGCGATCCCCAGGGCGATGTTGGTGAACAGCAGAGCGATGACGATGGGAAGCGACAGCAGCACCCCGCCGCTGAACACGCCGGCGCTCCAGCGCACCATCCGCCACAGGTCGCCGCGATCCAAGCCTTCCAGACCCGGAGGCAAGCTGTGGAAGCTGGCCGCCAGCAGTTCGATGAGCGCCAGATGGCCGTCCAGTCCCAGAAACAGCAAAGTGGCGAGCAGCAGATAGACCTGGGAAACGATCGGCACCTGCACCCCCAATTGGGGATCGAGCATGGCCGCGAATCCCAGCCCCATGCTGTAGGCGATGCTCTGACCGGCGAACACCAGGGCGGCGAAAGCCATCTGCACCAGAAAACCGATGGCGACGCCGATCACGATCTCACGGGCGGCCGACAGGGCGGCGCCGAGATCCAGCATTTCCACGGCCGGCACTTCGGGCACCAGCGGCATGAGGGCCACCGTGGTCATCACCGCCAGGAGGATGCGGATTCTCACCGGAATGGAATGACTGCTGAACACCGGCAGGGCGATGTAAAACCCGCTGACACGAAGCAAGGGCCAGAGGAAACGGGCAAGCCAGTCGAACAGCTGCGCCTCGCTCCACTGCATGGTCAGCCCAGCAGTTCGGGAATGTTCTCGATGAGGGTGCGGGTGTAGTCGGTCAGCAGGCGCAACATCCAGTGCCCTGCCAGGACCAGCACCGCCGCCACCACGAGCAGCTTGGGAACGAAGGTGAGGGTCATCTCGTTGATCTGGGTAGCGGCCTGAAACATGGCGATCACCAGACCGACCGCCAGGACCGCCAGCAGTATCGGCGCTCCCAGTTTGAGGGTGACCCAGAGCATGTCCCGGGCCAGGGTCATGACGGTATCGGCATCCATCGCGGTTCCTAAACGGTATAGAAGCTCGCCGCCAGGGTCTCCATCACCAGGGCCCAGCCGTCGACCAGCACGAACAGCATCAGTTTGAACGGCAGCGAGATGATCACCGGCGACAACATCATCATCCCCATGGACATCAACACGCTGGCCACCACCAGATCGATGACCAGGAACGGCAGAAACAACATGAAGCCGATCTGAAAGGCGGTCTTCAACTCCGAGGTCATGAAGGCGGGAACCAGCAACGACAGGGGCACCTCGTCCATGGAGCGGAGATCCGCCCGTCCAGACAGACGGACGAACAGGGCCAGGTCGCTCTCCCGGGTCTGGCGCAGCATGAAGCGGCGAAACGGCACCAGTGCCTTTTCCAGCGCCACCCCGGCCTCGATCTTCTCCTCCAGATAGGGCTCGACCCCGGTCCGATACGCCTCGTCGAACACCGGCATCATGATGAACAGCGTCAGCATCAGCGACACCCCCAGCAGAATCTGATTGTTGGGGGTCTGTCCGGTCCCCAGGGCCTGGCGCAGAATCGCCAGCGTCACTATGATCCGGGTGAAAGCGGTCATGGAAAGCAGCAGCGCCGGCAATACGGTCAATGCCGTCATCAGGGCCAGGATCTGGATGGTGACGGTGTAACTCTTGCCCCCGTCGGGCGCGGTGGTGACCTGCACCGCCTCCAGACCCGGCGCGGACCATCCCAGCACCGGCACGGCCACCAACACGAACATCAGCACCATTCTCATGCTCAACACGGATTGAGAGGGGATCGGGAAGGGTCTGCCGGACCGAAATTCGTCCGTAAATTTAGGTCCGGCGCGGCCCTCCCTGGCCGCTGACAGACCCTTCCCAACCCCTCCGACAGAAATGACTGGTGGCAAGCTCCTCATGACTTCCCCTTGCCGACCGCCTGTTGCAATTGTCGGGCGAACGACCGTTCTCCGGGCGGCTTCAGGCGCCGCTCCCCTTCCAAGACGTGAAGAGTCTGGACCCGTCCGGGGGCCACGCCGAGAATCAGTTGGGTCTCCCCGATCTCCACGACCAGCAGCTTTTCCCGTCCACCGAGCGGCAAGCCGCCGAGCAGGCGGATCTGCCCCCTGGCGGGCATGCTCCATCGGTTCAGACGCTTGAGGCCCCACAAGCAGAGAAAAACGAAAGCCAGCACCAACAGCAAACCCGCGAACCATCGCCCGGTCACCGCCGGATCGAGGCCGGGACTCGCCGTTGGTGAGGCCAAGGGGGAGGAGGTCACCCCAAGCACTGCCGACGTCAGCAGCAACGCATTCATCGCAACCGGCGCACCCGCTCCGCCGGACTGATCACATCGGTGAAACGGATGCCGAATTTGTCGTTGACCACCACCACTTCTCCGTGGGCGATGAGAGTGCCGTTCACCAGCACATCCATCGGTTCCCCGGCCAACCGGTCCAGCTCCACCACGGAACCCTGGTTGAGTTGGAGCAGATTGCGAATGCTGATCCGGGTCCGACCGATCTCCATGGACAACGTCACCGGAATGTCGAGGATGACATCCAGGTTGACGCTCTCATCCTGCTGCTGCAATACCTGACCGACGCTCTCTTCCTGTTCCAAGGCGTCGTAAGTCGCCGGGGTGATTTCTTCCTCGACATCGGAACCACCGCCTTCCGCCTGGGCCTGTTCCGCCAGGGCCTCGCCCCAAGCGTCCTCGAGCGCTTCCTCGTCGTCCCCGGACTCGGCCGGTTCCTCGGACTCCGACTGCGGCTGGGATTCCAGATCTTCTTCGTCACTCATCGTTTTCTCCTTCCAGTACTTCGTCTTTCCGCTCGATCAACGGCGCCGAGGGTTTGATATCGGGCCCCCGGTCCACCACGGTTTCGATCTTGACGGCGTAATTGCCGTTCGCCACTCCCACCCGGCCGCGGAACAAGGGGATTTCCTCGGTAAAGAGCGTGACCTGGTCGGGAATGTCCACGGAAATGACATCACCCGGTTCCAGATTCAGGATCTGTTCCACCGTCAGGGTCTTTTCGAGCAATATCCCGTACAGCTCGACCGGGACTTCCATGACCTCGTAGTTCAGGGCCTCGCGCCAGCGGTTGTCCACGTCGCCCCGGTCGCTCTGAATCGAGTCCAGCAATTCGCGGATCGGCTCGAGCATGGCGTAGGGCAGGGCCACGTGGAGATCTCCCCCGCCGCCTTCCAGTTCGATATGAATGGTGGAAATGACGATGATTTCCGAAGGGCTGACGATATTGGCGAACTGAGGATTGACCTCGGAATTGATGTACTCCGGTTCCACGTCCATGACCGGCTTCCAGGCCTCCTTCAAGTCCTTGAAGGCCAGGTCCAGCAAGATCTGGATGACCCGCATTTCCGTCGGGGTGAACTCGCGCCCTTCGACTTTGTTGTAGAACTGGCCGCTGCCGCCGAAGTAATTGTCCACCGCGGTGAACACCAGGGTCGGATCGAGCACGATCAAGGCCCGCCCCCGCAGGGGCTTGAAACGGATCAGGTTGAGGTTGGTGGGCACGAACAGACTGTGGATGAACTCGGAAAACTTGATGACCTGAACCCCGGAAAAGGAGACCTCGGCCGTGCGGCGCAACAGATTGAACAGACTGATGCGAAAGTAACGGGCGAAGCGCTCGCTGACCATCTCCAGGGTCGGCATGCGCCCGCGGACGATGCGCTCCTGGCTGGTGAAGTCGTAGCTCCGAACGCCCTCGGCCGCGAAGGTCCCTTCCTCGTCTTCCGTCTTGACGGCCCCCTCGTCGACGCCGTGAAGCAGGGCGTCGATCTCGTCCTGGGACAGCAGGTCGTCCATCGACATGGCGTTACTGCATCACGAACTGGGTGAAAAACACGGTTTCGATGGTACCGCCGTCGGCACGGAGATCCAGGAGCTTCTGAACCTCCCGGACGATGGCCTGGCGCAGGGCCTCCTTCCCCTGGGGAGTCCTCAGATCCTCGGGCTTGTACCGTCCCAGCAACAACAGCAGGTTGTTGCGGATCATGGGCTCGTGCTTCGCCACGGCTTCGATGGTTTCTTCATCGTAGGCCATCACGCTAAAACCCACCTGAAGCAGCCGGGCGCCGCCGCCCCGGGGGAAATTCACCACGAAGGGAGCGAAATCGTGGAAGCGGGCGGTCTTGGGCCCGGTGGAATCCTCATCCTCTTCCTCATCACCCGGAGCCTCGTCACTCTCTTCCGCCTCCGCCGTTTCCGAAGTTTCCGTCTTGCTGAAAGGCGGAAGCTTCAAAAAGTAAAGCGTCGCGCCACCGCCCCCCAGCAAAAACACCACCGCCAGGACGATGAACAACCATTTCTTGGAGGATTTCTTTTCCTCCCCCAGATCCAGATCGTCGTTTTCTGCCATTCCAGTCACCTCCCGAAAATTTCCATAGCAAGATACAGGCCAACTTAATTCGCCTGTAATATCATAGGATTAACGGGAGGGGGATCTGGATGGACGGTGAAAGTGTCAAAAAATCGTCCCTCGACCTTTACCCGGCCGTGGAACTGACCGACAATGGCCGCGAGCGTCCCCTTGCCGACTGGAACATGGCATTGGACAACGACCAAAAAATCGGGATCCTGGTGGTCGAAGACGAGGCTATCGCCCGAACCATCATGAAGGTGCAACTGGCCCGGCTCGGCTTTCCGGTCAGCGAGGCGGCCTCGGCGACCCAGGCCCTGCATCTGTTGCAACGGCAGCGTTTCGCCCTGGCGCTGATCGATCTCCAGCTTCCCGAACTGTCCGGCAGTGCGCTATTGCAGCGCATCCGCCGTTCCTCCGGACCCAACCGGGATCTGAAGGCCGTCGCCGTCAGCGCCCGGATCGCTCCGGATCAGGAGCGGCGACTGCGGCAGGCCGGCTTCGTCGCCTGGCTGGGCAAACCCGTCACGGTGGAACGGCTGCGACCACTGGTGCAGACCTGGTTACTCCATGACCGGGCTGCGGGGGGCGAACGAAGCGGCGCCACCGGGCAGGACGATCGTTTCGTCCGAATCCAAAACGAACTGCAGGCGAAGTTTCTGGCCGACCTCCGCGTCCAGTTGGCCCGGATCGAATCCGCCCTGGAACACCGCCACCGCCGTCAGGCCGTGGAGCACGTCCACAAACTCCACGGAGCGGCTGGATTTTGCCGGTTTACGGAATTACAGCGATGGGTGGCGCGTCTGGAAACCGCGCTGCAGGAGGAAAACGATGAAGATTGTCGGGTCCTATGGCACCGGTTGCAACGGGAGGCCGAGGAACTTCTGCACCGGGGCCTCCCTGAAAACCCCGAATCAGGATGACGAGGTGATGCCCAACTGGTTGAGCAGCCCCTGGGCCTCCTGCTTTTGCTTCTCGTTTCCCCGGGCGAACACCTCCTCCAGAATCTCCTTGGCGGCGTCCACGTCCTCCATGTCCACATAGGCCCGCGCCAGATCCAGCTTGGTGTCCAGTTCGTCCATGTCGGTCAGATCGAACCCCCCGTCCGTCGAATCCGGCGCCGGGGCAGCGCCGGTCAGAGAAAACTCCAAACCGTCCGCTCCTTCGGTTTTCTCGGTCGACGGGGACGCCGCTTCCGGTTCGTTCTTCGGCAGTTCGATATCCCCCAGGTCGAAATCCAGCCCCTCGATTTCCTCATCGGCCGTCGAAGCGACCGGGTCCCTCTGCGCTTCCGGGGGCTTTTCGCCTTCCCCCTCCGACTGCGAAGGCTTGAAATCGAAAGAAAAGTCCTGCGCCCTTCCCGCTTCTTCCTCCGACTCCTCGTCATCGGCCCCGTTCGGGTCAAGATCGATAACCCCGTTCTCCCCGGGCCCCGGTTCGGCGGTTTTCCTCTCCACCTCGGAATCCGGCACCGGTTCGCCCAGATCGATATCCAGCGCCGCCTCCGGAGACGGAGGTTCCGCCGGCTGGGGATCCGGGGCCGAACCGGCCGCCAAGATAGCGTCGTCCAGCCCCAGCTCCCGTCCCATTTCCACGACCTTGTTCCAGAACTCGGCATCCCCGTCGGCCCCGGCGGCCTGCAATTCCCGGGCGTATTCCCGATAGGCGGCGCCATCCTCGTTGGCGTAGTAGATCTCCAGCAACTTCAACCGCAACGCCGGATCATCCGGTCGTTCCGACAGGGCCTGTTTGATCAGTTCCTCCGCCTGCTGATAGCGGCCGTAAGCCAGATAGACATCGGCCTCGGCGATCGGATCGACGGCATCGTTGTCCGTCTCGAGAATGTCGAAATCGCTGGGGGTGAACTCGCTCAGGAAGGAACTCTCGCTGACCTCGACGCCGGTACCGGACACAGGACCCTCCTGGGAACCGTTCTCCGACTTGGTCGCCCCGGTCACTTCGGCGTCGTCTTCGGCGGTTTCGAGATCCAGCGCCACCAGCAGGCTGTCCGCCTGCTCGTCGGCCGCCTGGCGGCGACGCCAGATCAGGAAGCCGGCCACGGCGAGCAGGAACAGACTGCCGCCACCGAGGGAAAGGTAAAGCGGCTCGTCCAGCAACCCGGCAAGCAGACCGCTTTCTTCGGCCGGTTCCGGCGCCCGCTTGGGTTCGGCGATCTGGGATCCGGGCTTGGCGGCGACCGACGGCTTCGGTTGGGATTCCACTCTGCGTTCCGGTCGCGCCGTCGCCACCTCCGGGGGCGCCGCCCTTTCCCCGACCCCGCCGCTTTCCTTCTGGAGCCTGGCCAGGGTAGCGTTTTGCAGCTCGATCAATTCGGCCATGCGTTTTTCCAGGGTCTCGAGGCGGGCCTTCAACGCCCGGTTCTCGGCCTTCAGCGCCTCCAGGGCTTCCGCCGTTTCCGGTGCGGCCGGATTCGGTCCTTCGATCACCGGCGCTTCCGCCCGCCCCGGAGATACTTCGGCTGGTTCGGCGGGGGCTTCCAGTTTCAGTTGCGCCCTGGGTTCGCCTGCAGGCGCTGCTTCGGGCCCGGCGACTTCAGCTTCGGCAACCGAACGGCGCGCCATCCAGTCCCGGTAATGCCGTTGAAACTCACGACGTGCCTGCCGCGGCGGCAATGCCATGACCGCATCCCTGTCGGGCACCTTGAGCGTCACTCCGGCTTTCAGCGCGTTCACGTTGCCGTCGAGAAATGCGTCCGGGTTTTCCCGGTAAATGGCCATGACCATCTGCTCGGTGGTGACGGCGGGATCGGGTTTCAGTTTTTGCGCGATGTTCCACAGCGATTCGTTGGACCTCACCGGCCCGTAGATAGTGGGGCGAGGACCACCCGATGCGGCCGGTGACCGTTCTGTCCGGACCGGTTGCGGCGTCACCCCGGGGGGAGACTGAACCACTTTAACCACATCGTCGTAGGTCACCGGCGGATCGAGCAGCACGGTGAATTCCCGCAGCATGCGTCCCTGGGGCCATTCCACCTCCACCAGAAAGTCCAGAAACGGCTCCCGGATCACGTCCGTCGAGGTGACCTGGATCACGACGCTGCCATCCGGCTTGCGCAGAGGCTTGAAACGCAAACCGGCCAGAAAATACGGACGATCGATCCCGGCTTGGGCGAACACCCGGGATGGCGCCAGCCGCACCCGGATTTGGGACACGTCCTCGCCCGCGGAAGTCAAGAGGGGAATTTCCGCCAGCAGCTTCTGATTGAGTGCGGAGTGCAGCTTGATCTCCCCCACCCCCAGTGCATTCACGCCGGCCGGCGTGAGAACGCCCATCACCGCCAGGGTCTTCGCGAAGTTGCGCACGTCAATCTCCTATTCGAGCAG
>Ga0256839_1002107_pt1 | contig 22813 bp, 21 predicted proteins | sample 354166metaG_FD_185968 | JGI IMG/M metagenome (GOLD analysis project Ga0256839, IMG submission 185968) | Hydrothermal vent microbial communities from Mid Atlantic Ridge, Atlantic Ocean - 354-166 | ecosystem: Environmental > Aquatic > Marine > Hydrothermal vents | place: Atlantic Ocean: Mid... | reverse complement strand
TTTATCTTCAATATGCCACAAGAGTTCTAAGCGATAATAATTTCCTTGCGTATTTTCGGTTTTGGCTAAATACTGTTGGTAACGGCGAGAGCCAACCGTGCGGGTTATTTCTAAAGAAGATAAGAAATTTTTAGTTTTCGGGTCAAAGTAATTAAAATAATACTTTCCATTTTTTAAAATAGGTTGAACAGTTATTCCCCAGTAGGTATAGAATTTACCATCAAAATTGCCCTGCACACTTTTTGGATTAGCCTCTTGAGTCATGCTGCTGTGGTAAGTTTTTCTCCAAGAATTAAATTGTTCTTCATGACAATCTTTACATTTTGGGGCTCCTACATAAGTGTTATTATGAAAATCCACCTTAATTAGGGCTGACTTTTGTCCATAAAGTGAGGCAAATAAAAGCAATCCTGCAATTAAAAGTACAATAAGTAACGGAAGGTATTTTTTTGACATAACTCATTATAATTTAATCTCAAGAAAAATGAAATTTCATTATAAAAAAAATGTCTATAGTGTATGATAAGAAGACTTAAAATTATGCAACCATATAACAATAATAAATGAATCTCTCGTTAGCCATTGGGCTTCGGTATACCCGTGCCAAAAAGAAAAATCATTTTATCTCATTTATCTCCTTAATATCTATGGCTGGAATTGCCCTTGGGGTCATGACAGTTATTGTGGTTATTTCGGTAATGAATGGGTTTGACAAAGAGCTCAAAGAGCGAATGCTCGGCTCTGTCGCACATGCGACAGTGTCGTCTTACAATTATGATTATATCCAAGGCTGGGAAAGTGCAATTAAAGTGGCTCAAAATACGCCTGGAGTTGTCAGTGCTTCACCCTATGTTAGTTCTGAGGCGATGTTGCAAGGCGTGAGAACCACGGGAGCATTAATTCAAGGCATCAGTCCGGAATTTGAAAAAACCGTCACAAAAATAGCACAACACATGAAATATGGCAGTTTTGATAATCTCCTAGAAGATCAATGGAATATCATTTTAGGTTTTGACTTGGCTGCAACCTTAGGTACTGGGCCAGGCGACAAGGTGATGGTCTATATTCCTCAATTTAAAACAACAGCAGTAGGTGTTTCGCCACGAATGAGAAAATTCACCGTGGTTGGCATTTTTGAAATGGGTGCCTATGAATACGATTCAAAACTGGCACTGGTGCACTTGTCCAGTGCTCAAAAACTAAAAATTACACGCGGTGGTATTGAAGGCATTCGCATAAAAACCGATGATTTAATGCAAGCGCCCAAGATAGCACGTCAATTGAGTGATAAGCTTGGTGGTTTTTTTAAAGTTAGGGATTGGACACAAGAAAATGCCAGTTTTTATCAAGCTACGCAAACTGAACGCATGGCAATGTTTATTATTTTATCCATGATTATTGCGGTTGCGGCATTCAATATATTATCGACCATGGTCATGTTAGTGACTGATAAAAACAGTGATATTGCCATATTACGAACCTTGGGGATGTCTGGTGGGCAAGTAATGAATATCTTTATGGTAACAGGTGTTATTATTGGTACTATAGGAACCGTAATTGGTATCATTCTTGGTTTGCTAGTGTCTTACAATGTGACCTCAATTATTGCGTGGTTGGAAGATTTTTTCAAAACCGATTTTATGCCATCAGAAGTCTATTATGTTACTGAATTAACGGCAGATATTCATCAAGCCGATGTTATTTCGATTGCAATCGTCGCATTTGGGTTGTCATTTTTAGCAACAATCTATCCTGCTTGGCGAGCCAGTCGCATACAACCAGCCGAGGCTTTGCGCTATGAGTGATGTTATATTAGAATGCCAAAACATTAGCCAACAGTTTCAAGATGGCAAAACAATCATTTCAGTTTTAAATGAAATAAATTTCAGTATTGAACATGGTCAAAGCATTGCTATTATGGGTGCATCTGGAGCAGGAAAGTCGACTTTGTTGCAGCTTTTAGGTGGTTTAGACAACCCAACATCGGGTCGAGTTTTACTTAAGGGCAATGATTTTGCCCAAGTTAGTCAAAAACAACGAGGTTTATTGCGTAATAAGTATTTGGGTTTTATTTACCAATTCCATCATTTGTTGCCTGAGTTTTCTGCACTTGAAAATGTTATGATGCCCTTATTAATTGCCAAGTTATCAAAAAAACAAGCCAAGAAAAAAGCAATGAGTCTATTAAAAGAAGTGGGCCTGGAGCATCGGGTGAAGCATCGACCCGCTCAATTATCCGGTGGAGAAAGGCAAAGAACAGCGATTGCACGTGCAATGGTAACCAACCCATCTTGTATTTTGGCAGATGAACCCACTGGAAATTTAGATGAAACCACGGCAAAAGTGATTACAGATTTAATGCTTGGTTTGAATGAGAAACACAACAACGGCATGATTGTCGTGACTCATGACAAAACTTTGGCAGCAAAGATGCAAAAAATATATGAATTAACGGGAGGAAAGCTAGTCCTTCAGTAACTTCAGAAGTGGGGCAAAGGATTTGTCATGTTTTTATACGCACTTAGTTTTTTAGCTGGAACGAGCCAACTGCTCTGGTTGCCACAGCTGCATTTAATTGGACTTTATATCAGTCTATTAATTGTGTTTGTCTGTCTTGTTTATGCACTCTACTCAAAAAAAACAAGGCTTTTTCTCTCTTACTTTATTGTGTTTCTTATTGGTTTTTCCTATGCTTTTGTGGTGGCACAATCAGATAAAAGGCATCAATTGCAAGTTATACCAACCCAATTGGTAACCGTCACTGGTCATGTATGGGAACTTCCTGACGTAACGCCTAAAAAAACAAAGTTCTTGCTAATTGTAGATAACCTCGAGGAGGATTTTCCAATAAGAAAGCTTCTTCTTAACTGGTATGAGACAGAAAATACGATAAAACCTGGACAAGTGTGGCAATTTAAACTAAAAATGAAACCCATCCATGCTTTGTATAACCCAGGGGCTTTTGACTACAGCAAATGGTTGTTTCGTCAGGGAATTGATGCAACGGCAACCATTAAGGAAGGAAAGCTTTTAGAAAAATTTGATAACAGTCTCTACTCATGGGTTAATGCGATTAGAGTTAAGATTGCTGGTGTTATAAAAAAGCACACCGACTCACCACGAGTGGTTTCTTTGCTAACGGCATTAATGATTGGCGATAAGAGTTTAATCTCTTATGAAGATTCTCAATTATTTCAAAACACAGGAACCGCTCATTTAATTGCCATCTCTGGGCTTCATATTGGTTTAATCGCTTTTATTGGATTGTTGATTGGGCGTTTATTGTTCTTCGTTTTTGCGACCCAAGAATGTAATCGTTTCATCTTTGAAGCAATTTTTTCCATTGCTTTTGCTTTTGTTTATGCGGTGTTAGCAGGCTTTTCAATTCCAACCATTAGGGCATTGGTTATGGTGATAGTTTTCGCTTTATCCTATGCTTTTAAATCACAAATATCTCGTTGGCAGGCTTGGTCTATTGCGTTGGTTGCTGTTTTAGTGTTTGATCCATTGAGTGTGCTGGATGCTGGTTTTTGGTTTTCTTTTTCTGCCGTTGCCGTGCTGATGTTTGCTTATTCGGGAAAAATGTTCGAGAAAAATAAATTTTTGGGCTTTATAAAAGCACAATTTGTTATTTTAATTGGTTTAATGCCATTAATGGCCGTTGTTTTCCATCAATTTAATTTACTCACACCCATTGCTAATTTTTTAGTGTTACCGCTGGCTTCGTTGCTGTTGATTCCATTGTTGTTTTTAGCTCTTTTTGCCTCTGTCTTTTCAGACTCTGTGGCTCATTTCCTGTTTTTAACTGTTGAAAAGGCGGCACATTTGTTTTTTTTGATTTTAGATAATTTATCTGAGTTTTCTTATTTTAAAATCACTATGCCCAGTTATAACCCTGTTTATATTCTTGTACTGGTTTTGATGGTGATTGTTTTACTTTTACCGCGTTTGTTTTGGTGGAAGCCAGCGGTCGTGATTTTAGTTGCACCGTTGTTTTTTAGTGCAAGCAATGGTTTAGGGCAGGGTGCTTTTAAAATTCATGTGTTAGATGTTGGACAAGGTTTGTCAATTCTTGTGCAAACCAAAAGCCACAGTCTTGTTTATGATACGGGTGCTAGCTACGAGTCTGGATTTTCTATGGCTAAAGCCGTTGTGCTGCCACTGATGCAAAGTTATGGCATTAACAAGCTGGATACTTTGATTTTATCGCATGCGGATAATGATCACGCAGGTGGTGCAGATGAGATTATTGCAAAATTTAATCCAAAAGTGTTTGATGTCATGGGGCAATTTCAAGCGTGTCAGTACCCGTTATCATGGCAATGGAATGAAGTGAGTTTTGAAGTGCTCAGTCCGCTTGAATTATTGCCTTATTTGGGAAATAATACTTCGTGTGTTTTAAAAATCAGTAGTGACCAGGCATCCGTTTTATTAACTGCAGATATTGAAGAGCCTGTTGAATACCGTTTGTTATCCTTATTTCCCCAAAAGATTATCAGCGACGTGCTAATTGTCCCACACCATGGTAGTAAAACGTCTTCTAGCCAAGAGTTCTTAACTCAAGTAAACCCACGATATGCGATAAATTCATCTGGCTATGCCAACCAATTCCATCACCCAAAACAATTAATCAAAGACCTGTATGAGCAAAGTGGTATAGAATTTTACGACACACAAAAAAGCGGGATGATTAGTGTAAAAGTTAATAAAGAAGGGATTAAAATTACTTCCTACTTAAAGGAAAATCCACATTTTTGGCATGTAAAAGCTAAATAACTTTATAAGCTAACAATGTTTGCCACAAAATCATCCATATCGGCTTGGGTTTTTGTTTCAGTCACACAAATTGACATGACATTGCCCAATTCCGGGTAAAAGCCCGACAGGTCAACCCCTGCAATAATGCCCACTTTAGCCAAGTCATTGATAATTTCTTGAGGTTTTTTTTCTGTTTGAATCACCAGCTCATGAAAATTTGGGCTATTAAATAACACCTTAATACCCGCTTCTTGAAGCTTTTGTTTGAGGTAAGTGCAATTTTGCATACAGGCAGTTGCCACTTGTTTTAAGCCTGTTTCACCCAATAAAGCCATGTAAATAGTTGCACCAGTGACCATAAGCCCTTGATTGGTGCAGATATTTGAAGTGGCTTTAGCACGGCGAATATGTTGTTCTCGGGCTTGGAAAGCGAGGGTGTAGCCGGGCTTATCATCTAAATCCGTTGTTTGCCCAACAATTCGCCCAGGCATATTGCGAATGAATTTTTGCCGTGTTGTCATAAAACCAAAATACGGACCACCAGAAGACAGGGGCACACCTAAGGGTTGACCTTCTCCAACACATATATCCACGCCATCATTACCCCATTGACCAGGAGCTTTAAGCAATGCCAGTGAAGTGGGGTTGACTACAGCAATGGCAAAAGTGTTTTTATCGTGTGCCCAATTAGTTAAGGCATCGACATCTTCAAATACGCCAAAGTGGTTGGGCTGAGGAATAACCAACGCAGTAATGTCTTGGTCATTGTATTGAGCCAGGTTGTCCAATGTGACTGTGCCTGTTGTGCTATCAAAATCAACATCCACTACTTTAATGTTTTGGTTATGAACAATATTATGTAACACTTGTCGGTAAACTGGATTGACCGTTCTTGGAACGAGGATGACTTTAGATTTTGATTTGCGGTTGGCTCGAACTGCCATTAATGCTGCTTCTGCCAATGCCGAAGCACCATCATACATAGATGCATTACTGACTTCCATGCCGGTTAACTTAGCCATCATGCTTTGGAACTCGTAGATAACTTGCAACGAGCCTTGAGAAACCTCGGCTTGATACGGTGTATACGCTGTATAAAATTCTCCGCGAGTGGCAAGTTGCCAAATAGCCGCAGGGATATGGTGTTCGTAAGCACCACCCCCAGCAAAACATTTGAGAGAATGATCTACGCGTGATTTATCTTTTATAAAACGCGAAACCTGCATCTCATTCATTTGCGAAGGGACATGCGTTAAGCCTTCAATAAGTAATTCTTTTGGAATTTCATCAAATAAATCGGCAATTTTTTCAACGCCAATGGCATCAAGCATGGTTTTTATGTCATCACTGGTATGTGGAATAAATGGCATGGTATTCTCTAATTAAAATTTTTAGTACAGCTTGTCGCTATGCAAGCAAAAAAATAAAAGCAATTCTGGCTCGGATTGAGTCAGTAAAGTTTTACTCTTCGTCTTCAATGGAGTTGCGGTATTCTTCTGCGGTCATTAAATCTTTTAATTCGTTGGCATCATCAATCGACATTTCAAAAATCCAGCCATCATCATAGGGATTTTCATTAATGAGTTCGGGTGCATCTTCCAATGCGTCATTTACGGCAACAACAGTGCCTGTTAATGGTGTATAAATATCTGATGCCGTTTTAACGGATTCAACCACACCGCATTCATCACCAATCGCATAAGTATCTTCTTCAGGCAATTCAACAAAAACTATATCACCCAAAGCATTTTGGGCATGTTCGGTAATACCAATGCGGACATTGCCATTGTCTAAGACTTCAATCCACTCATGGGATTCTACGTATTTAAAATTATCAGGTACATAACTCATAACAGTTCTCTTTTTTATTTTTTAAATTAATACTTTACCATTGCGTACAAACGGTAATTTTATACACTTAACATTTAACTCTTTTTTACGAATCTTAACTTTGACATTTTCACCCATGTTTTTGTCAACAATCGCCATACCAATAGCAACCTGAGCAGAAGGTGAAAATGAACCACTGGTGATTATACCAGTTAAACCATTTTCATCAACCAACTCTTGATTATGACGTAAAATTCCGCGTTCGCCTAAAACCACACCAATCATCTTTTTAGTGATTCCTTTGTCTCTTTGTGTTGATAGTGCATCGGCTCCAATAAAATTAAAATCCTCTTTTCGAACAGTCCAACCAAGACCGCATTCTAGAGGTGTGATTTCCTCGTTCATGTCTTGTCCGTACAAATGCATACCAGCTTCTAAGCGTAAGGTATCACGTGCACCTAGACCGCAGGGTTTGACATCTGCTTGCAATAATTTATTCCATAACTCAATAACAAGCTCTTGCGGAACCAAAATTTCAACACCATCCTCACCGGTATAACCCGTACGACCGATAAAGTAATCGGTTTCATCAAGGCAGGAGAATTTTTTTAAAGAAGCCAGTTTTTTAGAAATATCCGAAGGTAAAACCTCAAGACAAGCCTCAATTGCATGAGGACCTTGAACTGCAAGCATAGCCACTTTTGGACGTTCGGTAATGCTTGCATCAAAGGCATTAATTTGTTTTTCAAACCAAGCGAGGTCTTTTTCTCGTGTGCCTGCATTAACAACAATTCGGTAATTGTTATCCGCGCGTTTGTAAGTGATTAAATCATCTATAATTCCGCCTGATTCATTTAACATTGTGCTGTACAGTGCTTTGCCATCACCTAATTTACGAACATCATTAGCAAGAATTTTTAGAAGGAATTTTTCAGATTCTGGCCCGACTAAATCAACAATAGTCATGTGTGAAACATCAAACATGCCTTTGTCTTGGCGGACGGCATGGTGTTCTTCGATTTGAGAACCGTAATTAATTGGCATATCCCAACCGCCAAAATCAACCATTTTTGCGCCTGCATCAAGATGCGCTTGGTGTAAATGAGTTTTTTTCATTGCTCTGCCTTGCTAATAGGAAATTGCGTGAACTATACTAAAAGTCAATGCGATAAACAAACAAAAAGGATAAATTATGGGTAATAGATTAAGTGCGATAATGACTAAAACAGGAGATGATGGCACAACAGGGTTGGCGGGCAATAAAAGAGTATCAAAAGCCGATGAAATTATCGCCGCAATTGGAGCCGTTGATGAGTTTAATAGTGCCATTGGCATGGCAAGAGTCGTGTGTCCTAATAAAGAATTAGATCAAGAATTAAATCAATTGCAACACAACTTATTTAATGTCGGTGGTGATTTATGTCTTGAAGGTTCGACTTTAATTTTGCAAAAAGAAATAAATGAAATTGAAAGCCTTATAGAAAAATATAACACTCAGTTGCCACCGCTAAAAAACTTTATCTTGCCAACGGGCAGCGAATTAACTGCACGGATTCATATGGCACGCAGTATTTGTCGCCGTGCCGAACGGGAATTGGTAGCTGCTATTCAAATTCATGAGTTTAATCCTTTGGTATTGGCTTTTCTTAACCGCTTGTCGGATTGGTTGTTTGTTGTGGCTCGGTTTACAGATGAAACCAATGAGGAGTTATGGTGTTAACTGTCTCTTAATGTTCTGTTTATTTCAAAGTTATTTTTGGATTTTTTGGTAACACCAGTGCCATGGTTCGTAGCTTATGCCTGTGCTGTTGTTTTTTGGGTAAGTCATGAAAAAGCCATATTTATTGGCGTTTAGTTGTAACCAGTCAAAGGCCTTGGATTGGTCAAATTTTTCATCTAAAATCGCTCCATTTGGAACACCTATGTCGATGGCACATCCTGTGTGGTGTTCGCTGAAACCTGGCAGAGTGTTGACTTTGAGTATTTCTTCTAGGCTTATGCCTTTGTTTAACTTGTTTTGAATCAATTGTCTTTGGTAATCGTAACTGCGATAGGCTGAGATGATTTTTAAATTCACAGCATCTTTTTTTGCGGCTTTCTTCATCTTTTTCCATGCTTTCTTTGCTTTTGGCTGCAAGTAAACATCGCGACCAAACATGTCTTTTTTGCACATTTTTAATCGCTTAGCTTCGGCAAATAAGGGCAAACAATAGTCTGTCGTATCGCATAAGTCTTTGTTGTAATTTTTGATGTATTGCTCTAGGTCTTTTTTATTCATGTTATTTTGTGAATATTTTGTTCCCAGTTTTTGCCATTAAAGTTTTTGACTTTTATTTTGTATTTTGAAAAATCATCAAGACAGCGAGCATTAATGCTCCAACTATCAGGGTGAGAGCGAGGTTGATAGAAAGATTTAATGCCACAAATTTTACAAAAATAATGTTTGGCAATCTTTTTGTTAAACTGGTAATTGTTGAGTTTGTTGAAGTTGCCAAGTAATTTCACATCAGCTTTTGGGATGATTAGGTGTAGGTAAGCTGTTTTTTCGCACATGCTGCAATTGCATGAAGTGATTGTTGTTTGTTCCAAACATTGATTGAGCTTGACTTCAAAACGAATCAATTGGCAATGGCATCCACCTGTGTAAAGAAAAGAATTCATGCCTAAATCATACAAATTTTGTGCTATTGTTCAATCATAAGTTATCAATTAGGTTAAAAATATGCGATAATTCCGCGGCTTTACTGTTGGGAATTATTATGTGCTTCTTTACGCATATTTTTAAGTGTTCCCGATACAATTTATTTGGAGAATAACAATGAGTTTTTTTATATCTGATGCTGTGGCACAAACAGCAGCCGGTGCTGCCCCTCAGGGTGGTTTGTTAAGTTTTTTACCTTTGATTTTGATTTTTGGTGTGATGTACTTTTTGATGATTCGTCCACAACAAAAGAAAATGAAAGAGCACCAAGCGATGGTCAATGCTTTGGGCAAAGGCGATGAAGTCACCACTAATGGTGGAATCTTAGGGAAGATAGTTTCTTTAGATGATTCATTCGTAACTGTTGAAATTGCACCAAACGTCACTATAAAGCTACAACGTGTTGCTATTTCGGCGGTTATGCCAAAGGGCACAATCAAAGCAATCAAATAAATATAATTAAACTTTAGGATTTAATATGAACCAATATCCACTATGGAAAAACCTACTAATTGTTTTTGTTTTAGCAATTGGTGTGTTTTATGCCTTGCCTAATATTTATGGGCGAAGTGCTGTGGTGCAAACCAGTGCGCTCAAAGAACAAGCCGTTAATGAAGACTTGATAAAAACAATAAGTGATAAACTTCAAGTGGCAGGTATTGAAAAATTTTCAACTGCCATCGAAAACAACACCGTTATCACCAAGTTTGAAACTTTGGATGATCAGTTTAAAGCCAAAGAAATCCTTGATGGATTATCAGGTTATAAATCTGCGTTAAATCTAAAACCTGACGTGCCTAAATGGTTAAGTGATGCTGGTGGCAAAGCCATGACTTTGGGTTTGGACTTGCGTGGCGGTGTTTATTTTTTGATGGAAGTGGACATGAAAGAGGCACTGGCAAGTAAAAGGAGTCAAATTCGTGGTGATGTGACACAGATTTTAAAAAAGGCCAAGGTTTCAAAGAAAAGTTTAAAATGGAATAAAGACCGGTTAACAATTAAGTTTAAATCCAAAGAGATGTCTGATAAAGCTTTTGATTTATTGCGTAAACAAATCAATGAAGTGAATTTTAAACAGCGTAGCATTGATGGAGTAGAGGCTATAGTCGGCACTATTCGTCAAAAAGCCATTGACGACATAAAAACCAATGCCTTAGAACAAAACATCTCAACTATTCGTAGTCGTGTTAATGAGTATGGTGTCGCTGAACCCATCGTTCAAAGACAAGGCTCTGAGCGTATAGTTGTGCAATTGCCAGGCGTGCAAGACTCAACTGAAATTAAGGAAACTTTGGGCTCGGTTGCAACCTTAGAATACCGTGCGGTTAATATGGATCCTGCTCATAACGCTTATGAAATTATGCAAACAGGAAAGCACCCTCCATTAGGTTATAGACTTTATAAAGACCAAGATGGTCGTCCAGTATTATTAAGCAAAAGAACCATTGTTACCGGAGATCAGTTGATCGGAGCAACCTCAGGAAATGATCAACAATCAGGTCGTCCTATGGTATCTGTGCGTTTGAATAATATTGGTGCCAAGCGCATGTTGGATTTTACCAAGGATAATGTTGGCAATAACATGGCAGTTGTCTTTAAAGACCGTGTTTTGGTTGGTAAAGAAAAGGTTATTGATGAAGACACGGGAGTTGTCACCACACGCAATATTTATAAACCGCGTGAAACAGTTATTAGTAATGCCGTTATAAATGGTGTATTTAGTGATAGGTTTCAAACTACAGGTCTAGAATCACCAAAGTTTGCATCAAAACTGGCTTTGCAATTACGTTCGGGTTCATTGGCAGCACCTGTGGATATTGTTCATGAGAAAACCATTGGTCCTTCTTTAGGTAAAGAAAATATCGAAAAGGGTTTCTTGTCTGTTTTGGTTGGCTTTGTCGCTGTTTTATTATTTATGTTAGTTTATTATAAAATGTTTGGTCTTGTGGCTAATATTGCACTGGGCTTTAATGTTGTGTTGATTGTTGCTGTGTTATCCATGGTCGGAGCAACCTTAACTTTGCCGGGTATTGCTGGTATCGTATTAACCGTTGGTATGGCAGTGGATGCCAATGTTTTGATATTTGAGCGGATTAAAGAAGAAATGCGGACAGGAACTCCACCTAAATTAGCAATTAATGCTGGTTATGAAAAAGCCTTATCAACCATTGCAGATGCCAATATAACCACATTTATTGCAGCTATTGTCTTGTTTGCTTTCGGAACAGGACCGATTAAGGGTTTTGCAGTAACCTTAAGTATCGGTATTATGACTTCAATGTTTACCGCTATCATGGTTTCACGAGCGATTGTGAATAAAATCTATGGTGGTAAAGCTAAACTTAAATCACTTTCAATATAAGGAGAAGAACATGAATTTATTAGGAAATGTAAAATTTGATTTCATGGGCAAAAGAAAGTTTGCCTTAATCTTTTCACTTGTATTAATTGCTATTTCAATCGGTTCGATTGTAACGCGCGGTTTAAACTTTGGCTTGGATTTTACTGGTGGAACCTCGGTAGTGGTTAATTTTGATAAGATTGTTGAGCTTGATGCTATTCGTGATGCATTAAAGAGCAATGATTTTATTGATGCCTCGGTGCAAAATTTTGGGTCAGCTAAATCCGTGCAAATAAAATTCCAAACAGCCAATGGGGACGAATCCACTAAATTAGTCAATCAATTAAAGCATATTGTCACCTCACTTGATTCCAAAGCCTTAGTTGGAAAAGGAGATTTTATTGGCTCGCAAGTTGGTGATGAGCTAGTCGAGCAAGGTTCTTTGGCTATTTTATATGCCATTATGGGAATTTTGTTATACGTTACCATGCGATTTGAGTGGCGTTTTTCATTGGGAGCTGTCATTGCCTTGGTGCATGATGTTACTATTACGGTTGGCGTTTTTTCGATTACTCAGATGGAATTCGATTTAACTATCTTAGCCGCTTTATTGGCGGTTATCGGTTATTCACTGAATGATACGATTGTGGTGTTTGATCGGGTAAGGGAAAATTTTCTGGCACTGCGTAAAAAAACACCCGCCGAAGTTTTTAATGTATCCATTAATCAGACTATATCACGGACAATTATTACCTCTTCGACAACCATTTTAGTATTGGTTGCTTTATTTGTTCTTGGTGGAGCGATGATACATGGTTTTGCCTTTGCTTTGATTGTCGGCATAGTCATTGGAACGTACTCATCCATATTTGTAGCCAGTACAGCAACATTAACTTTAGGCATTTCGCGTAAAGACTTGATACCTGTAGAGAAAGAAGGGGCTAACTTGGATCACATTCCTTAGAAAATTACATAATATTTGAGGTTATTAAGGGCAATTAGCATGTGTGAGTTGCCCTTTTTTTATTGTTTATTAGAGACCTTTGCATAACTATATGGCGAAAGAAAAAATAGAGAAAATTTGCCAGATTGAGTTAAAAATTGAAGTTAGTAACCAGTTATTGGCGAGATTTTTAGCGAAAAGCTGGTGAATTTAATCATTTTTTACTCGTCACTATAATTATGCAAAGGTCTCTATTAAACTGTTTACTATGAAAATTTGGTCAAAAATTCAATCCTTGTTGCAAAGCAAGCATAAACTGTATTTATTAACCGTTGTGCAATCTAAAGGCAGTGCACCGGGTCGAGTAGGATTTAAAATGATTGTCAATGATGATGGTCAATTGTTTGGTTCAATCGGTGGTGGCTTAATGGAATATAATATGGTTGAAAAAGCAAAACAAATGCTCAAAGATGGCATTGTTAAGCATTTTACCACTGAACAAATCCATAAAGGAGGCTCTTCGGCAAGTTCTGGCATGATTTGTTCTGGTTCGCAAGTTATTGCATTTAATTACCTTTGCCCAAATGATTTTCCATTAATCAACTCAATACGGCAAACAAAGCAGCATTTAAAGCTAGCGGACAGTGGGATTTTATTAGTGCCATCAAGCAAAAAAAGTGATTTCAAGCAAATAAGCCCAAGTCATTGGTCGTATACAGAGTCGATTATAAGCAAGCCTATTGCTCATGTGTTTGGAGCAGGGCATGTAAGCGTCCCCACTTCTCAATTATTAACACAAGTGGGATTTGATGTGTTTTTGTATGATAACCGTTATGGAATTAATACATTTAAAAACAATCAGGAGGTCTATTCAAAACGTATTATTGATTATAAAAAGGTTTTAGAAGAAGTGGAAATCAAATCTACGGATTATATTTTGTTAATGACTCATAAATTTACCGAAGATAGGCTTCTTTTGTCTCAATTGCTGACAATCAAACACCATTATCTTGGTGTTTTGGGCAGTGATAATAAAATTAAAGTTATGTTTGATGCGTTGAGGGAGCAGGGATTTAGCCAAAATGATTTAGAAAAAACTTACGCCCCGATTGGATTAAATATCAACAGCCAAACACCAGAGGAAATAGCCGTGAGTATAGTAGCTGAAGTGATAAAATTTAAAAATCGTTAACTATTTTTTTTTCGGTCAAGCACTAACCATCACATTGTGCAATAATTTCATTTAAAGCATTTTTGTTTAACTCACCTAAATATTGTCTTGACTCTTTATTGTTGCAATCAAATTTTGTTAACACTATTTTATATAATTCTTCAGCATTATTATACATGCCACGTTTTCTGAAAACATTGGCAGCTGCCAACTTATCAGCCATTTCAAATTTTTGTTCTTGCGTTAATTGTTCATTAGTGACTTCAATTTTTTCTTGCATAGACCACCAAACACCAATACCAACAATCCCAAAGATAATAATGGCTGATAACACATAAATTAATGCTTTATTGGATTTTGTTCGTGCTTGTGAAATGGGTATAAAGCCTTGGGTTGTATGCGAATGACTTCTGTCTAAACGCTGTATCCATTTTTTTATGATGGCATTGAGTTGCTCTGCATTCTGGAAGCGGTCATCGGGATTTTTTGCCAATAATTTATCTAAAATAGGTTGCAATGCGGATTTTTCTTCTGGGAGCTTTGGTGGTGGCTCGTGGACGTGTGCATAACTCACAGCAAAAGTATCTTCGCCTTCAAAGAGTTTTTTTCCCATAAGCATTTCATACATGACCACACCTAAGGCATAAAGGTCAGAGCGTTCATCAATATCTTGACCCAATGCACGTTCTGGGCTCATGTAGTGAGGCGTGCCGACTACGGCTCCTATGCGAGTAAATTCGCTCGTTTGTCCTTGGGCTTTAGCAATACCAAAGTCAAGTAACACGGCTTGTCCTTCTTCATTAAACATGATGTTTTCAGGCTTAATGTCTCGGTGCAGGGTTTTTCTTTTGTGTGAATGTGCTAGAGCACTACTCATTTCATCCATGATTTTCAAGACCTCTCGGTCTTCAAGTGTGTGGTTGCTAAGTTTGTCTTTTAAATCACCACCTGGGAGTATTTCCATTGCCAAAAAGTAATTTTTATCGACAACACCACAGGCGTAAACAGTAACTATGTTTGGGTGGTTAAATTGAGCAACCGTGTCGCCTTCTCGTTTTAAATCTTCAAGGATTTTTGGGTCAGTGCTGCTAGGGGAAACAATTTTAATAGCGACTTGTCGTTTTGGTTGGAGTTGCTCACCTAAGTAAACAACTGCCATACCGCCTTGTCCTATTTTTTTAATGACTGTGAAATTTGGTATTTGCAATAATTGTTCTGGCACTTTTTTACTCATCAATCCCGATAATTTATTCTAACCTGAAAAATAGCTAAATGAAAAATTTGATAGAGATAATATTGATATTTTATGGTTTTTTGTTTCTGTACCAGAAATATTATCAAAATCACCAAACGCGTGCTAAGATTGCTGCACTATGAGTTTATATTTAAAAATACATGTTTAACTACTTTGACAACGATAAAGAAACCATGCGTAAGGTCGATACGGCATGGTTGCGAATGGAGTCTCCTTCAAACTTAATGATGATTACTGGTTTGATGTTTCTTGATAACTTACCGGATTATGCTGTCTTTCTAGATATGATTGAAAAAAACTTTTTAAGTTATCGAAGGTTTAAACAAAAAGCGGTTATCGCTACATCAGGAACTTATTGGCAGGACGATGAGTTTTTTGATATAAAGGGACATGTCAGGCGGGTTGCTTTGCCAGGAAAGGCTGATTATGCCGAGTTGCAAGATTTTGTTAGTGACCTTGCATCAACGCCACTGGATAAAGCCAAACCCTTGTGGCAATTTCATATTGTTGAAAATTATGACAAAGGACCTGTATTGGTCAGTCGTATTCACCATTGTTATGCTGATGGCATTGCCTTGATTCAAGTTTTGCTTTCCATGACCAGTTCGAGTCGAAAAAATAGCTTGAATCTATCTCCTGATAGTAATAATAAAGAATACCATCGCAAACTTGGCGTACTCAAGTCAGTGATTAATCCCGCCAAGAAACAATTTGCTAACTCGTTGAAAATGGCAAACCAAATAAAGTCTATTGGCTTTGAAGCACTGCAAAACCCCGCATTATTGGAAAAAGGCGTCAGCGAAATTGCAGATATTGGTTTAGAGTTATTTAATGCCTTAACCTTGCCTGATGATCCCGAAACCGTATTTAAATCCAAACTAAGTGTTAGGAAAAATGCAGCGTGGGCTGATTCAATAGAATTATCTGATGTAAAAGCCATTGCTTATGCCACAGGCACGACGGTTAATGATGTGCTTATTTCGAATTTAGCAGGAGCTTTGCGTGAATACATGCTCAAAGTGGGAGAGAACCCCGATGAAATTATTATAAATGCGACGGTTCCTGTTAATTTACGTCCTTTAGAACACGCTAAAAACCTTGGAAATCATTTTGGACTGGTTTTTTTGAAGTTACCAATATTTGAAAGTAATCCACTAAGAAGATTGGAATTTATTCATCAAGAAATGAATGAATTGAAAAAATCCAAACAAGCCATTGTCTCATTTGGACTATTAAGTGCCATAGGTATGGCTCCTGCAAAAGTGCAAAATCTGTTGTTAGACCAATTTTCAAAGAAAGCAACAACGGTATTAACCAATGTTCCAGGTCCGCAAGTACCACTTTATATAACTGGGGCGGAGGTTAAGAAAATTATGTTTTGGGTTCCTCAAAATGGCACCATCGGAATGGGAATTAGCATTTTATCCTACAATGGCAAGGTGGAGTTTGGTTTGATTGTAGATAAAAATCTAATTTCTGACCCTCAAAACGTGATTAAAGAGTTTCCTAATCAGTTTGAGGTTTTGACCGAGTGCATGATGATGCATCCTTGGGATGGACAAGTGCATGCAGATATACTTGAATAACCCAAATCCCGATAGTGAAAACGGTAACAAAAACTTAATCGGCATCTAAGCCTGTCATGCCCATGATGTTATAACCTGCATCCACATAAGTGATTTCACCTGTAATACCTTTTGCCCAATCAGAACACATAAAAGTGGCTGCATTGGCAACATCTTCTTGTGAGACGGTTGTGCGAAGAGGTGATTTTTCAGCAACATGGTCGAGCATTTTCTTAAAGTTTCCAATACCAGATGCCGCTAAAGTTTTAATCGGTCCTGCTGATATGCCATTAACACGCGTGCCTTCTGCACCTAATGAATAGGCCATGTATCGAACATTGGCCTCTAATGCGGCTTTGGCAACGCCCATAACATTATAATTACTCATGGCTTTAACCGCACCAAGATAACTTAATGTCAGCATTGAGCCTTTGCGTCCTTTCATCATTGAGCGTCCTGCTTTGGCAAGTGCTGCAAAGGAATAGGAGCTAATATCCATGGCAATATGGTAGCCTTCACGGGTTAAATTTTGTAAATAATCGCCTTGCAATAACTCGCGTGGAGCAAAACCCACAGAGTGAACAATGATGTCTACTCCATCCCAATGTTTTGCCAATTCAGTAAATACATTTTGAATTTCTTCATCACTGGCAACATCACACGGTAACATAATGTTCGAGCCTGTAATGGCTGCAATTTTTTCTACGCGTTTGAGAAGTTTTTCATTTTGATAAGTGTAAGCAATTTCTGCACCTTCACGGTGAAAGGCTTCAGCAATTGACCACGCAATTGAACGGTTGCTGGCAACGCCAACAATTAAGGCTTTTTTGCCTGATAGTAAACCCATAGTTGTCCCCTAATAAGTTCGGATTATTAAAGAGTGTAATAATACGTTAGTTACGAATGAATTTCATTAAAAAAATCTTTGTAATGAAATATTAATCCGCATTGTTAATATTTGACATTATCCACTGTCTGTTTTCATCACCATAAACCATAAAATAAGGGTTTAATAGGCCTTCTTTGGTGTTATACATTAATGTTTGGTTGTCTAAAGTGACCACTCGACCGCCTGCTTGTTCAACAATGCATTGAGCGGCTGCCGTATCCCACTCACTGGTTAATCCAAGTCTTGGGTACAAATCGGCTTTGCCTTCAGCCACTAAGCAAAACTTGAGTGAACTTCCCATCGAGACTAATTCATGATTCCCTAGTTTTTTTAAATAATCAATCACATCTTGTGACATGTGCGAGCGAGAACCAACGATAATTGGTTTTTTTCGAGCTGGTTTTTTTGTGTGAATTTGAGTTCTGTTTTCTTTTTCTTTTTTAAAAGCGCCATAACCTTTAACGGCACTGTAGGTTATGTCTTGGACGGGAACATAAACAACCGATAGAATAGAGTGACCCTTTTCAATTAAAGCAATATTGACGGTAAATTCACCATTGTGCTTGATAAACTCTTTGGTGCCATCTAAGGGATCGACCAACCAATATTTGCTCCATTTTTTACGAATGGAATAGGGAATGTCTGCCGATTCTTCGGATAAAATAGGCACATCTGGTGTGATTTTCTGTAACGCCGACACAATGATGTTGTGAGCGGCAAGATCGGCTTTGGTTAGTGGAGAGTTATCCGATTTAATTTCGACACCAAAATCAGTTGATTGGTAAATTTCTAAAATTGCATGCCCTGCTTCTACCGCAGTTTGCTCAATTTTTGCTAATAAATCAATCACTTCAATAATGCCAATGCTTGTTCGTAAGAAGCAAGGTTTCCTGCCAATACAGATGAAGTTTCTAGGTCAATGTCTTTGCCTGAGATATCCGTCATCATGCCACCAGCTTCTTTGACGATAACGCTTAAAGCGGCAATATCTAAAATATTTAAGTCAGACTCAATGACAAGTTCTAACTTGCCAGCCGCCAATAAATGGTAATGGTAAAAATCGCCATAACCACGTGTTTTATGGCAAAGGCACATGACTTGACGTAATTTTTCCCAGTTTTCAGCCGATTGTGCAAAAGATTTTAAATTCCCAGTTGAATAACAACTGTCCTCAGGTTTAATAAATTCACTGATTTGTATGGCTTTATCATCAATAAAGGCCCCTAACCCTTTTGCAGCCCAAGCTGTTTCATTAAAGAGAGGTGCATGGGAAACACCAACGATAACTTCACTGTTGTGCATTAATGCAATTTGAGTGGAGAAAAATCCGTATTCGCGCACAAAGCTTTTGGTGCCATCAATTGGGTCAACCAACCACAAAAACTCTGAATCCGTATTGGATTTACCTGTTTCTTCACCATAAAAGCCAAAATCAGGAAATTGTGCAGCCAAAACTTGCTTGATTACTTGTTCGCACTCAATGTCGGCTTGAGTGACAGGTGTTAAATCTGCTTTTATTGTTGTGGCAGGTGCGCATTTGTAATAACGTTTAATTATTTGTTCTGCTGATTTTGCTGCGCGTTTGGCTGTTGTAATACAGCTTGTTAAAAAGGCTTGGTTTATTTCTCTAGTCATTCGATGTTCTGCCATATATGTCTTCGAATCTTTCGATATCGTCTTCGCCAAAATAATCGCCGCATTGGACTTCAATTAAGGCAATGTCGTTATCAGTTGGATTCTCTAAACGGTGTAACGTGTCTTTGGGGATGTAGGTGGATTGGTTGTTTTTTAAAATAAATTCATCATCGCCAACACGTACTTTTGCCTCGCCATTGACCATCGTCCAATGTTCTGAGCGTCTTTGGTGTTTCTGCAAGGATAAAACTTGTCCAGGTTTGACCGTTAGTCGTTTGACTTTGCAATCGGGTTCGTCTTCTAAAATAGTGTAGTTTCCCCAAGGACGGTGAACAGTTTGGTGGTAAATAGCGGCATCGTGGTTGTTGGATTTCAAAAATTGCACCACGTCTTTTACCCCTTGAGAGCGGTCTTTGTGGGCAACTAAGACGGCGTCTTTGGTATCCACTATCGTCAGATTATCAACACCAACAGCGGCAACGATTCGATCACCACTGCGGATATAACAATCATTGGATTCGATGGCAATGGCTTTGCCCTCAATGCGATTACCATATTCGTCAGGATCAGCTAATCCAGCCATAGAATTCCATGAGCCAATATCATTCCAATCAAATTTTGAGTCCACCACAGCACGTTTTTTCGCGTGTTCCATAACAGCATAATCTATGGAAATATCTGGCATGGCTGCAAAACTATTGGTATCAAACTCTATGGCTGATTGTTGGATGTTTTTTGTTGCAAAACATTCTTGAGCAGCACTTAAGACATCAGGCGAGGTCGTTTGCATTTCATCAAGTAAAGTTTTGGCACTTAAGGCAAACATGCCTGAGTTCCAAGTGTAATTTCCTGAAGAGACATAATCTTTTGCCGTTTGCAGGTCGGGTTTTTCCTTAAACTCGTCAATAAGTGCGGCATCATATCCTTCAATGCGTTGACCAGCTTTGATGTAACCGTAACCTGTTTCTGGTGAGGTTGGGTGGATACCAAAAGTGGCAATAAATCCTTGCTCGGCAAGTTTTGCCCCTTCTTTTACGGCTGTTTTAAAGGCTTCTTTGTCTTTAATCAAGTGGTCTGATGGCATAACAAGCATAACCGCGTCTTCGCCAAAACGTTGTTTTACCTCAAGTGCAGCCAAGGCAATGGCAGGAGCGGTATTTCTTCCCATTGGTTCAAGCATAAAAATTTGTTTGTGCATTTCACTCATTGCCACTTTGCTGTACATATCGCGGCAGATAAAATAATAATCACGCGATGTCACTGTCATAACAGTGCCATCATCAGAAACATCTAAGGCTCGTTCAAAGGTGAGTTCGGCTAATGTGCTACCATTGGCGAGTTTCATAAAAGGTTTTGGGTAAGCTCTACGTGAAACAGGCCACAAACGCGTGCCTGCTCCTCCAGATAAAATGACTGGAATTAATTTCAATTTAATCTCCTAAGGTTTTGCATGCAAAGTTGTAAAGAAGTTTGCCAATTTGGCATTTTGATGCCAAGTGTTTGGTTGAGTTTTGAACAATCTAACACCGAATAACTTGGGCGTTTTGCTCGTGTTGGGTATTTATCCGTGGTAATGCCATGAACCATGGGCTTGTTGTCAATAAGCAACATGTGCTCGGCATTTGAAAATATCTTTCGAGCAAAATTACACCACGTTGTTTTGCCAGAAGAGGTCATGTGATAAAGGCCATCTTGTGGGTTTTTCATGGCTAATGCGGTGGCTAATGCAATCGAACTGGCAGAAGTTGGGGAGCCGTATTGATCGTCAACAACATTAAGTTCTTGGTGTTCTTTGGCTAAATTGAGCATGGTTTTCATAAAGTTTTTGCCACGATAAGAATAAACCCAAGCGGTTCTAAAAATCATGTGTTGGCAGCCAGAATCTAAAATAGCCAACTCACCTAAAAGCTTGGTGTTGGCGTAAATGCCTTGTGGGTCACATTCATCTTCTTCTCTCCATGGCGTATCTTTATTACCAGAAAAAACATAGTCTGTTGAATAGTGTACCAATAAACCCTCATTAATAACAGAATATTTGGCAAAAATGGCAGGTGCATCGGCATTGATGCGTTGCGCTAGGCTGTGGTTGCCTTCTGCGTCATCTACAGCAGTATAAGCTGCGGCATTAACGATTATATTTGGATTAATGGCATTGAGTTTCTTTTCAATGTCACTCGAATCGGCAATATTTAATGCCAAAGTTGGCATGCCACCCACTTCATAACCTTTGCTAGTGGTGGGAATGACTTCTCCGATAAATTGCAGCGTACGCCACAATTCATAACCTACTTGTCCGCTTGCACCTGTTAATAAGATTTTCATGGCATAAATACAGGTAGCTTGTTGCTTGGAATATCGCTTAGTCTTAGTGCACTTGCATCTTTTGCAGATAAAGAAGGGTGGCTAATTGGCCACTCAATGCCGATGCTTGCATCATTCCAAATCAAGGAGGTTTCATCTTTTGGTGAATACAGGTTGGTGCACATATAAGAAAATATAGCCGTTTCGGATAAAACACAAAAACCATGGGCAAAACCTTCGGGAATATAAAATTGCTTGTGGTTATCGCCTGTTAATATTTCAGCATGCCACTGCCCAAAAGTAGGGGAACCTTGGCGAATATCAACCGCAACATCAAAGACCTCACCTGTTAATATCTGCACCAGTTTTCCTTGTGGATTTGGGTTTTGAAAATGCAACCCCCGCAAAACCCCTTTGGCAGATTTGGAAAGGTTGGATTGAACGAAAGTAACATCGAGTCCAACTTCTTTGTAACGTTGTTGATTCCATGTTTCCATAAAAAAACCGCGTTCATCACCAAAGACTTGAGGCTCAAACACCATGGCTCCAGAGAGTTTTGTTTGGGTTACTTTCATGAACTTTCTTCAACCAAGCTTAACAAATATTGACCATAACCATTTTTACTGATGGGTTGAGCTAAGTGAGTGACGTCATCGGCAGTTATCCAATCTGCTTTAAAAGCAATCTCTTCTGGGCAAGCTATTTTAATGCCCTGACGTTTCTCGATGGTGGCAATAAAATTACTGGCATCGGTCAATGAATCATGCGTGCCTGTATCCAGCCAAGCATAACCACGACCCATTAATTCCACCATTAATTCATCTTGTTGCAGATAGACTTTGTTCAAATCGGTAATTTCTAGTTCTCCACGAGGAGAGGGTTTGAGGTTTTTGGCAATATCACAGGCTTGGTTGTCGTAAAAATACAACCCAGTAACTGCATAATTTGAGCGTGGCTTTTTAGGTTTTTCTTCTAAATCTATGACTTTTCCTGACTCATCAAATTCTGCCACACCATAACGCTCAGGGTCTGTAACTCGATAGCCAAAGACGGTTGCGCCAGTTGTTCGATCATCGGCTTTGTTTAATAAATCAACCATACCCGAACCGTGGTAAATATTGTCACCTAGGATTAAGCACGAAGGGTGATTGTCTACAAATTTTTCACCGATTAAATAAGCTTGAGCCAAACCACCTGGATCTGGTTGCGCTGCATAGGTGATATTGATTCCCCATTGCGAGCCATCACCGAGCAACTTTTGAAACAAGGCTTGTTCATGCGGTGTATTAATGATTAAAATGTCACGAATACCAGCCAGCATGAGTGTTGTTAGCGGATAATAAATCATCGGCTTGTCGTAAATCGGTAATAATTGCTTACTGATGGAATGCGTTAATGGGTATAAACGCGTACCAGAACCACCA
>Ga0256839_1002106_pt1 | contig 22816 bp, 18 predicted proteins | sample 354166metaG_FD_185968 | JGI IMG/M metagenome (GOLD analysis project Ga0256839, IMG submission 185968) | Hydrothermal vent microbial communities from Mid Atlantic Ridge, Atlantic Ocean - 354-166 | ecosystem: Environmental > Aquatic > Marine > Hydrothermal vents | place: Atlantic Ocean: Mid... | reverse complement strand
TCGTGGTCGGCGTGTCTGTGGCCGTGGGCGTGGCCGTGGGGGTGGGGGTGTCCGTGGGCGTGGGCGTGGCCGTAGGTGTGGGGGTGGGAGGGCCGGGCACCTGCTCGGGGATCAGGGGGGACAGGGTCCGGTAGGAGGACCAGGTGCGGCCTCCGTCGTCGCTGCGCAACACCCAGTCCTGTTCCGTCCCCGCGTAGATGACCCCGGGCAACGAGGAGGCGGCCGCCAGCTTGTAGACCCCGGCCGCGTAGGGCTGACCGTCCACCGGGTCATGGCTCCAGTCGCCGTCCAGGCGGCCCCAGAGGCCGTTGCTGGTCGCGGCCACCAGCCGGTATCCGGCGGTGGCCAGGTCGTAGATGGCCATGCCGCCGGGGAAGGAGGTGTCCTGGCTCCAGGTGACCCCATCGGGGCTGAAGAGGACGCGGCCGTCGAAGGTGCCCGCGTAGAGCAGCCCCTGCCATACCGTCAGGCCACGGACGATGGTCCGGGTGGGAAAGGTGGTGATCTGCTGCCAGGTCAGGGTATCGGGGAGCAGGCGATACAGGCCGTTGTGGGTGCCTGCGTAGAGGATGCCGTCCTTGGCAGCCAGGGCCCGAACCCGGACTCCCTGGTCCTGGAGTCCTTCCGCCAGCTTCTCCCAGGTCCGGCCGCCGTCCTGGGTCCGGAGCACGCCATCCCAGCGGCTTCCCGCGTAGATCACCGTGGTGTCTCCTTCCACCCGGGCGAAGAGGCGTCCCACCGCGCTGTTGGGGCTCAGGGCCTGTTGGAGGCTGGGCTCCTCCCGCCAGGTCTGGCCGCCGTCTGTGCTGAGGAAGAGACGGCCGACGCCGCCGTCCACCGCGAGGACCCGGGCCGGATCCTGGGGGTCGAAGAGGATGGCGGCGATGGCGGTGTTGGGAGGCAGGGGGGCGTTGGTGTCGGCCCAGGTCAGGCCCGCGTCCGTGCTGCGGTAGATGCCTGCGACCTGGGGGGCGTTCAGGGTGCCGGCCAGGATCTGGGCCGGATCGGCCGGGGAGACGGCCAGTCCGATCACGCTGTTGGGGCTGGGCGGTGGGTTCCCCTGGGCCTGGAGCGCCAGGGGCCAGGCCGCCAGCAGGGCGCCCAGCAGGATGAGCGGAAGGAGATGTCGAGATGACCCGGGCCGTCCCCGTCCCATGGGAAGTCTCTCCTGGATGGAAGCGAACGAACATGCCCATTATACGTCAGGGTGGGCGATGCGCAAAGCGTCGCGGGGCTCCGGGGGGGCGGCGGGCTCCTTGGGCAGGGCCGGCCCCGGGGACGGGGGATGGAATGCAAAGGAGCTGGGAGAGTTCCCAGCTCCTTGTGGGCCGATCCGGATGGGCCGGATCGGGGCGAGCTCCAGGGCCTGGCCGGGGCGTCAGAACAGGACCGCGGTCAAGATCTGCTGGGAGGCGGTGTTCACCCAGTCCAGGACCTGGGGCGGATAGAGGCCGATCCAGAGGGTGGCGAGGGTGCAGATGAGCAGGGTGGCCTGCATGCCCAGGGGCAGCTCCAGGCGGGAACCCGCGTCCTCCTGGGAGCCGAAGTACATGGTCCGGATGATCCGGAGGTAGTAGAAGGCCGCGATGCCCGCGTTGACCAGGGCGATGGCCACCAGCCAGTAGTACTGGTGCTGGACCGCCGCGCCGAAGACGAAGAACTTGCCCAGGAACCCGCCGGTCGCGGGGATGCCGGCCAGGCTGAGGAGGAAGAGGGTGAACATCCCGGCCAGCCAGGGGGCCCGATGGATCAGCCCCTGGAAGGCCTCCATCTCCACGCTGCCGGTGGTCTCCTCCACGGCCATCAGGGAGACGAAGGCGCCCACGTTGGTGAAGAGGTAGGCGAACAGGTAGAGGAGGACGCCGTTCAGGCCGTCCATGCCCGAGGCTGCGTTGGCGGCCACGGCCACCAGGCCCATCAGGATGTAGCCGGCATGGGCCACGGAGCTGTAGGCCAGCAGGCGCTTGACGTTGTTCTGGCGCAGCGCGGCCAGGTTCCCCATGGTCATGGTCAGGATGCTGAGGCCGGCCAGGATGGGCACCCACTCCACGTCCAGGGCACTGAGGCCCACCACGAAGAAGCGGGCCATCACCGCGAAGGCCGCGGCCTTGGACGCGGTGGAGAGGTAGGTGGTGACCGGGGTGGGAGAGCCCTCGTAGGTGTCCGGGGCCCACTGGTAGAAGGGGGCCAGGCTGGCCTTGAACGCGAAGCCGGCCAGGGCCAGGAGGGTGGCGGGGATCATGGCCACCCGGAGCTCCTCGGTCAGATCGGGCTGGACGAAGAAGCCGGCCACCTCCCGCAGGTCCAGGCTGCCCACCGCGCCGTAGATGAAGCTCAGGCCGTAGAGCATCACCGCGGAGGCCACAGAGCCGTAGAGGAAGTACTTCATCCCGGCCTCGGCGCTGCGCAGCTCGTCCCGGAAGAAGGCCGCCAGCATGTAGCTGGTGATGGAGAGGAGCTCGATGGTGATGTAGATGAGGACCAGGTTGTTGGCCCCGGCCAGAATGCTCATGGCCAGGCTGACGATCAGGAAGAAGGTCCAGAACTCTCCCTGGTTGTAGGTGCGACGGTTCATGTACCGCCCCCCGGCCAGGGCCACCAGGGCCATGCCGGCGAAGACGGTCATCTTGATGAACGCGGCGAAGGCGTCGATGTCCATCATGAAGGCCTGCTGGGGTTCCAGGCTCATCTGGAAGAAGGCCGCCAGGAAAGCCACCACCAGGAACAGGCCGCTGACCAACCCGTAGCTAGCCCCGGATTCCCGGTCCGTGTCGTAGGCCACGTCCAACAGGAAGACCAGGAGGGCCCCGACCAGGAGGATGAGTTCGGGCAACAGCAATCCGAGCGCGTTCAAGGTTCCCCCCCTTTACGAGAGCGTGCTGACGAAGTTCAGCAGTTCCAGGGCGGACTGGTTGAAGTACTCCACCAAGGGCGTGGGGTAGATGCCGATGAGGAGCATGGCGGCCACCAGGGGCCACAGGGTGAGCTTCTCGAATCCCACCACGTCGGTGGGGCCCTCGGCGGGCTGGCCGTCCACGGTGGTCCAGTGTTCGATCTTGGCCGGGTCGTACTCGCCCAGGAAGACGTTCTGGATGATCCGGTAGAGGAAGTAGACGGCCGTGATGATGATGCCGAGGGTGCCGAAGGCGGCCCAGGCGGGCACGATGGCAAAGGCCCCTCGGAAGGTGAAGAACTCGGCCCAGAAGCCGGCCAGGCCCGGCAGCCCCAGGCTGGCAAAGGCCGCGACCATCATCAGGCCGTAGTAGTAGGGGGTCCGGGCGCTCAGGCCCCCGAAGCGGAAGAGATCCCGGGTGTGGGCCCGTTCGTAGAGGATGCCCACCAGGAAGAAGAGGGCCCCGGTGATGATGCCGTGGTTGAACATCTGCAGGGTGGCGCCGTTGATGGCCATGGCCGCGCTGTCCTGCAGGGCCTCGGGGCTCAGGGAGAAGACGTTGGCCAGGTCGGCCAGGGCCTCGGGGGTCATCACCGCGGCGGCCGCGCCGATGCCCAGGACCACGTAGCCCATGTGGCTCACGGAGCTGTACGCGATCAGCCGCTTCAGGTCCGACTGGGCCACACAGACGAAAGCCCCGTAGACGATGGCAATGGCCCCCAGGGCCACCAGCCAGGGGGCCCAGAAGACCGCGGCATGGGGCAGGGTGGGCAGCATGATGCGCAGCAGGCCGTAGGCCCCCAGCTTCAGCAGGACGCCGGCCAGGATGACGCTGCCCGCGGTGGGGGCCTCGGTGTGCGCGTCCGGCAGCCAGGTGTGGAAGGGGAAGCTGGGCACCTTGAAGGCGAAGCCCAGGAAGAGGCCCCAGAAGACCAGGCTGGCGATGGTCAGCTGCTGGGAGAAGGGCTGCGCGGCGGCCGCGTCCAGGATGTCGAAGGTGCCGGTGGCGAAGAAGATGGCCAGGATGGCCAGCAACATGGCCACGGAGCCCACCAGGGTGTAGATGAAGAACTTCACCGCGGCGTAGTCCCGGTTGTCGCTTCCCCAGATGCCGATGAGGAAGTACATGGGCACCAGGCTGATCTCCCAGAAGATGTAGAAGAGCACGTAGTCCAGGGCCACGAAGACGCCCAACATGCTCATCTCCAGGAGGTGGAAGAGGAAGAAGTACTCCTTCACCCGATGGCGGATCACGCCGGCGCTGTAGTAGAGGCTCAGGGTGCTCAGCAGGGCGGTCAGGAAGACCAGCGGGATGCTCAGGCCGTCCACGCCCAGGCGGAAGGACGCGTTGATCTGTGGGATCCACTCGGCCCGGACCTGGAACTGGATGCCGCCGGCTTCGAAGTCGTAGCCCCACAGCAGATAGACGCTCAGGGCCAGCGGGACCAGGCTCATGAGGATGGAGCTGGTCTTGACAGCCCGATCGCTGCCGCCGAAGAGCAACACCACCAGCGCGGCCAGCAGAGGCCAGAACAGCATGACGACGAGAACGATGGATTCCATGAACGTTCCTCCCAAACCGTGAAGCGGATACGGAGCCGAGACGGATCCTCGTGCCGGAAATCGGCAGGACGATGGCCCAGGCCTGGATCAGGCCACGCCTAGACCAGGGTCATGACGATGGGCATGATGGCCAGCAGGATCCAGATGGCCACCACCAGCAGCCCGAAGAGCAGGTAGGCCTGGGCCCGGCCGTTCTGCAGCAACCGCACGACCCGGCCCATCTGGTCCGAAAGCCATCCCACCGCGTTGACCAGACCGTCCACCACATAGGCGTCGAAGGTGTGGACCCCCTGGCCCAGGTAGATGGCCAGGCGCCCGATCCAGTTGACGATCCAGTCGATCACCCAGTCCCGGTCGAATTTGGCAGTGAGCCAGGCCAGGAACAGGGTGAAGGTCACCACCGTGTCCCGATAGAGCTCGTCGATGAAGTACTTCCGGTGCCAGAGCTGCCAGAGGGGCCCCAGGAGTCGGGCCAGCGGATCGATCTGGCCCGGGGCCAGCCCCCGGCCGTAGACCGCGTAGCCCACGGCCAGCCCTCCCAAGGCCACCCCGAAGGAGACCAGCAGAGGGGTCCAGTGGAACTGGGGCGCGTAGGGGTGGACGTTCATGTACTCCAGGAAGGGCTCCAGGAAGTGCTCGATGAAGTTGGGCACGATGCCGCCCAACACCGGGAACTTCTCGGGAATGCCGGCCCAGCCTGCGCCCACCGCGAAGACGCTGATGAGCAGCAGGGGGACGGTCATGCTGGGCACGCTTTCGGGGGCGTGCCGGGCGCCCTCGGAACGAGGCTGGCCCAGGAAGGTCAGGCCGATCTGGCGCATGGTGTAGAACGCGGTCAGGAAGGCCGCCAGGGCCAGGGTCCAGAAGACGCCCGTGCGGCCCAGGTCCCAGGCGCTGGCCAGGATCTCGTCCTTGGACCAGAAGCCGGAGGTGACGATGGGGAAGCCGGAGAGGGCCAGGCCGCCGATGATGAAGGTCCACGCGGTGCGGGGCATCCGCTGGAGCAGGCCGCCCATGTTGCGCATGTCCTGGGGATCCTCGGGATCCAGGACGCCGTCCTCTCGCTCCACCCGGGCGGCAGAGCCCGGCTCCGGGTGTTCCGGGTCGTTCCCGTGGCCGTGGGCATGGTGGAAGCCGTGCTCCACCCCGTGGATCACGCTGCCGGAGCCCAGGAAGAGGAGGGCCTTGAAGAACGCGTGGGTGAGCAGGTGGAAGAGCGCGGCCACGTAGGCGCCGATGCCCACCGCGGCCACCATGTAGCCCAGCTGGCTGATGGTGGAGTAGGCCAGGACCCGCTTGATGTCCCACTGGGCCACCGCGATGGTGGCCGCGAAGAGCGCGGTGAAGGCCCCGATGAAGGCCACGAACTGGAGGGAGCTGGCCGAGACCTCCCCCGCATAGGCGTAGATGGGGAACATCCGGATGAGCAGGAAGACCCCGGCGGAGACCATGGTGGCCGCGTGGATCAGGGCCGAGACCGGGGTGGGGCCCTCCATGGCGTCGGGCAACCAGACGTGGAGGGGGAACTGCGAGCTCTTGCCCACGGTGCCGAAGAAGAGCAGCACCGCGATGAGCGCGATCCAGGGAACCGGCCCCAGGATGGGGAGGTTGGCCGTGGTGTTGGCCAGCTGTTCCAGGTTGGCCTGGGTGAAGAGCTCGCTGAAGCGCAGGGTGCTGGGCTCGCTCCGGATGTAGAGCAGGATCAGGCCGATGAGCATGAGGGCATCGCCGATCCGGGTGGTGATGAAGGCCTTCACCGCGGCCCGCTTGGCCGATTCCTTCTCGAACCAGAAGCCGATCAGCAGGTAGCTGCACAGGCCCATGATCTCCCAGAAGACGAAGAACATGAGCAGGTTGTTGGCGATCACCAGCCCCAACATGCCCGTGGCAAAGAGGCTGATGTACGCGAAGAAACGGCTGTACCGGGGGTCCTTGCCCTGCCTGTAGGCCACCGGGTCGTAGCTGGGCGGAAGGTGGCCCGGGTAGGTCATGTAGCCGCTGGAATAGATGAAGATCATCAGCAGCAGGAAGGGCACCATGAAGAGCATCAGGGCGTTGGCCGGATCCACGGTGAAGCCGATGGCCAGCTCCTGGATGCCGGTGGGGATGGCGTACAGCTCACCGTCCACCGGGTGCAGGCCCAGCTCCTTGGCCAGGAACGCGCCGAACGCGATCCCCCAGCCCAGCAGGAAGCTCACCGCGACCGCGACGATGGCGGTCAGCGCGCTGCCCCGCTTGTTCGGGTGGAGGAAGAGGACGATGGCGACGAACGCCAGGAAAGGCGGAATCGGAACCACCCACGCCAGGTTGAAGATGCCTTCCATGGACCGACCTCATTCCATGAGTGGGTCCACCCAGGGGGCCCCGCCCGCAGGCCGGCGAGGTCCACGGTGTCCGGTGGACAGGTGTCGGGTGGACGAAGGTGACCAACGTGTTCGATGCATGCGTGTTCGATGCATGGCGATGGCCGGATCACCGACGACGAAAGCTGCACCACAGGTTGCCGGCGCCGTAGCCCACGAACAGGCCCACCGCGCCCAGGAGGAGCAGGAGCAGGTCGTTCCGGAGCCGGAGGCTGCTGCCCAGGAAGATGAAGGCCACCGCGCCCAGGAAGGCCCAGAAGAGCAGAAGGCGCTGTTCCGCCTTGCGCCGCCGGGCCTCGTCCAGGAGCTGCGCGGCCCCGGGGTAGTCCGGCACGTGGCGGACGATCTCCTCCAGGGCATAGACCGCGCCGGTGAAGTTGCCCTCGGCCATCTTCTTCTGGGCCAGGTCGTAGAGGAACGCACACTGCTCCTCCAGAGGCCCGGTGAGCAACTGCTTGGGCATGGGCTCGGCCGGGTTCACCTGCCCAGGGGGCTCAGCCCTGGAGCAGGTCCAGTTCCTCCACGTCCACGGTGCGCCGATCCCGGTAGACCGCGATGATCAGGGCCAGGCCCACCGCGGCCTCGGCCGCGGCCAGCGCGATGATCAGGATGGCGAACACCTGGCCCGTCAGGGCCATCACCTGCTCGCCGTAGCGCCAGAAGGCCACCAGGTTCAGGTTGGCCGCGTTGAGCATGAGCTCGATGCCCATGAGCACCGCGATGGCGTTGCGTCGGGCCAGGGCACCGTAGAGGCCCAGCGCGAAGAGCAACGCGGCGACGGTGAGATACCAGTTCAGCGGAACCACGGGACGGTCCTCCTGTCCAACGAGTTCAGGGCTTGTCGTCGCGGGCGAGCAGGATGGCGCCCACCAGGGCCACCATCAACAGGAGCCCCATCACCTCCAGGGAGACCATGTAGCGGGTCACCAGCTGTTCGCCCAGACGGGCGATCAGCCCCTCGTCTGCCTGGATGGCCTGGAAGGGGGCCGGCCAGGGAATGCCCCCCAGGTAGCCCAGGAGCCCCACCAGGAAGAGGAACGCGAAGAGCGCGGCCTTGCCCCACTGGCGGTTCAGGGGGTTCGTCTCGCCGTGCATCGCGCCCCGGGTCAACATGATGGCGAAGGTGATGAGGGTGGCCACCGCCCCCACGTAGATCAGGATCTGGGTGACGGCCAGGAACTCCGCCTCCAGCATCACGTACAGCCCCGCGACGCCGAAGAAGGTGGCCGCCAACAGCAGGGCGCTGTGGAACAGGTTCCGGGCCACCACCACCCCCAGACCGGATATCACCGTGAACGCGGCGATGAGGACGAAGACCACCTGGGTGAACGTGGGAACGGGAAGGGTCGGCATGGATCACGTCCTCGCTTGCTGCTGCCGGATGCTCAGAAGACCGCGGCCCCATCCAGCGATCAGTACATCACGCCCTTCTCGGCGGGCACCATGGAGCCCACCAGGCCCCGAGGCTCGAAGGCCCGCTTGCTCCGCACCTCCTCCCGCCGGTAGTAGTTGCCCAGGGCCTGGACCACCACCGCCACCACGGCCACGTTGGCCAGGAAGATGAGGACGTACTGGGCCGGGGCCCCCACGGGGAGCTTCTGGATGATGGCCTGGACCGTGATGAGGAGCACCATCAGGGGGACCAGCACCTTCCAGGCCAGGTGGGTCATCTGGTCGATGCGGATCCGGGGATAGGTGCCCTTGATCCACTGCAGGACCAGGTAGACCCCGAAGGCCTTGAGGAAGAAGTAGACCACCCCCAGGATGGGCACCTGGTCCACGAAGGGCCCCTGCCAGCCCCCCAGGAAGAGGGTGGCCAGGATGGCCCCCAGGAACCAACTGTTCAGGAACTGGGCCAGGAAGAACATGGCGAACTTCATCCCGGAGTACTCGATGTGGAAGCCCGCGATGAGCTCCGACTCGGCCTCCAGGAGATCGAAGGGCGTCTGCTCGGCCTCGGCCAGCGCGGCGATGAAGAAGACCAGCAGGGCCCCGGGCATGAGGAAGCCGAACCAGCCCAGGCCCAGGTTGAAGCCGAAGATCTCCAGGGACTGGCGGGCGGCCAGCTCGCCGAAACGCATGGTCCCCGTCCACAGGACCACGGCCACGATGGCCAACACCATGGGGACCTCGTAGCTGATGAGCTGGGCCACCACCCGGAAGCCCGCCACCAGCGCGTACTTGTTGTTGCTGGCCCAGCCGGCCATGATGGCCGCCATGATGCCCACCGAACCCAGGGCCACCACATAGAGCACCCCCACGTTCAGGTCCACCCCGATGAGCCCAGGGCCGAAGGGGACCACCACGACGATCATGAGGACGCTGAAGACCGACAGGATGGGCGACAGGTTGTAGGTGGTCCAGTCTGCCTTGGCCGGCATGATGTCCTCCTTGCTCAACAGCTTGAGGGCATCCGCCACCGTCTGCAGAAGGCCATAGGGGCCCACCCGGTTCGGCCCGATCCGGTCCTGGATCCGGCTGATCACCTTCCGGGTGATCCAGATGAGGAGCAGGGCCAGCACTGGGGCGAAGATCAGGAGGACCGTCCCCCCCACCACATAGGCCAGGGCCAGCGCGATCCCTTCCGGGACGCCGAGGCCGGCCAGCCAACCCGAGAGCAGATCTGCCCAATACCCGCGCATGAAACCCCTCCAGCCGCTACTTGGTGCTACACATTACCTGGTGCGACACATGATGGCTACTACATGGCTACTACATCTTGGCTGTGTCTACTTGCCGGTGTGGCTCCAACGCTCAATTGCCCATTTACAGCCATTCACGACTTTTAGCCAAACGGAAGAGTGAGCATTCTCAGATGCGGACTCCGCTACCAATTCGTGAACTGCTGATCTATCTGCTCATTACTTCGTTGCTCATTACTTTTACTTGCCGAACTTTTGCTTGCTTTTGCTTGCTGAATCCCCGCGGCCCCTTCCGATGGGGGGCGGAGAGGTTCGGCGATGCCATCCTCCGGCGGCCCCATCGTGCCCTGGGCCCAGGGCCCTACTGCCACTCCAGGGCCCCCTTGCGCCAGTCGTACAACAGCCCCACCAACAGGAGCAGGATGAAGAAGATCGCCGCGCCCGCCCCCAGAGCGTTCACGTCCTTGTAGGCCAGGGCGATGGGGAACAGGAACACGGCCTCCACGTCGAAGACCACGAAGATGAGGGCGATCAGGTAGTACTGGGCCCGAAACTGGACCCAGGTGTCGCCGATGGTCTCCATGCCGCTCTCGTAGACCGCGTTCTTCACCGGGTCCGGGTGTCGGGGCCCCAACAGGTGCCCCATCATGATGGCCATCACCGGCACCACGAGCGCCATGGCCGTGAACAGGAGGATGAAGAGGTACTGCGAGAGCATGGTTCGCTCCACTCCTTTGCGGATGACAGACCCTTTGCGGGTGACAGACCCTTTACGGGTGACAGACCGGGTCGGCGTCGGCCCCTGCCGACGCGGAACGACCCGGATTGTGGGGAAAATTACAAACCGCCCGGATTATAGCACAACCCCTGCGCAGGGAAAAACCCCACCCTGCCACGAGCGCGCCTCCTACCTTATACCAAAGCTCCGAATTTCACAAACGGGCACCCGCTTCGGATCCCGGGGCTCTGGAGCCAGGGGGGCGGGCGGCTCCACCGCGTTCCCGGCAGGGCCTGGGGGCGCCCAACGCTTTTGACACGCACCCGGCATCGTGCTACAATGCGCCATGGTTCGTGTAAAATTGCACGAATGGGCATGCCTGTTGTCCTCATCTGACCCAGGAAAATCGACAGCCGTTCCGGATCGATGACGACCCACTGACCTGCGGCGGTGGGCATTTTTTCGGGTGCCAGGCCGTTCCATCGTCCCAGGCCCTGGGGGAGCAGCCGGTGTCGGATCGGGGCCGGCAAGGATATGCGGAGGAGTTGTGCCTGTGGCCGAGAGCTATCTCCCGCTTCTCATCCTGATCGTGTTGGCCCTGGGCTTCGGCGCGGTGGTGCTGGTCCTGCCCGCGCTCCTGGGGCCCCGGGAGATCAACAAGCAGAAGATGCAGCCCTACGAGTCGGGCATCATCCCCTTCACCAGCCCGCGGCGTCGCTTCCCCGTCAAGTACTACCTGGTGGCCATGCTCTTCCTGGTCTTCGACGTGGAGGTGATCTTCCTCTATCCCTGGGCTGCGGTGTTGCGGGATATGGGGGTCTTCGCCCTGGTGGCCATGGCGCCGTTCCTGTTGGTGCTGGTCCTGGGCTTTGTCTACGAGTTGAAGAAGGGCGCGCTGCACTGGCGGTGAGCCCTCTGGAGGCCGGCACAGGAGGTGGAGGATGGGCTTGGAAGAACGACTCCCTGAGGGCGTGATCACCACCACCTTGGAGAAGCTGGTCAACTGGGGGCGGGCCCACAGCACCTGGCCCCTCCTCTTCGGCCTGGCCTGCTGCGCCATCGAGATGATCGCCACGGGGACCGCCCGCCACGACATCGCCCGCTACGGCTCGGAGCTCTTCCGGGCCAGCCCTCGCCAGGCGGATCTCATGATCGTCTCCGGCCGGGTGAGCAACAAGATGGCCCCGGTGATCAAGCGGCTCTACGATCAGATGCAGGCCCCCAAGTGGGTGATCGCCATGGGGATCTGTGCCAGCGCGGGCGGCCCCTTCAACAACTACGCGATCATCCAAGGGGTGGACAAGATCATCCCGGTGGACGTCTACGTGCCCGGATGCCCGCCCCGGCCGGAGTCCCTGCTCTATGCCCTGGACAAGCTTCGGGAGAAGCAGGCCCGGGCCCGCCTGAAGGCCCAGGCGCCATCGTCGCCGCCGGCAGAGGAGATCCTGCCCCTGGGCGCGTAGGGCCCCGCCCTGTCCCCACGAGCTGCCAGCGCTGCCCCTACGGAGGGCCATATGCCTCTGGACGTCTCGCCGAAATTCCGACCCTACGAGGTCCTGCCCAGCCTGAACGTGCCCGGCATCCCCGCGGTGGCCCCCCTGCCCACCGGGGAGACCCAGGACACCCGGCGGATCCAGGAGCGCTTCGGCGACGACGTGCTGGCCGCCGGGCTCCATGTGGGCGCCCAGGTGGTCTACATCCGGCCCACCCGCCTGGTGGACCTGGCCCGCTTCCTGCGGACAGATCCCCGGCTGCGTTACGAGACCCTGGTGGATGTCACCGGGGTGGATCGCCTGGAGCTGCCGGTGCCCGAGGGCGAGGCCCGTTTCCACGGCGTCTACCAGTTCCGTTCCTACAGCCGCCGACAGCACCTGACGGTGGTGGCTCCCGCGGAGGGAGGAGACCGGCCCCGGCTTCCCAGCCTGACCTCGGTCTATCCGGGGGCCAACTGGCCCGAGCGGGAATGCCACGATCTGATGGGCATCCTCTTCGAGGGCCATCCAGACCTGCGGCGGATCCTCATGCCCGAGCACTGGCCCAACCACCCCCTGCAGAAGCAGATCCCCCGGGGGGGCGAGGAGGTCCCCTTCACCCTCACCTGGGAGGACCCGGAGTTCGAGACCCTGGGCAAGCAGATCCTGCCCGCGGAGAGCGTGCCCCCCAAGGTGCCACCGGGCATGGACTCCCGCCGCCACCTGATCATCAACATGGGGCCCCATCACCCCAGCACCCATGGGGTCCTCCGCCTGGTGGTGGAGCTGGACGGCGAGGACATCGTCCGGGTGGATCCCGACCTGGGCTACCTCCACTCGGGCTTCGAGAAGACCGCGGAGTCCGTCCGTTACAAGGACTTCGTCTACTACACGGACCGGATGGACTACCTCTCCGGCATGACGAACAACTTCGGCTACGTGTTGGCCGTGGAGAGACTCCTGGGGCTGGAGGTACCCCAGCGGGCCCAGGTCATCCGGGTGATCATGGCCGAGCTCCAGCGGCTGGCGGCCCACCTCTTCTGGCTCTCCACCCACGTGTTGGACGTCTCGGGGACGGGCATGAGCCTGCTCATGTACGCGACCCGGGACCGGGAACGGATCCTGGACCTGTTCGAGATGGCCTGCGGGGCCCGGCTGACCGTGGGCTACTTCCGCATCGGCGGCGTGTCCCACGACCTGCCGCCCGCCTTCCGGGACAACCTGGAGCTCTTCCTCCAGGTCATGCCCCAGAAGATCGACGACTACGAGCGCATGCTCACCCTGGGCCCGGTCTGGGAGGAGCGCCTGCAGGGGATCGGCGTCATCACCCGGGAGGAGGCCCTGGACATGGGCCTCACCGGGCCCATGCTCCGGGGCAGTGGTGTGGACTGGGACCTGCGCCGGGACATGCCCTACAGCGGGTATGAGAACTACGACTTCCAGGTCCCGGTGGAGACGGCCGGCGACTGCTACGCCCGTTACCGGGTGCGGATGGAGGAGATGCGCCAGAGCCTGCGGATCCTGCGCCAGGCTCTGGACAACCTGCCCGATGGCCCCTACCTGGCGGACGATCGGAAGGTGACGCCGCCGCCCCGGGCCGAGCTGGACCTGAGCATGGAGGCCCTCATCCACCACTTCAAGCTCATGACCGAGGGCTTCCACGTGCCGCCGGGCTTCACCTACCAGGCCATCGAGTCCAACAAGGGGGAGCTGGGCTTCTTCGTCTACAGCGACGGCTCGGCCCGCCCCTATCGCCTGCACATCCGGGGCCCGAGTTTCAACAACCTCTACGCCATCGACCACATGAGCCGAGGCCACATGATCGCGGACGTGATCACCAACATCGGCTCCATCGACATCGTTCTCGGCGAGGTGGACCGCTGAGGCACGGGCCCGGGTGCCCAGAGCCGCCCACTCGACGATCGACAGAGGATGCCAGCCACCATGGCCAACCGTCCGTCTGCCCCATCCGACCCTCCTGAACCCTGGATCACGCCGGAGATGCGCGCGGAGATCGACGCCTGGATCCGGCTCTACCCCGAGGGCCGCCAGCGCTCCGCCATCCTCCCCGCGCTCTACATCATCCAGCGCCATTACGGGTACTGCCCTCCCCAGGCCCAGGCCGAGTTGGCCGAGATCCTGGACCTGACCCCGGCCGAGGTGGGGGAGGTGGTCACCTTCTACACCATGCTCCACCAGGAGCCCCCTGGGGAGTACCACATCCAGGTGTGCACCAACGTGCCCTGCATGGTGCGGGGCGCCAGCCGCTGCGTGGAGCGCCTGAAGGAGCGCCTGGGCGTGGAGGAGGGCCAGACCACCCCGGATGGTCGGTTCACCCTGGACCACGCGGAGTGCCTGGGCTCCTGCGCCACCGCGCCCATGGCCATGGTCACCGAGCGCTCCACAGGACGGATCCGCTATTTCGAGGAGCTGGATTCGCCCGAGGACGTGGACCGTTTCCTGGATCTCCTGGCCGCGGGCCGGGGCTTCACCCACCTGGAACGCTGGACCCCCGACGGCGATCCAGACCACACCGGTCGGCCCGCGGGCCCCTACCGGAACGGGGGCATGGAGCCCCGTTTCCTCCTGGCCCGGGTGAACCTGCCGGACAGCCATCGGCTGGCGCGCTACGAGGCCGACGGCGGCTACGCGACGGCCCGACGGGTGCTCCAGGAGATGACCCCCGCACAGGTGGTCGACCAGGTCAAGGCCAGCGGCATCCGCGGACGGGGCGGCGCGGGCTTTCCCACAGGCGTGAAGTGGGGCTTCATCCCCAAGGATGTCTACCCCCGGTACCTGGTGGTCAACGCGGACGAGGGCGAGCCCGGCACCTTCAAGGACCGGATCCTCATGGAGTACGATCCCCACCAGCTCATCGAGGGGATCATCATCAGCGCGTACGCGATCCAGGCGGAACAGGCCTTCATCTACATCCGGGGAGAGTACTACTTCGCGTACGAACGGCTGGTCCAGGCCGTCCAGGAGGCCCGGGAAAAGGGGTACCTGGGCCAGGGCCTCTTCGGCACCGACGTGGACCTGGAGATCGTGGTCCACCGGGGCGCGGGCTCCTACGAATGTGGCGAGGAGACCGCGCTCCTCTCCAGCCTGGAGGGCTACCGGGGCCAACCCCGGCTGAAACCCCCCTTCCCCGCGGTGGAGGGCCTCTACGGCAAGCCCACCATCGTGAACAACGTGGAGTCCATCGCCAACGTGACCCACGTCATGCGCCACGGCGTGGACTGGTACCGCCAGTTCGGGACCGAGCAGAGCCCGGGCATGCGCATCTTCTGCCTGAGCGGGAACGTGAAGCGTCCGGGGGTCTACGAGCTGCCCCACGGCGTGCCCCTGCGCGAGCTGATCGAGAGCTATGGCGGCGGCCTCCAACAGGAGGGCACCGCCATCAAGGCCGTGGTGCCCGGGGGGCTCTCCATGAAGCTGTTGACCCCAGACCAGTTGGACACTCCCCTGGACTTCGAGAGCGTCCAGGCGGCGGGTTCCTTGCTGGGCTCTGCGGGGGTCATCGTGGTGGACGACCGCCACTCCATGGTGGAGGTGGCCCGGCGCACCATCCACTTCTACCGCCACGAGAGCTGTGGCAAGTGCACCCCCTGCCGAGAGGGCACCGCGTGGCTGGCGAAGATCCTGGACCGCATCGCGGCCGGCCAGGGCCGCACCCAGGATCTGGAGCTCATGGCGTGGATCGCGGCCAATGTCACCGGCAAGAGCTTCTGCCCGTTCGGCGACGCGGCCGTGTGGGGGCTGCAGAGCAACCTGGCCAAGTACCGAGACGAGTTCATCCGCTGGATCCAGGAGACCAACCCGGCGGCAGAGGGGCCCGGGATCCCCATTCGGCCCATCTACCGCCCAGACGTCCACCAGGGCAGCGGGCTCCAGGAGGTGCAGTTCGAGCCCCGAGGCGAGCCCATCCTGCTACACGACCAGGTCATCGATCTCCTGGAGGAGTAGACCGGTTCCACAGGCCCACGGCAAAGGGGCCCAGGTCGCCTTGCGCCCAAGCGGCCCATCCCCACGAGGATGCATCCATGGCTGAACCCATCACCCTGACCATCGACGACAGACAGGTCACCGTGCCGGCCGGCACCCTGTTGGTGGACGCGGCCGCGGCCGTCCAGATCGAGATCCCCATCTTCTGTTCCCACCCCAAGCTGGACCCGGTGGGCTGCTGTCGGATGTGCATGGTGGAGGTGGAGACCCCTCGGGGGCCCCGGCTGATGACCGCCTGCACCACCCCGGTGGCCCAGGGCATGGTGGTCCACACGAACACAGAGTCGGTGCGCTCGGTCCAGGAGGCCAACCTGGCCTTCATCCTGGCCAACCACCCCCTGGACTGCCCCATCTGCGACAAGGGAGGGGAGTGTCCTCTCCAGGACCAGACCCTGCGCTTCGGCCCAGGGGTCAGCCATCTGGTGGAGCCCAAACGGCTGGCCAAGAAGCACTACCTCATCTCCGAGACCATCGTGCTGGACCAGGAGCGCTGCATCCTCTGCTGGCGCTGCATCCGCTACCTGGAGGAATGGGAGGACAAGCCCCAGCTCGGCCTCTTCCAGCGGGGCAACGACACCGTCATCGACACCTTTCCCGGCCAGCCGGTGGACGCGAAGACCAGCGGCAACATCATCGACATCTGCCCTGTGGGCGCGCTGACCAGCCGGGTGGCCCGGTTCGACTTCCGCCCCTGGCAGGTGACCCGGACACCCAGCATCTGCGTCCACTGCTCTGTGGGCTGCAACCTGCGGCTGGACAGCCGCACCCACACCCTGCGGCGCATCGTCGGCCGGGAGAACATGGCGGTCAACGACCAGTGGATCTGTGACAAGGGGCGTTTCGCCTACGCCTGGGTCAACAGCCCGGAACGGCTCCGGTACCCCCTCCTGCGCCGGGACGGCAGGCTGGTGCCCGTCCAGTGGCGGGAGGCCCTGGAGTACGTGGCGGAGCGGCTCCACACCCTGCGGGAGGAGCACGGGCCGGATGCCATCGGCTTCATCGGCAGCGCCAAGCTCTCCAACGAGGCCGCCTACACGCTCCAGCGCTTTGCCCGCCAGATGATCGGCACCAACAACGTGGACCACCGGGACGGCGGCGACGTGGCCGCGTGGCCTGTGGGCATCCCCGCCCTGGCCCACCTGATGAAGCCCCAGTACGGCCCGGATCCCCAGGTGGACACGGTCTTTCTCCTGGGCGTGGACCCCAGCGAGGAGCTGCCCATCCTGGACCTACACCTGAAGCGATCGGTCCGCCGGGCCGGCATGCGACTGGTCCTGGCCCATCCGCGGCGGATCGAGCTGACCCGCTACCGCGGCCCCTATCTCGGCTACAGGCCCGGCACCGAGGTGGCCCTGCTCAACGGCCTGGTGAAGGCGGTGCTGGAGTCCGATGCCGAGCTCCCCGGGGAGGCCCGGGAACGGGCCGAGGAGCTGGCCCAGTGGGTGGCCCCCGTGGACGATGCCCTGCTCCAAGAGCTGTGCGGCGTGGACCCGGATACGGTGCGGGAGGCCGGGCACCTCCTGGCCCGCAGCAGACAGGCCCTGATCGTCTACGGGCCTCTGGCCGCTCGAGGGCCTCAGGGACCAGCGGTGCGGCAGGCCCTGGTGAACCTGGCCGCGGTCACCGGCCACTTCGAGCGCCTGGCCTACGTGGGCCTGGAGGCCAACAGCCAGGGGGTCCGGGACGTGGGGCTCCTGCCCCATCGGCTGCCCGGCCATCTCCCCCTGGACCAGACCGATGGGGTTCGCCGGCTGGAGGAACTGTGGGGCGCAGCCATCCCCACCGCTCCAGGCCTCACCTACAGCCAGATGTTGGCCGCGGCCGGGGACACCCTCAAGGCCCTCTACATCGTGGGGGCCGATCCGGCCAGCGAACGGCCGGCCTGGGCAGAGAACCTGGAAAAGCTGGACCTGCTGGTGGTCCACGAGCTGGTGGAGACCGCAACGGTGGAGCGGGCCCACGTGGTCTTCCCCGCGCTGGGTTGGGCCGAACACGACGGCACCTTCACCAACCTGGAGGGGCGGGTCCAACGGGCCCCCAAGGCCGTCACGAACCCCCACACCCGAGCGGCGCCGGACTGGATGATCCTGGACCATCTGGCCAGCCACATGGATGTGGACTGGCCCTACGCGGATGTCCGGGCCATCACCGGGGAGATCGCCCAGGTCGTGCCCTCCTACCGGGGGCTCACCTGGGACGCCCTGGGCGACCAGGGCGTCCAGGGCGATGTGGACGCGGCCCGCCCCCGGCCGAAGCTGGCCCCTGCAACGCAGCCGCCCCTGGACCCGGAGCCGGGACATCCCCTGGTTCTGGTCACGGGCACGGTGCTCTACGATGGCGGCAACCTGGTGGGGCGCACGCCCCAGATGCGCGCGGTGGCCTTCCCGACAGGGGCCGGCCTCCACCCCGAGGACGCGGCGACCCTGGACGTGGCCCCGGGGGACCGGGTCCGGGTGGTCAGCCCCCACGGCAGCCTGGAGCTGCCCGTGCACGTGGACGATCGGGTCCGCCCAGGCACGGTGTGGATCCCCGAGGGCCTGGCCGACGCGCCGGTGGGCGCGTTGTTGGACGGCATCTACCCGGTCCCGGTGCGGGTGGAGCCGGGGAAGAGCGGAGAATGAAGCGATGATGGTGAAGGCGTGTATGGACGGTGCCGTGCGACGGCGTCCGACTGCATCCACCGAGGCAGACCTCCCAATGGATTGGCGGATATGGATTGGTTGAACCTCCTCGTCTACCCGGCCGTCCGCGTGCTGGTGCTCTTCTTCGTGTTGCTCACCGGGTTCGCCTATCTGACCTGGTACGAGCGGAAGCTGCTGGCCCGTTTCCAGGTCCGCTATGGGCCCAACCGGGCGGGCCGGTTCGGCCTGCTCCAGCCCCTGGCCGATGCCATCAAGGCCCTCTTCAAGGAGGAGATCGTCCCCGACCACGTGGACCGGCCGGTCTACCTCCTGGCCCCGGCCCTGGCCATCGTGCCCGCGCTGATCATCTGGGCGGTGATCCCCGTGGCCAAGGACTTCCCCGCGGTGGCCGACGTGCCCATCGGGATCCTGTGGATCCTGGCCGTGGCCGGGATCGAGGGCTACGGTGTCATCCTGGCCGGCTGGAGCAGCAACAACAACTACTCCCTGCTGGGGGCCCTGCGCTCCTCCGCGCAGATGATCTCCTACGAGCTGCCCCTGGGGATCTTCCTGGTCAGCATCCTGGTGTTGGCCGGGACCTTCAGCCTGGTGGAGCTGGTGGAGATGTCCCGCCCCTGGTGGGAATGGCTCTGGCTCTGGCTGGTCTTTCCCCTCTTCTTCATCTGCATCCTGGCGGAGACCAATCGCAGCCCCTTCGACCTGCCCGAGACGGAGAACGAGCTGGTGGCCGGTTTCCAGACGGAGTACGGCGGCATGAAGTTCGCCCTCTTCTTCATGGCCGAGTACATCAACATGATCACCACCAGCGCCATCATGGCCACCCTCTTCTTTGGGGGGTGGAAGGGGCCCTTCGCGGACCAGTACGTGTGGCTGGGGCCCGTCTACCTCTTCATCAAGGTGGTGGCCCTGCTCTTCCTGTTCATCTGGGTGCGGGCCAGCGTGAGCCGGCCCCGCTGGGATCAGCTCATGCGTTTCTCCTGGCAGTTCCTGCTGCCCGTGAGCCTGATGCACCTGATGGGATCCGCGGTGTTCACGGTGTTTCTCAAGTAGGGGCATCGCAGGCGTGAAGCCCGACGCCAGGGACCCGGGGCCGCCTCGGGCGCCCGCTCCAGGTCCTCCGGCGCGTCTCGACCGAGGAACCTTCAGCCATGGCTATCAAGGACTACCTGAAAGACGCCATCGAGATCGGCAAGGCCATGGGGGTCACCCTGAAGCACCTGGCCCAGCCTCCCGTGACCGTGGAATACCCCTTCGAGCCGGTCCCGGTCTACCCCCGGTTCCGGGGGCGCCACGAGCTGCGCCGCTACGACAACGGCCTGGAGCGGTGCATCGGCTGCATGTTGTGCGAGGCGGCCTGCCCGACCGGGGCCATCTACGTGGAGGCCGCGGAGAACGATCCCGAGGATCCGGTGTCGCCCGGAGAGCGGTACGCGAAGGTCTACGAGATCAACCTCCTGCGCTGCATCTTCTGCGGGGACTGCGAGGCCGCCTGTCCCACGGAGGCCATTGTCCTGGGCCACGACTTCGCCATGGCCAACTACCACCGCCGGGACTTCATCCTGACCAAGGAGGAGCTGCTCAACCCGCCGGAGCCGAACGTGATCATCCGTCCGGAGTAACGCGCCATGTCCCTTTCCGTGCTCTTCTTCGTGCTGGTGGCCGGGGTCAGCCTGGCCGCCGCAGTGGGGGTGGTGGTCAGCCGCCAGCCGGTCCACAGCGCCCTCTTCCTGCTGACCAACTTCGCCATGTTGGCGGTGCTCTACGTGACCCTGGCCGCGCAGTTCCTGGCCGCGGTCCAGGTGATCGTCTACGCGGGGGGCATCGTGGTGTTGATCCTCTTCGTCATCATGCTCATCGGCGGCGACACGAACGACTTCGTCGCGCCCCAGCGTTCCTGGACCCGAGTGACCGCCCTGGGGTTGGGGATCCTGCTCCTGGCCGGGCTCCTCTACAGCTTTGCCCAGCGGCTGCAGCCCCTGCCCCCGAATCCGGAGGACCTGGTCCAGGGAGGGGTGCCCCAGGCCGTGGGCACGGCCCTCTTCACCAGGTTCATCCTGCCCTTCGAGGTGGTGGCCTTCCTGCTCCTGGTCGCGCTGATCGGCGCCCTGATCCTGGGGCGTCCCCCCACGTCGGACGACCCAGAGGCTGCGTTGCTCCAGCAGGACAGCACCGGGAGGTGACGGACTGTGGTTCCCACCAGCTACTATCTCATCCTCAGCGGCGTCATCTTCGCCATCGGCGCGGTGGGGGTATTGGTACGTCGCAACGCGCTGATCATCTTCATGTGCGTGGAGATGATGCTCAACAGCGTGAACCTGACCCTGGTCGCCCTCAGCCGGCAATGGGGCAACCTGGACGGCCAGGTCTTCGTCTTCATGGTCATGGCCGTGGCCGCCGCGGAGGTGGCCGTGGGCCTGGCCCTCCTGATCGCCAACACCCGGCACCAGGAGAGCATCAACATCGACGAGATCCACCTGTTGAAGTGGTGACACCCTGAAGGGGAACGCAGCGACATGCTCGACTATGCCTGGCTGGTCCTGGCCTTTCCGGCTGCCGGGGCTCTGCTCAACACCTTCCTCGGCGGTTCCCTGGGCCGGCGTGCCGTGGGCTGGCTCGCCTCCGGCGCGGTGGCCCTGGCCTTCCTGGCCTCCCTGGGGCTGTTCGCCCAGCTCATGGGCCTGCCCGGCCATGAGCGGTCCGTCACCGTACACCTGTGGGACTGGATCCGGGTGGGCACCTTCCAGGTGCCCGCGGCTCTGCTGGTCGACCCCCTGAGCGTCACCATGGCCCTGGTGGTCACCGGGGTGGGCACGCTGATCCACGTCTACTCCGTGGGCTACATGGCCGAGGAGCCCCGCTACCAGCGCTACTTCGTCTACCTGAACTTCTTCGTCCTGGCCATGTTGGTCCTGGTGCTCAGCGACAACTTCCTGGGCATGTACGTGGGCTGGGAGGGGGTGGGCCTGGCCTCCTACCTCCTCATCGGCTTCTGGTTCGACCGCCGGGACGCGTCCTACGGCTACTACGCGGATGCGGGCAAGAAGGCCTTCCTGGTGAACCGGGTGGGCGATTTCGGCATGGCCCTGGCCATCATGATCCTGTGGACGGGCCTGGGCAGCGTGACCTTCCTGGAGGTCTTCGCGGGGGTGGAGAAGCTGGCCGCGGGCACCTTGACCCTGGCCTCTCTGCTCCTCCTGTTGGCCGCCACGGGCAAGAGCGCGCAGATCCCGCTCTATGTGTGGCTTCCGGACGCCATGGCCGGCCCCACCCCGGTCTCGGCCCTGATCCACGCGGCCACCATGGTCACCGCGGGCATCTACATGATCGCCCGGACCTATCCCCTGTGGGAGGCCGCGCCGGCCGCGTCCGCGGTGGCGGCCTGGGTCGGCGGCCTCACCGCCCTCCTGGCCGCCACCATGGCCCTGGTCCAGGTGGATCTGAAGAAGATCCTGGCCTATTCCACCATCTCCCAGCTCGGCTACATGATGCTGGGCGTGGGGGTGGGGGCCTACGCGTTCGCCATCTTCCACCTGATCACCCACGCCTTCTTCAAGGCCCTCCTCTTCCTGGCCGCGGGCAATGTGATGCACGGCCTCCACGGCGAGCTGGACATCCGCAGGATGGGCAACCTGCGGGCCCGGATGCCCCAGACCGCCCGGCTCTTCACCGTGGGCGCGCTGGCTCTGGCCGGCTTCCCCCTGACCTCCGGCTTCTTCTCCAAGGACAGCATCCTGTTCGCGGCCTTCGAGCGGAGCCCGGCCCTCTACGGCCTGGGCCTCTTCACCGCGCTCCTCACCGCGTTCTACAGCTTCCGGGCCGTCTTCCTGGCTTTCTGGGGCCGGGAACGGGACCCGGACCTGTTCGCCCGGGCCCACGAGAGCCCGGCCATCATGCGTGGGCCGCTCTGGATCCTGGCCGGGCTGGCCCTGGCAGGGGGGGGGCTCAACCTGCCCCGGGTGCTTCCCCTGTTGGAGCACTGGCTGGAGCCCGCGGTAGGGGCCCTGGAGATCCACGCGGGGCTGGGATTGGAGATGACCCTGATGGCCGTGGGGGGCCTTGTGGCCCTGGCCGGGATCTACCTGGCCCATGCCCGGTATGTGCAGGAGGCGGCCTGGGCCCAGGGACTGGCCCAAGGTCTGGCCCCTCTGCGCCCCCTGCTGGAACGCGGCTGGTATGTGGAGGACCTCTACCGGGCCGCCGTGGTGGAACCCCTGTGGGCCCTGGCCCGCTTCAGCGCCCAGGTGGTGGACCGGGGCATCATCGACGGCACGGTGAACCTGGTGGGCCAGCTCCACCTGTTGGCCAGCGACGGCCTCCGGCGCCTGCAGAACGGCCTGATCCCCACCTACGCGCTGAGCCTCTTCGTGGGCGTGGTGGTGGCGGTGCTCTACTTCGTGTTCGGCTAGGTCTTCGTGTTCGGCTAGGTCCTGTGCTCGGCTAGGTCCTGTGCTCGATAGGACCGAGCTGCTCAAGCCCTTGGAACGGCTCAAACCCGTGGAAACGGATACACCATGAGCT
>Ga0256839_1002105_pt1 | contig 22834 bp, 37 predicted proteins | sample 354166metaG_FD_185968 | JGI IMG/M metagenome (GOLD analysis project Ga0256839, IMG submission 185968) | Hydrothermal vent microbial communities from Mid Atlantic Ridge, Atlantic Ocean - 354-166 | ecosystem: Environmental > Aquatic > Marine > Hydrothermal vents | place: Atlantic Ocean: Mid... | reverse complement strand
AAGGCCTCTGCGGTAGGCACCGGCTGGGTATCGGTAAAGAACTCTAACCATTACGGCATTGCCGGCTACCATGCCATGATGGCCCTTGAACATGATATGATCGGCCTGTCGATGACCAATGCCAGTCCGCTGGTGTCGCCCACGTTCTCTACCGAGCGGATGCTGGGCACTAACCCCATTGCGGTGGCTATCCCGGCTGCCAAACAACCCCCTTTTGTGGCTGATTTTGCTACCACCACGGCTGCCAATGGCAAGCTGGAGATATTACAGCGCCAGGGTAAAGATGCCCCGTTGGGCTGGATTCAGGATGCGGCCGGCAACCCTTCTACCAACCCTGAAGAGTTAAAACAAGGCGGGGCCTTATTGCCTTTGGGTGGCGACCGGGTACACAGCAGCCACAAAGGGTACTGCCTGGGCTCTATTGTTGATATTTTTTCGGCTGTGCTCTCCGGGGCTAACTTCGGCCCCTGGGCCCCGCCTTTCGTCAGCTTTCTGCCTATGCCGGAAGACCCCGTAGGCGAGGGGCTCGGCCATTTTCTGGGCGCCATGCGGGTTGACGGCTTCCGCCCTGCCGATGAGTTTAAGCAAAACATGGACGTGTGGATTGAGCGCTTCCGGGCGGCTGCAACAACGGCCGAAGCCCCGGCCGTACTTATTCCCGGTGACCCCGAACGCGAAACGGAGGCCAGGCGCAGGGAAAGCGGCATCCCCTTAAATGAAAAGGTGGTGCTCGACCTGCAAGAGGTAGCCCAACGGTTTTCGTTAAATTTTTAGGGTTTACAGCGAGAAAAATACCGAAAAAACCCAGGGAGAAGCATACGGCCCATAAGTATCATATAGTACATCATAGGCGGCCACCAGGTTAAGGGAAGAACGCGGGCCAACAGGCTGTGAGATACCCAGGCCCAGCGGCAGACGGTCCACCGTCCTGCGGTCGTTATTATCCCCGTTGTAAGAATAGTTCAGAAAAGAGTACTCGGCATAAGCAAATACCTGGCGGATAAGGTTTACCCGGGCAAATAACTGCCCGCCCCAGCGGTTGTCGCTGTAATCAAAATAAAAGTCTTTATAACTATAATATTGATAAGTAGCACCAACACCCACCGAAAGGCGGCTGTTCACCATATAGCCTACCAGGGGCGACAGGCTTATGGAAGTGCCCCAACTCCCTCCGGAAAGGCCAAAGCCCCCGCCAAAGTAAAGGCGGTCTTGCCAGTTACTTTGCTGGTCGATAACATAATCGCCCTTTTGCGCCATAGCCAGGGTAGAGACAAAGAGGGTAACGGCCAGAAATAAATACTTACTTTTCTTCATCTTCTACAATAACGTAAAGGTCTTCGCCAGGTTTTTTCATTAAGTAGTTCTCCCGGGCAAACTTCTCCAACAGTTCATCATTACTTAAAAGTTCCTCCCGGTCGGCCTTTACTTCATCAATCTTCTCCAGGTAAAATTCTTTTTCGTCTTCCAGCCCCCGCAATTTGGCCGTTTGCTTTAGCTGGGTATAAAGATCATTGGAATCGAAGAAGACTAACCAGCCCAGGAATAACACCCCGATTACGATGTAGAAATTGCTGAAAAAACGTTTAAAATACTCCATTTCCTTGTTAACCGTTATTAAATAACGGCCTTAAGATCGTAAATTATCATCAATCGGCAACAGAAAATCCAAAAAAAGTGCCAAAATCCGCCTATTTCACCCCCAATATGGGCCTTCAGGCACCATAAGATGCCGTTTCCGCCAGCTCTTCTTCAATACGCAGCAGTTGGTTATATTTCGCCATCCGGTCTGACCGGGAAGCTGAGCCGGTTTTAATTTGGCCGGCATTGGTAGCCACAGCGATATCGGCTATGGTAGCGTCTTCGGTTTCGCCCGAGCGGTGCGAAATCACACAGGTAAAGCCGGCACGGTGGGCCATCTCAATAGCATCAAGGGTTTCGGTAAGGGTGCCGATTTGGTTAACTTTAATAAGGATGGAATTATTGCATTTTTCTTCAATCCCCCTGCGCAGAAATTTTACATTGGTCACAAATACGTCATCGCCTACCAACTGGCAGCGGTCGCCAATGGCCTCGGTCAGCATGCGGAAACCGTCCCAGTCATTTTCATCGAAGCCATCTTCAATAGAATCAATCGGGTAGTTATCAATAAGTTCCCGGAGGTAGGCTACTTGCTCCTCTTTGGTACGCACTTTGCCTTTGTCGCCTTCAAATTTGGTGTAATCATATTTGCCGTCAACGTAGAACTCCGAGGCTGCACAGTCCATGGCAATGGTAATGTCTTTCCCCGGGGCATAGCCGGCCGCTTTGATGGCTGCCATAATGCTGTCGAGGGCTTCCTCGGTACCGCCCGATAAGTTGGGGGCAAAACCGCCTTCATCGCCTACTGCGGTGGTCAGGCCCTTGTCTTTTAAGATCGATTTCAGATGGTGGAATACTTCCGACCCCATGCGGATACCCTCAGCAAAAGACTCCGCGCCTATGGGCCGGATCATAAACTCCTGAAAGGCTATCGGGGCATCCGAATGTGACCCGCCATTGATGATGTTCATCATCGGCACGGGCAACACGTGGGCGTTTACCCCGCCAATGTACTGGTAGAGCGGCATACCGGCCTCCTGGGCTGCGGCCTTAGCCACGGCCAGGGAGACGCCCAGAATAGCATTTGCCCCCAGTTTTGATTTATTTTCGGTGCCATCAAGGTCAAGCATAATCCTATCAATCAGCCGCTGCTCCATCACCGGCAACAACTCCAATTCCGGGGCAATAATCTCATTCACATTCTCTACGGCTTTCAATACCCCTTTGCCGAGGTACCTGGTTTTATCGCCATCACGCAATTCTACGGCTTCGTTTTCCCCGGTAGATGCCCCTGAGGGCACAGCCGCCCGGCCCATGATACCGGAATCGGTATATACTTCAACTTCAATGGTTGGGTTGCCGCGCGAATCCAGGATTTGGCGGGCATGGATGTGTTCAATAAGGCTCATAGCTATTTTTTTATGTTGGCAATAAATTGATCGAATAGATAACGGGAGTCATGCGGGCCGGGTGATGCTTCCGGATGGTACTGCACCGAAAAAGCATTTTTACCTTTTACCGCTATGCCTTCAATGGTGTTATCGTTTAAGTTGATGTGGGTAGCCTCTACTTTGTCCGATTCCTCCACATCCTTTTCGGTGATGGCAAAACCATGGTTTTGGGAGGTAATCTCCCCCAGGCCGGTTTGCAGGTTTTTCACCGGGTGGTTTAAACCACGATGGCCATGGTGCATTTTATAGGTGCCAATACCCTGTGCGCGGGCCAGCAGTTGGTGGCCCAGGCAGATACCAAAAACAGCTTTGTCTTCGGCCAGCATTTTCGTTACTGTTTCCACCCCATAGTCCATCACAGCCGGGTCGCCCGGCCCATTGGATAAAAAGTAGCCATCAGCGCCCCAGGCCTTAATCTCATCGTAGCTTGTTCTGGCCGGGAACACTTTACATACACACCCCCGGTCGGTCAGGTTCTTGAGGATGCTCTTTTTTACTCCCAGGTCGAGTACAGCCACTTTAATTTTGTTACCTTCACCCAGGGTATAGGGCTCAGATGTTGAAACCACAGAGGCCAGTTCCAGGCCGGCCATTGACGGCACTTTGGCCAGTTCAGCCTCCATTTCCTCTTTACTAAGCACCGAAGAGATAATGGCATTCATCGCCCCCTTACTACGGATATGCCGCACGAGCATGCGGGTGTCGATATCGGCAATGCCGGTTACTTTGTAGTGTTCCAGGTATTCCTGCAGGCTTTCACCGGCCGTGTTACGGCTGTGAACTTCTGCATAATCATTAACAATAATGCCTTTGATCTGCGGGCGTTCCGACTCCTGCTCACTGTCCACCGTGCCGTAGTTACCGATATGGGCGGTGGTATTGATAACAATTTGTCCGTAATAGGATGGATCGGTATAGATCTCCTGGTAGCCGGTCATGCCGGTGTTAAAGCAAACTTCACCCCCGGTAGTGCCGGGGTGGCCAATAGCTGTTCCTGTAAGCATCAAGCCGTCTGCAAGTAAAAGGCGGGCCTTGGGGCGGTCCGGTAGCTTCATTTAGTTGGGTTTAGGTGGTAAACTGCACAAAAATAAAGCCTTCACGATTTATTCCTCACTAACCTGGTTGAAATTAGTTTGACAAAATAAAAATTTCACCGAACCGCTGCTGCCGGGCAAATAAAAAAGGGAGCAGATGTTCAACCTGGTCCCTTTTTTAAAACAGGCATAAGCCCCGTTATTCTTTCTTGTCTTCTTCTTCCCCGGCCCGGTCTTCCGGCTCATCGTCTCCGGTAGCTTCCTCTGTGGCGGGGGCCTCTTCGTCTGCAGCGGCCTCCTCAGTTTTTTCTTCTGCCTGTGGGGCTTCTTCCTCTGCCGCTGCTGCTTCCGCCACAGGGGCCTCTTCTGCCTGTGCCTCAGTTTCTGTCGCCTCGGTGGCCGTTTCTTCGGGCTGGGCTTCAGCGGCTTCTTCTGTCTGCGCTGCGGCAGCCGCTGCCGTTTCGGTTACGGCTTCGTTGGTAGCTGCCGGGGCGTCTGCATTGGCCGCCTCACCGGCAGCGCTGCCGCCACCTTTGCCCCTACGGCTTCTGCGGGTCTTGGCTTTCTTAGGTTTGGCTTCTTTCAGCAAGGTTTCGTTATAATCTACCAACTCAATAATGCACATATCGGCATTGTCACCCAGGCGGTTACCGGTTTTCAAAATCCGGGTATAACCACCGGGGCGGTTGGCGATTTTATCGGCAACTTCGTTAAAAAGCTCACTTACCGACTCCTTATTTTGCAGATAAGAGAACACCACCCTGCGCGAGTGGGTATCATCTGTTTTCGATTTCGTCAACAGTGGCTCCACATATTTACGCAATGCCTTGGCCTTGGCCACGGTGGTGGTAATCCGCTTCTCCATAATCAATGAAGAAGCCATATTGGAGAGCATGGCTTTCCTGTGCGGAGCCGTGCGGCTTAAATGGTTAAATTTCTTCCCGTGTCTCATCGGTTCTTACTCTTCTTCAAGTTTATATTTAGAAAGATCCATGCCAAAGGTCAGGTTCTTGTCGGCAACCAATTGTTCCAACTCCGCCAATGACTTTTTGCCAAAGTTCCTGAATTTCATCATATCAGAAATCTCCAAACTTACCAGGTCGCCCAGGGTGCGTACGTCAGCAGCTTTCAGGCAGTTGTAAGCACGTACGGACAAATCCATATCATGCAGCTGGGTCTTCAGCAGCTTACGCATGTGCAGCATTTCTTCATCAACAGCTTCGGGCTCTCCGGCATCGGCCGATTCAAGGATCATGTTTTGATCGGAGAACAGCATGAAGTGCTGGATAAGAATATGGGCAGCCCCTTTAAGGGCGTCTTCCGGGTGGATAGAGCCATCGGTTTCAATATCGATAACCAACATTTCGTAGTCGGTTTTTTGTTCTACCCGGGTATTTTCAACGCTATATTTTACGTTTTTAATCGGGGTAAAAATGGCATCAATCGGAATGTAGCCAAACACCTGCTCGGCCGGTTTGTTTTCTTCTGCCGGCAGGTACCCCCGGCCTTTTTCTACGGTTAATTCAATTTCAAAATCGGTCTTCTTATCCAGGTGGCAAATCACATGGTCAGGGTTAAGGATTTCGAAAGCGGTAGTGAACTTGGCCAGGTCACCGGCTTTAAGTACATCTTTACCCTTAATGTTTACCGTAATTTTATTATCAAAAGCTTCGCCTATTTTCTTAAGACGAACCATTTTCAGGTTCAAAATGATATCAGACACATCTTCAACCACCCCATCGATGGCCGAGAACTCGTGTAATACATTGGGTATTTTAATACCGGTAATAGCATATCCTTCTAATGAAGAAAGAAGGATTCTCCTCAACGCATTACCAATGGTGACCCCATACCCTTTTTCAAGGGGCTTAAAGGTAAATAACCCATGGAAATCGTCTGCTTTCTCCATTGCCACTTTATCGGGCATTTGAAACGCTAATATTGACATAGTCTTTTTGTTTTAACGGGCAGGGCCCTACAGCATACGGCCAGCCCGGGATTATTAATATTATTTCGAATAAAGTTCAACTATAAGTTGTTCCTCGATGTTCTCGGGGATATCCTCACGTATAGGCATAGAAATCAATTTGCCGGTGAGGGTTTCCGGTGACCATTCCAGCCAGGGGAACCGCTTGGTGGCCGTAGCGGCCACGCTGTTGGTAACTACCTCCAGCGATTTCGATTTTTCGCGCACCTCGATGATGTCGCCTACTTTCAGGGCATATGAGGGGATGTTTACCACCTGGCCATTTACCAGGATGTGCTTGTGCAGGACAAACTGCCGGGCGGCCCTGCGGGTAGGGGCAATACCGAGACGAAAAACGGTGTTATCTAACCTGGTTTCGAGCAGTTGCAGCAAGATTTCACCGGTGATGCCGCTTTTTCTTGATGCTTTATCGAATAAGTTCGCAAACTGACGCTCAAGAACACCATAGGTGTATTTTGCTTTCTGCTTGGCCATCAACTGGATAGCATATTCAGAAGGCTTCCTTCTCCTGCTACGGCCATGCTGACCGGGAGGGTAGGCTTTCTTCTGCACAGCCTTGCTGGGACCAAAAATGGGGTCGTTGAACCTTCTGGCTACCTTTGCTTTAGGACCTCTATATCTTGCCATTCTTCTTCTTCTTTAAATGCTTATTAAACTCTTCTTCTTTTGGGCGGGCGGCAACCATTGTGTGGCAATGGGGTTACGTCCCTGATGGTGGTTACCTCAATACCTACATTCTGGATGGTCCTGATAGCCGACTCACGACCGGCACCCGGGCCTTTCACAAAAACATCTACTTTACGTAATCCCAGGTCATAGGCTTTTTGGGCACAATCCTGGGCGGCCACCTGGCCCGCATAAGGGGTGTTCTTCTTAGAACCTTTGAAGCCCATTTTACCGGCCGAAGCCCATGAAATTACCTGCCCTGAGGTGTTGGTTAAAGAAATAATGATATTGTTAAAGGTGGCTTTAATATGTGCCTGGCCAATGGCCTCAACATTAACAACTCTCTTTTTTGCTTTATCTTTTCTTTTCTGCGCCATAATTATTTATGCCTTATTTAGCTGCAACTTTCTTGTTAGCAACAGTTTTTCTCTTTCCTTTTCTTGTCCGGGCATTGTTTTTGGTATGCTGCCCCCTTACCGGCAAGCCCCTGCGGTGCCGCAAGCCCCGGTAACACCCGATATCGAGCAAGCGCTTGATATTGAGTTGTACTTCCGATTTAAGCACCCCTTCCACTTTAAACTTCTCACCGATGACGGCCCGGACCTTATTGGCTTCCTCGTCTGTCCAATCTGCAACTTTCTTGTCCCAATCCACACCGGCTTCGGTGAGTATTTTCTGGGCACTGCTTCTACCGATACCAAAAATATAAGTCAGGGCAATTTCGCCTCGCTTATTCTGGGGGATATCTATACCTGCTATTCTCGCCATAACAATCAGCCTTGTCTTTGTTTGAATTTTGGATTCTTTTTATTGATTACATAAACCTTACCCTTTCTCCGGATAATCTTGCAATCAGCGCTTCGTTTTTTTACAGATGCTCTTACTTTCATCTTATTTATATCTATATACTATTCGTCCTTTGGTTAAATCATAAGGCGACATTTCCAGTTTTACCTTGTCGCCAGGTAAAATTTTAATATAGTGCATCCTCATTTTGCCGGAGATATGGGCAATAATCACATGTCCATTTTCCAGTTCAACACGGAACATCGCATTTGACAATGCTTCTATAATGGTGCCGTCTTGTTCGATTGAAGCTTGTTTAGCCATATATCAAAATTTAAATACCTCTTCTATATATTCATGCGTTGTCAGTATCTCGGCCTTTCCTTTCCTTACGGCTACGGTATGCTCATAATGGGCGGAAGCGGCCCTGTCCCGGGTACGGATGGTCCAGCCATCGCTCTCCTGCACAATTTCTTTCTTTCCCAGGTTAATCATGGGCTCAATAGCGATTACCATGCCCTCTTTGAGCTTCGCCCCGCGGCCCCGTTTACCATAATTTGGCACTTCAGGTTCCTCGTGCAAATCCCGGCCTACACCGTGGCCCACCAACTCCCGCACCACAGTATAGCCGTAGGCTTCAACATGGTGCTGGATGGCATAGCTTATATCGCCAACGCGCTTACCAACAACTGCTTCATCAATTCCTTTGTAGAGCGACTCTTTTGTCACCCGTAATAGTTGCAATTTCTCCTCTTCTACCTGTCCTACCGGGTAGGTATAGGCCGAATCGCTGTGAAACCCCTGGTAATACACTCCGCAATCAATGCTTAGTATATCCCCGTCCCGGAGTTCACGGTCGGAAGGGAAGCCATGTACCACTTGCTCATTAGGTGATACGCACAAAGTGTAGGGGAAGCCATTATAGTTTAAAAACGATGGCACTCCTCCATGGTCCCTGATAAATTCTTCCGCTACCCGGTCCATTTCCGAGGTTTTTGCCCCCGGTTTAATCATCCGGGCCACCTCGGCATGGGCTTTACCCAGTATTTGGGCCGATTCCTTTATCAATTCAATCTCTTCGCCCGTCTTATAATGAATCATTATAAAGACTAAGCAACAGCAACTTGCGAACGTCCTTTAACCCGGCCCGATTTCATCATGCCTTCGTAATGACGCATCAACAAATAACTTTCTATTTGTTGTAATGTATCCAGGATTACCCCCACCATAATCAGCAGTGAGGTGCCTCCGTAGAACTGTGAAAACCCTACACTCACCCCGGCCAGCCGGGCAAAGGCGGGCATAATGGCCACAATTGCCAGGAAGATTGATCCGGGAAGGGTTACACGGGTTAAAATATTATCAATAAACTCAGAAGTTTGTTTCCCGGGTTTGATACCGGGCACAAAACCTCCGTTTCTTTTTAAATCATCGGCAATCTGACTTGGGTTCACGGTAATGGCCGTGTAGAAAAAGGTAAACAGCAGGATCATCACGCCAAACAGGGTATTGTACTGCCATGAGGTAGGGTCAGCAAAGGCCGTACCTACGTAGGCGGCAATATCACTTTCCTGGGCCCAGATATTGGCGATCATCGGGGGGATAAACATCAGCGCCTGGGCGAAGATAATGGGCATTACTCCGGCCGAGTTAACTTTTAGCGGGATATACTGCCGCTGGCCACCATACACTTTGTTGCCTACCACCTGCTTGGCATATTGTACCGGTATCCTGCGCGTGGCCTGGGTAAAGGCCACCACGGCTACCACAATAAAAAACAGGGCTACCAGTTCCAGCACCAATACCAGGGCGCCACTCATACCGCGGGTTACCACCTCACTGATTAAGTAGGTGGGCAGCCTTGAGATAATGCCAATCATGATGAGCATGGAGATACCGTTGCCAATGCCTTTATCGGTAATTCTTTCGCCCAGCCACATCACAAACATGGTACCGGCCACCAGGATAATCATTGAGCTGATCCTGAACAAGTAGGGGTCAATGATGATGGCTTCGGTAGGGATGGTAGTGGCCAGGTAACCAATGGATTGCGCCAGGGTAATGGCAATTGTGAGTACCCGGGTAATCTGGTTTATGCGGTTACGGCCCGATTCCCCTTCTTTCTGCATTTTCTGGAAATAGGGCACGGCTACCTGTAACAATTGAATAACAATGGAGGCCGAGATATACGGCATAATACCGAGGGCAAAAATTGACGCCCTGGAGAAAGCCCCTCCCAGGAAAGTATTCAACAAGCCAAATATACCTTCGGCCTGCCCACCAACCTGTGCCAGTATTTCGGGATCGATGCCCGGCAGCACAACGTAAGAACCCAACCGGAAGATGATCAGGAAACCAATGGTATTCAGGATCCTGATCCGCAGATCTTCGATTGAGAAAATATTCTTTATGGTGGTGAAAAACTTTTTCATGTTATTTTACCTCAACAGCCTTGCCTCCGGCAGCCTCAATAGCGCTTGCTGCCGTAGCAGAAAATTTATGTACTTCTACTTCCAATTTAGCCTTAAGCTCACCTCTGCCCAATATTTTTACCAGGTCTTTTTTACCCACAATACCGTTGTCAACCAGGAGTTGCAGGTCAACCTTTTTGGCCTTGGTCTTATCGGCAATAGCTTGCAGGGCATCTAAGTTTACCGCCTTGTACGCTACCCGGTTGGGGTTGGTAAAGCCAAATTTAGGCACCCTGCGTTGCAAGGGCATCTGGCCACCTTCAAAGCCTATTTTACGTGAATATCCTGACCTGGACTTGGCGCCTTTGTGCCCCCTTGTTGAGGTACCGCCACGCCCGGAGCCCTGGCCACGGCCAATTCTCTTTTTATTTTTTACCGACCCTGCAGCAGGTTTTAATGTATGTAACTTCATCTTTTAAAGTTCTTTTACTGCCACCAAATGGCTCACTTTATTAATCATTCCCGCAATCTGAGGGGTTAATTCAACCTCAACAGATTTATTTATTCTACCCAGGCCCAGCGCCTTAATCGTGCGTTTTTGCCGCTCAGGCCTTTTAATGGTACTTTTTACTTGTGTAACTCTTACTTTACCCATTGCCCTAACCATTAAAAACTGTTGATAAACTTACCCCGCGTTGCTGGGCTACCGAATACGCATCACGCATCTTCATCAGCGCATTAAAAGTAGCCTTAACCACATTGTGCGGATTAGAAGAGCCTTTGGATTTGGCCAGCACATCCTTAATACCGGCACTTTCAAATACGGCCCGCATGGCACCACCGGCAATTACCCCGGTACCCGGTGAGGCAGGCTTCACCAACACAAACCCACCCCCAAATTTGCCTGTCGACTCATGGGGCACGGTATGCTTGCTGATGGGCACCTTTACCAGGTTTTTTTTGGCATCGTCAACACCTTTGGCAATGGCATCAACTACTTCGTTGGCTTTGCCAAGCCCGTAGCCAACTACCCCATTACCATCGCCAACTACCACAATGGCCGAAAAACTAAACCTGCGGCCGCCTTTTACTACTTTGGCTACCCTTTTAATGGCCACAACCTTCTCCTGAAGGTCGATCTCACTGGCTTTAATTGCTTTTATATTACTTTGTTGCGACATATTGCATTAAAATTTTAAGCCACCTTCCCTAGCGCCTTCGGCTAAAGCTTTTACCTGGCCATGATATTGATACCCACCCCGATCAAAAACTACGGTTTCAATACCGGCTGCTTTTGCTTTTTCCGCCAGCTTGAGGCCAACACTCTTCGATGTATCGATGGTATTATTTTTCACGCCCAGTTCAATTGAATTGGCTGCGGTTAATGTAGCCCCTTGGGTGTCGTCTATTAATTGGGCATAAATTGCTTTATTGCTCTTAAAGACCGACAGCCTGGGGCGTTCAGGTGTACCGGAAATCTTGTTTCTGATTCCCCTGCGAATACGTAGCCTTCTGGCGACATTAGTTGTACTCATTGCCTTATTTATTTAGCTGCTGTTTTACCAGCTTTTCTTCTAATCTGTTCTCCTACAAAACGGATACCCTTGCCTTTGTAAGGTTCCACTTTTCTTAATGACCTTATTTTGGCGGCCACATCACCAATCAATTGCTTATCTATTCCTTCCAGAATAACCAGCGGGCTTTTCCCCTTAGGGTTATCGGCCGATACTTTGATTTCCTGTGGTACCTGCAAAAAGATATTGTGCGAGTAACCCAAGGTTAATTCGAGCACATTGTTCTGCACATTGGCCCGGTAACCAACCCCCACCAGTTCAAGCTCTACCTTATAGCCTTCGCTCACCCCAACAACAGCGTTATTGATCAAAGAACGCAACAGGCCGTGCATGGCTTTGTGCCGTTTTTGCTCAGTAGGACGCTCAACTATATACGCTCCGTCCTGCTCAACCAGCTTAAAATCCGGATCAAACGGCTGGGTGAGCTCTCCTTTTGGCCCTTTTACCACAATGGCATCACCTTTATTGGTAAGGGTTACGCCCTCGGGGATACTTATTGGTTTTCTACCTATTCGTGACATCTCTACTGCTCAATTAATAAACGTAACATAAAACTTCACCCCCTACGTTTAGCTTCCGGGCTTCTTTGTCGGTCATCACCCCTTTGGAAGTGGAAAGCAGGGCAACCCCCAGGCCATTTAACACACGCGGTAATTTTTCTACGTGTACATACTTACGCAGGCCGGGTTTACTTATCCTCTCCAGCTTTACAATAGCGTTTTGCTTGGTTACCGGATTGTATTTCAAGGCTATTTTTATTACCCCCTGGCCATTATCGGTATCCTCAAACTTGTAGTTTTGGATATACCCCTTCTCATGCAGCACCTTGGTGATGTTTTTCTTGATATTTGACGCAGGTATTTCCACAATCCTGTGGTTTGCCTTAATGGCGTTACGCAACCTGGTTAAATAGTCCGCAATTGGATCTGTCATTGTTTCTTTTACTTAAATAATTAATGCGCCCCGCAAAACAGGGCTGCAAAAATACAATTTAATTTTTTTATTTCAAATTTTTCCGTGAGTGCCGGCAGGTTGTTTTACCAACTTGCTTTGGTCACTCCCGGAATCTTTCCAGCGCTGGCCATTTCCCTGAAAGTAACCCTGGAGATACCGAATTTTCGCATATATCCTTTGGGCCTGCCGGTCATTTTGCACCTGTTGTGCAACCTAACCCGCGAAGAGTTTCGGGGGAGTTTGTCAAGTCCAACCCAGTCGCCAGCTTCTTTGAGGGCTTTACGCTTCTCTGCATAGCGGGCTACGAGTTTTTCTCTTTTCCTTTCGCGCGCTTTAATAGCTTCTCTTGCCATATCTTAGTTTGCGTTTTTATTTTTAAAAGGCATACCAAATGCCTTCAACAATTCATATCCTTCTTCATCGGTTCTGGCGGTGGTCACAAAAGTGATGTTCATACCGCTGATGTTATTTACCTTATCGATACTGATCTCGGGAAAGATAATCTGCTCTTTCACTCCCAGGGTATAGTTACCGCGGCCATCAAAACCTTTGGCACTAACCCCCCTGAAGTCGCGCACCCTGGGCAGGGCTACCGACATCAGCCGGTCGAGGAACTCATACATCTTATCGCCACGCAGGGTAACCCGGGCACCGATAGGCATGCCTTCGCGCAGCTTAAAGTTTGAAACCGAACGCTTGGCAATGGTGCTCACAGCCTTTTGCCCGGTGATGGCAGTAAGTTCTTCAACCCCCACATCAATCTGCTTTTTATCGGCCACAGCACTACCGATCCCTTTGTTGATACTAATTTTCTCAATCTTAGGCACCTGCATCACCGACTTATACTGAAACTTCTCTTTCAGTGCCGGCACGATTTCGTTTACATATTTATCTTTTAATCTTGGACTAGGCATCTTTAATTACTTCTCCGGTTTTCTTAGAATATCGTACTAATTTGCCCTCTACCAATTTGCGCCCGATTCGGGTAGGCTGGCCGTTTGACGGGTCAACTACCATCAGGTTGCTGATGTGGATAGAGGCCTCGGTTTTTTCAATACCTCCTTCAGGCTTGGCCGCAGAAGGTTTGATGTGCTTGGTTACTACATTAACACCTTCTACAATTGCCCTGCGCTTCTTGGGGAATACCTCCAACACCTTTGCTTCTTTGCCTCTTGCATTACCGGCTATTACCTTTACGGTATCGCCTTTTTTGATATGCAGTTTTGGCTGTTTATTTTTCTTTCTTTCCATCTTACAGAACTTCAGGGGCTAATGAAATAATTTTCATAAACTGCTTTTCGCGCAATTCCCTGGCCACCGGGCCAAAGATGCGGGTACCGCGGGGCTCATCATTGGCGCCCAGCAGCACGGCAGCGTTGTCTTCAAATCGGATATAAGAGCCGTCTTTTCTGCGCACCTCTTTTTTGGTCCTTACCACCACAGCAGTAGAAACCGTACCTTTCTTCAGGTTACTGGAAGACATAGCCGATTTTACGGTAACAATAATTTTATCGCCAACCGAGGCATATCTTTTGCCGGTTCCTCCCAGCACACGGATACAAAGCACTTCTTTGGCCCCGCTGTTATCTGCTACTTTAAGTCTTGATTCCTGCTGTATCATGATTACTTAGCTCTTTCAATAATTTCTACTAATCTCCAACGCTTACGCTTGCTCAGCGGGCGGGTCTCCTGAATGCGCACGGTATCGCCAATGCCGCACTCATTTTTCTCATCGTGGGCGGCAAATTTCTTTGACTTGGTCATGAACTTGCCATAAACCGGGTGTTTGATTTTACGGTCAACATTTACGGTAATGGTTTTATCCATTTTGTTGCTAACCACAACCCCTACTCTTTCTTTTCTTAAATTCCTTTCCATGACTTAGTTATCGAGCTGTTTTTGTCGAAGCGCTGTTTTTAGCCGGGCTATCAGCTTACGGGTAGCCCTGATCTTCATCGGGTTTTCGATGGGTGAGATAGCATGCGCAAACTGCAGTTTTTGCATAGCTTCTTTCTCGGCCTTTATTTTTTGCTCCAGCTCTTCTACAGACAATGCTCTTATTTCTGAATTCTTCATGACTACTGATCAATAAAATCTTTGCGAACGCTAAATTTAGTTTGCACAGGCAGCTTTTGCTGGGCCAGGCGCATAGCCTCACGGGCCGTAGCCTTATCTACCCCCCCGGCTTCAAACATAATGGTGCCGGGCTTAACTACCGCTACCCAATATTCGGGGGCGCCTTTACCTTTACCCATACGTACCTCGGCCGGCTTTTTGGTTACCGGTTTGTCGGGGAAGATACGTATCCATACCTGGCCCTGGCGTTTCATCGCCCTGGTCATGGCAATACGGGCTGCCTCTATCTGGCGGCTGGTGATCCATCCTGCTTCCAGCGATTTAATGGCAAACGCCCCGAAAGCAATGGTATGCCCCCTTTGTGCCAGGCCTTTAACACGGCCTTTTTGTCGCTTTCTGAATTTAGTTCTTTTCGGTTGTAACATATTCTTATTACTTATGCTTTAGTAAACCCTCGGCTCTGTTTATCTTCTTCTCCTGCGGTTATCATCACGGTCTCCGCGGGCCCCGCCACGCGGGCCACCTCCCTGCCGGGCACCGCCCCTGGCCGGGCCGCCAATATTAGGCGACAGGTCGCGCTTGCCGTAAACTTCGCCATTAAATATCCATACTTTGATGCCGATGATACCATATACGGTATCGGCCTCTGAGATGGCATAGTCTATATCAGCCCTGAGGGTGTGCAAAGGGATCCGGCCTTCTTTATACTGTTCGGTACGGGCCATTTCTGCCCCGCCTAAACGACCGGAAACTTTAATTTTAATCCCCTGGGCACCTACCCGCATGGCCGAGGCAATAGCCTGCTTCATTGCCCTGCGGTAAGATATCCTGGCCCGCAACTGCTGGGCAATTGATTCCCCCACCAGTTTGGCATCCAGCTCAGGCCTTTTAATTTCAAAGATGTTGATCTGCACATCTTTGCCGGTAAGTTTCTTTAATTCTTCTTTAATCAGGTCAACCTCGGCACCGCCTTTGCCTATTACCACACCCGGACGGGCCGTATGAATGGTTAAGGTTATTCTCTTTAACGTGCGCTCGATGATGATCTTGGAAATACCGCCTTTGGGGATACGGGCCAAAACGTATTTGCGGATCTTTTGGTCTTCAACCAGTTTGTCGGCAAAATTAGGGCCACCATACCAGTTAGATTCCCAACCTTTGATGATGCCAAGTCTTAATCCTATAGGGTTAACTTTTTGTCCCATAATTATTCTTTATTATCAGTTTTATCGGTAGAAGCGGCTACGGCTTCAGGGTTTAAGCTATCGATAACCACGGTTACATGGTTCGAACGTTTACGGATTCTGTGGGCCCTTCCCTGGGGTGCCGGACGTAAACGCTTGAGCATCCTGCCGCTATCCACAGCAATTGATTTGATGTATAAATCGGCCTCTTCAATTTTGGCATCTTCGTTGGCTTGCTGCCAGTTAGAAATAGCGCTTAACAGCAGTTTTTCTAATTTACCGGCCCCCACCTTGGGCTCAAACCTTAAGATACTCAGGGCCTTATTCACCCTTTCTCCACGAATTAAATCGGCTACCACTCTCATTTTGCGCGGTGAGGTGGGTACGTTTTTTAATTTAGCTACGGCTTCCATACTTATCTTCTGCCTTTATCTTTTTTAGAAACATGGCCCCGGTAGTTGCGGGTAGGGGCAAATTCGCCAAGTTTATGCCCGACCATGTTTTCGGTAACATACACCGGGATAAACTTATTACCATTATGCACCGCAAATGTGTGACCGACAAAATCAGGGGAGATCATTGATCGCCTTGACCATGTCTTGATCACCGACTTCTTGCCAGACTCATTCATAGCATCAACCTTCTTTTCAAGCCTGAAGTCAATATATGGTCCTTTTTTAAGTGATCTAGCCATTATTTCCTTTTACTGATGATTAATTTATTTGAATATTTCTTCTTCGACCTGGTTTTAAAGCCTTTGGCCAGCACACCGGTTCTTGACCTGGGGTGCCCTCCCGAGGCACGGCCTTCGCCCCCTCCCATGGGGTGGTCCACCGGGTTCATGGCCACACCTCGTACACGCGGACGCTTCCCGAGCCAACGGGCACGGCCAGCCTTGCCAAGGCGTACATTCATATGATCGGCATTGCCTACGGCCCCTACGGTAGCCATGCAGGTGGTCAGCACCATGCGCATTTCACCCGAAGGTAATTTAAGGGTAGCATATTTGCCTTCGCGGGCCAACACCTGGGCATAAGAACCGGCACTGCGTGCCATGGCTGCCCCTTTGCCGGGCTTAAGTTCTATGTTATGAATGATGGTACCCAAAGGAATCTTACCCAACGGCAGGGCGTTGCCTACTTCGGGGGCTACGTTCTCTCCGGCTACCACGGTCTGGCCTACCTGCAAACCCTCCGGGGCAATGATATAGGCCTTCTCACCATCGGCATAATATAACAAGGCCACACGCGATGAGCGGGTAGGGTCGTACTCAATGCTTTTTACCGTAGCCGGCACATCAAATTTGCGCCTCTTAAAATCAACTACACGGAGCTTACGCTTATGGCCGCCACCAATGTTGCGCACCGTCATTTTACCCGTGTTGTTACGGCCACCGGAACGCTTAACAGATTTTACCAGCGACTTCTCCGGCTTTGAGGCGGTGAGCTCATCAAAGGCGGGCGCCACCCTGAATCGGGTACCTGGGGTTATGGGTCTGAGTTTTTTTACTGCCATGATCTAATTATTTATATGCCGCTGTAAAAATCAATTACATCACCTTCGGCTACGGTTACAATAGCTTTCTTATAACCAGCGGTGCGGCCGCTGATTACTTTCGATTTGGTATAGCGCGATTTCAGCTTACCCTGGTAGCGCATGGTGTTTACACTTTCTACGGTAACCCCATACATTTTCTCTACCTCTTTCTTTATCTCAACCTTATTGGCATGCTTATCAACGATAAACCCATATTTGCCAGACTCGTTCAGCGCTGAGACTTTCTCGGTAATCAACGGTTTTTTAAGGACACTCATTTCAATAAGGTTTTTTCAATTTTCTCTACCGAGCTTTCGGCCAACAACAGGTTATCGGCATTTAATACATCATAGGTATTAAGCTGCTCAGCGGTAACAATTTTCGTGTTCTGAATATTACGGCCGGACAACACAACATTGCGGTCACTTGCCGGCAATACCAATAAGGTTTTCTTGTCGTTTAACGACAGGCTCTTCAGCATGGCCAGGTAATCTTTCGTCCTGGGCACCTCGAAAGTAAAGTCTTCCAGCACGGCAATGGCTTTGTCTTTGGCTTTATAAGCCAGGGCCGACTTGCGTGCCAACACCTTCACTTTTTTGTTCAGCTTAAAGGAGTAATCCCTGGGCCGGGGGCCAAAAACACGGCCACCTCCCCTGAAGATAGGCGACTTGATACTTCCGGCACGGGCGGTACCGGTACCTTTCTGCCGCTTAATCTTGCGGGTAGAACCTTTAATTTCAGCCCTTTCTTTGGCCTTATGCGTTCCCTGGCGTTGGTTGGCCAGATATTGCTTGACATCCAGGTAGATGGCATGGTCGTTAGGCTCGATACTGAATATATCTTTTGCCAGACTCACTTTACGGCCTGTGTCTTCTCCGTTATTTTTTACTACTGCAACGTTCATGATCTTACTTCTCTAGGATTACCGTTGAATTTTTAGCACCGGGTATAGAGCCCGACACAACCAACAGGTTTTTCTCGGGAACAACCTTCATCACTTGCAGGTTAATGGTTTTAACCCTGTTGCCCCCCATTCTGCCGGCCATGCGCATGCCTTTAAATACCCTGGCCGGGTAAGAGGCGCCACCTATTGAGCCGGGAGCCCGGAGACGGTTGTGCTGGCCGTGCGTTTGCTGGCCTACACCACCAAAACCATGACGTTTTACCACGCCCTGAAAGCCTTTACCTTTGGAAGTACCAATGGCATCGACAAAATCGCCCTCGGCAAACACATCGCCAACGTTGATTTCCTGGCCCAGTTGTACCCCACCTTCAAATTCGGCACGGAAATTCCTGAACTCAACTACTTCTTTTTTAGGTGTGGTATTTGCTTTATCAAAATGTCCCTTCAATGCCTTAGGAGTGTTTTTCTCCTTCCGCTCGCCAAAGGCCAACTGCACCGCAGTGTAACCATCGGTTTCAACATCTTTGACTTGTGTAACCACACAAGGACCAGCTTCTATAACTGTGCATGCGACATTCCGTCCATCGGCACCATAAAGGCTAGTCATTCCGATTTTTCTACCTATTATACCAGACATTCTCTTTAAATTAACCTTTCAGGTTTTAATTTTTGGCCCCTTTTTTCAAAGGGACTGCAAAGATAGTAATTTTACCCTATAAGCCAAGGGAGCGATTATTTATATTTCCCTTAGTATTAACAAAAAAAAGAACCAATCTTTAATTGGTTCTTCAGCGGCAATACCCTTGTACGCTTATACCTTGATTTCTACGTCAACACCACTCGGCAACTCAATCTTCATCAGGGCATCTACGGTCTTTGAGCTGTTGGAAAAGATATCCAACAACCGTTTGTAGGTGCACAGCTGAAACTGCTCCCTTGATTTTTTGTTTACGTGTGGCGACCGCAACACGGTAAATTTTTCCTTTACAGTTGGCAACGGAATTGGCCCGCTAACAATTGCTCCGGTAGCTTTCACCGCCCTGACAATCTTTTCAGATGACTTATCAACCAAGTTATGATCGTAAGATTTTAGTTTTATTCTTATCTTCTGGTTCATAACTTATATTTTAAACAGTTACTCCTTTAACTTCATCAATTACTTTGTCGGCCAGGTGCTTCGGTACCGGGGCATAATGCGAGAAGGTAAGCGAAGCAGAAGCACGGCCGGAGGTTATGGTACGCAGGTCGGTCACATAGCCAAACAATTCGGCCAGCGGCACATCGGCTTTTAATACCTGGGCACCTCCTTTGGTATCCATGCCCTTCATAATGCCCCTGCGCTTGTTCAGGTCACCGTTAACCGGCCCGGTATATTCTTCCGGGGTCACCACTTCTACCGACATGATCGGCTCAAGCAATTGCGGGGCCGCCTTTTTGGCCGCTTCTTTAAAACCGATGCGGGCAGCCAGTTCAAACGACAAGGCATCGGAATCCACATCGTGGAAAGAACCGTGGAACAGGCGCACATATAACGAATCCAGCGGGAAGCCGGCCAACGGGCCATTGTTCATGGCGCTGGCAAATCCTTTTTCGATAGACGGAATAAATTCTTTGGGAATAATACCGCCCACAATTTTATTGTCGAAAAGCAAGCCTTCTTTACCATCTTCCCTGGGCCCAAGCTCAAACACGATATCGGCAAATTTACCTTTACCACCGGTTTGTTTCTTGTACACCTCTTTGTGCTCAACCGATTTGGTGATGGCTTCTTTATACGCCACTTGTGGTGCACCCTGGTTGATTTCCACTTTAAACTCACGTTTCAGGCGGTCAATAATAATTTCCAGGTGTAATTCGCCCATACCACGCAGGATGGTCTGGCCGGTCTCGTCATCGGTATGTACCCGCAAGGTAGGGTCCTCTTCAATGAGCTTGGCAATTGCCATTCCCAGTTTGTCCACATCGGCCTGGGTTTTAGGCTCAATGGCATAACCGATTACCGGCTCGGGGAAACTCATTGATTCAAGCACAATTTTGTTTTTCTCGTTCACCAGGGTATCACCGGTTTTAATATCTTTAAAGCCAACCCCGGCTGCAATATCCCCGGCTTCAACTACATTGATGGGGTTTTGCTTGTTGGAGTGCATCTGCATGAGGCGCGAGATACGCTCCCGTTTATTGGTACGGGTATTCAACACATAGGAGCCGGCATCGAGCTTACCTGAGTACACCCTGAAAAAGCACAAGCGGCCCACAAACGGGTCGGTGGCAATTTTAAAAGCCAGGGCCGCAAAAGGCTCACTAACATCCGGCTTGCGGGTTTCCGTTTCTTCGGTATCGGGGTTAATGCCTTCTACCGGGGGCAGGTCCAGCGGAGACGGCAGGTAAGCCGCCACAGCATCAAGCAAAGCCTGCACCCCTTTATTTTTGAAAGCCGAACCGCAAAGCACGGGTGAAAATGACATATCAATTACCGCCTCACGGATGGCCGCCTTCATTTCGTCTTCGGTAATGCTTTCCGAATCTTCAAAAAATTTCTCCAGCAAGTGGTCATCATATTCCGCTACCGACTCGATAAGTTGCTGGCGCCATTCTTCAACGATATCCACCAGGTCTGCGGGGATGTCAATCTCCTCATAGGTCATGCCTTTGTCTTCCTCATTCCAAACAATGGCCTTGTTGGTAATCAGGTCAACTACCCCTTTGAAGTCGTCTTCGGCCCCAATGGGTATTTGCAACGGCACCGGCTTGGCCCCCAGTTTATCTTTAATTTCATCTACGGCCTTAAAGAAATCCGCCCCGGCCCTGTCCATTTTATTAACAAAACAGATACGCGGCACTTTATACTTATCGGCCTGGCGCCACACCGTTTCGGACTGCGGTTCCACCCCTGATACGGCACAGAACAAGGCCACGGCCCCATCCAGTACACGCAGTGAACGCTCCACCTCTACGGTGAAGTCCACGTGGCCGGGAGTATCAATAATATTGACAATATACTCTTTGGTTTCCGGCACCATTTGCCCCTGTTGGGTAGGGTATTTCCAGGAGGTAGTGGTAGCAGCCGAGGTAATGGTAATGCCCCGCTCCTGCTCCTGCTCCATCCAGTCCATGGTGGCGGCCCCATCGTGCACTTCGCCTATTTTATGGCTCAAACCGGTATAATACAGGATACGCTCTGTGGTGGTGGTTTTACCGGCATCAATGTGGGCCATGATACCGATGTTACGTAAATAGTTAAGGTCTTTTGCCATAATTAAAATCTAAAATGCGAGAAGGCCTTGTTTGCTTCGGCCATTCTGTGGGTATCATCTTTTTTCTTAACTGCTGCTCCTTCTCCCTTAGAGGCGGCAATAATTTCACCGGCCAGGCGGTCGGTCATGGTTTGCTCACCCCGCTTGCGGGCAAAAGTTATCATCCACTTAATGCCCAGGGATATTTTTCTGTCAGGCCGAACCTCTAAAGGAACCTGGAACGTGGCACCCCCTACCCTGCGGCTCTTAACTTCTACCGAGGGCATGATGTTGTTCAATCCTTTCTTCCAAGTTTCAAGTCCATTCTCACCTGTTTTCTTTTCTACCTGCTCCAGGGCATCGTAGAAAATCGAGTAGGCAATACTCTTCTTCCCATCGACCATCAGGTTGTTCACGAACCGGGTTACCAGGGTATCGGAAAACTTGGGATCGGGAAGAATATACCTCTTCTTTGGTTTAGCTTTTCTCATTGATTACAATTTATAAAATTTATTTCTTCGGTCGTTTAGCGCCATACTTCGAACGCCTCTGGGTCCTGTCACCCACACCTGCGGTATCTAAAGCCCCCCTGATGATGTGGTAACGAACACCGGGCAAGTCTTTTACCCGGCCGCCCCTGATCAGCACAATTGAGTGCTCCTGCAGGTTATGGCCTTCTCCGGGGATGTAGGCGTTTACCTCTTTACCGTTGGTAAGCCTCACCCTGGCTACCTTACGCATAGCCGAATTTGGCTTCTTGGGCGTAGTGGTATAAACCCGGGTACATACGCCCCTGCGCTGCGGACACGCATCCAGGGCCGGTGACTTAGACTTTGATGTAAGCTTTTTTCTACCTTTTCTTACTAATTGTTGAATAGTAGGCATCTATCTGTATTTTTTTATCAATCTTATTCCCTCTACAAATTTGGGACTGCAAAGGTATAGAATTGGTTTTTAGAATACAAAAGATGTAAGAGATTTAGCGGAGAAATAATTGCCCGCCTGCCAGGCCGGCAACAGGCTTCCCGGGCCAGCCGGCAAAGGTAGCTATGCTGCAGATAATAAAAAATCCCGCCATTCAAATAAACCCAATGTACATCGTATTTTTTGGCAATATGACTGCCCCTGTCCTGCAAAACACCCGCGACAACACCCTTTTTAAAGGCAAGGCAATCCTACTGTTTGGCGCCCGGAAGGTTGGTAAAACCACGTTACTAACACAATGGGCAAATAGCTGTCATAAACCCATCCTGGAGGTAAGCGGTGAGGAACCTGACATCAGGGAACTGCTGTCGTCTATCACTTCTACACAGCTAAAAAACTATATTGGCCATAACCCGAAAAATTCATATGAATTTTTCGCCCGCAGGGCTGATGAACTGCAAAATAGTGTAAAACATCATGTTATGCACAAAACATAGCATGAACCCAAGATTAAGCATGACCCAAATTTGAGAGTA
>Ga0256839_1002104_pt1 | contig 22834 bp, 22 predicted proteins | sample 354166metaG_FD_185968 | JGI IMG/M metagenome (GOLD analysis project Ga0256839, IMG submission 185968) | Hydrothermal vent microbial communities from Mid Atlantic Ridge, Atlantic Ocean - 354-166 | ecosystem: Environmental > Aquatic > Marine > Hydrothermal vents | place: Atlantic Ocean: Mid... | reverse complement strand
ATGGGCTGGACGGAGATCTCCGACGTTGCCTACGCCACCAAGCGCAAGCTCGCCGGCTGGTAAGGGCAGCAGGACAAATGGTGGCCGGAGCCGTTGCGCTCCGGCCACTTTCCCATTGATTTGATGCATTTTCGGTTTCCAGCTTTTGGAAACCCGGCAGCCCGGAGGGCATCCCATGCAGGCACTGGAGCGCTTCATCGACCGGCTGAACGAGAACATCGGCCATCTGCTGGCGTGGGTGGCGCTCGCCATGGTGCTGGTGCAGTTCATCGTGGTGGTGATGCGCTATGTCTTCGCCATCGGCAACATCGCCATGCAGGAGTCCATCTGGTACATGCACGGCATCCTGTTCATGATCGGTGCCGGCTATACCCTGTTGCACAACGGGCATGTGCGGGTGGATGTCATCTATGGCGATGCCTCGCCGCGCTACAAGGCACTTGTCGATCTGCTGGGCACCATCTTCTTCCTCATTCCCGTTACCATTGCCACCTTCTGGCTCAGCTTCGACTACGTCATCAACGCCTGGAAGGTATGGGAAGGCTCCACGGAAACCATGGGGCTGCCGCTCATCTGGGCCTACAAGACGGTCATCTGGGTGTTTGCCGTCCTGCTGTTCCTGCAGGCCCTTTCGCTGCTGATGAAGTCATGGCGCAACTGGCGCAACCCGCCTGCCGCCGATGACGCCGCCGTCAACCCTGGCGGAAAGGCCGTCGAGACATCCCCCGGTGCCTCGGCCGCCAATCACTGACACACCACACGGGATCGGCACACGCATCCGGCAACATTCCCACGAGATTCCCACGAGCAGGAGAGCGGACGATGGAGATTTCATCCGGCGTCATGGTGGTGCTGATGTTCCTCACCGCCATCGGCCTGTTGCTGCTGGGCTATCCGGTGGCCTTCACGCTGGCCGGCACGGCCCTCGCCTTTGCCTTCCTGGGCAATCTGCTGGGCGTCTTCGACATGACGCTGCTCACGGCCTTTCCGCAGCGCATCTTCTCCATCATGTCCTCCGAGGTGCTCGTCGCCGTGCCGCTGTTCGTGTTCATGGGGGTGATGCTGGAGCGCTCGAAGGTGGCCGAAGAGCTGCTGGACAACATGGGCCGCGCCTTCGGCGCGCTGCCCGGCGGGCTGGCCTTCTCGGTTACCGTTGTCGGCGCGCTGCTGGCCGCTTCCACCGGCATCGTCGGGGCAACGGTGGTAACCATGGGGCTCTTGTCGCTGCCCACCATGATCCGCCGCGGCTACAACATTCCCTTCTCCTGCGGCACCATCTGCGCCTCCGGCACGCTGGGGCAGATCATCCCGCCCTCCATCGTGCTGGTGCTGCTGGGCGATCAGCTCTCCACCGCTTATCAGAACGCGCAGTTCAAGATGGGCAACTTCGCGCCCGACACGGTGTCGGTGAACGACCTGTTCGCCGGCGCGCTGCTGCCGGGGCTGATGCTGGTGGGCATGTATCTGCTCTATCAGCTGTTCTTTGCGCTGACGCGCCCGCAGGAAGCGCCGCCGGTGCCGCGCGACGAGCTGGGCGTGCAGGACCGCCGCGCCTTCCTCAAGACGCTGCTGCGCACCCTGTTCGCACCGCTGGTGCTCATCGTTGCCGTGCTCGGCTCCATCCTCTCCGGCCTGGCCTCGCCAACGGAAGCAGCCGCCGTGGGCGCGGTGGGAGCCATCATGCTGGCCGGCTACAAGGCAGATCCGGCGCGGGCAAGATGGATCCTTGCCGCCGGCGTGGCCTTCTTCGCGCTGTTCGTCATCACGCTGTTCTTCGACCTGCGCATGCAGCGCGATGTCATCCCGGCGGCAGACAAGGCCGCCATTGCCGCGGCCCTGCTGCTGTCCGCCGTGGTCGTCATCGGCCTCATCGTGGCGCTGAAGCGCACGCTGGAAATCAGGGACGCCGACGGCACGCCGGTGCTGGCCTCGGTGGGGCGCACCACGGTGCAGATCTCCTCCATGGTGTTCATCATCCTCGTCGGTGCATCGCTGTTCTCGCTGGTGTTCCGCGGCTTCGACGGCGATGTCTACATCGAGAACTTCCTGCACAACCTGCCCGGCGGCACCATCGCCGCGCTGGCGCTGGTGATGGCGGTGATGTTCATCATGGGCTTCTTCCTCGACTTCCTGGAGATCATCTTCATCGTCGTGCCCATTGTCGCCCCCATCCTGCTGATGATGGAAATCGCACCGGGCGAAACCATGAGCCCGGTGTGGCTCGGCGTGATGATGGCCATCAACCTGCAGACTTCCTTCCTCACGCCACCGTTCGGCTTCGCCCTGTTCTACCTGCGCGGGGTGGCACCGCCACAGGTGCGCACGCTGCACCTCTACAAGGGTGTGATCCCCTTCGTCGCCATCCAGGTGCTGGCGCTGGTGCTGCTGTGGTTCTGGCCCGAGGTGGCGACGTGGCTGCCGTCAGTGTTGTATGAGAAGTGAAGCCTCGGGCTTGCGGTTTGCGCAGCTCCGCGCACGCCTGCATAATGCGCGAGGAGAAAGCCAAGGACGAACAACAATATCGGGGAGAACCTGCATCATGAGCGAGACGAAGGTCTATCCGGTGCCGGAGGAATGGGCGAAGAAGGCGTGGATCGATGCCGCCAAATACGAGGAATGGTATCGCCGCTCGGTGGAGGACAACGAGGGCTTCTGGGCCGAGCACGGCAAGCGCATCGACTGGTTCAAGCCCTACACCAAGGTGAAGGATGTCTCCTACGATTACGATGATGTGCACATCCGCTGGTATTACGACGGCGAGCTGAACGCCTGCTACAACTGCATCGACCGGCACCTGCCGGAGCGCGAGAACCAGGTGGCCTTCATCTGGGAGGGCGATGACCCCAACGAGGATGCGAAGATCACCTACGGCGAGCTGCTCAAGCACGTCTCGCGCTTTGCCAACGTGCTTAAAGAGCACGGCGTGAAGAAGGGCGATCGCGTTACCATCTACATGCCGATGATCCCGGAAGCGGCCTATGCCATGCTGGCCTGCGCCCGCATCGGCGCCATTCATTCGGTGGTGTTCGGCGGCTTCTCGCCGGAGTCGCTGGCCGGGCGCATCGTCGATTGCGATTCCGATTTCGTCATCACCGCGGACGAGGGCATTCGCGGCGGGCGGCGCATTCCGCTGAAGAAGAACGTCGATGCCGCCATCGAGAGCGCGGAGCAGCAGGGCGCGAAGGTGCGCCACGTGCTGGTGGTGAAGCGCACCGGCGGCGACATCGGCTGGGTGGATGGCCGCGATGTCTGGTATCACGAGGCCATCGAGCAGGTCTCCGACGAATGCCCGTGCGAGCCGATGAACGCCGAGGATCCGCTGTTCATCCTCTACACCTCCGGCTCCACCGGCAAGCCGAAGGGCGTGCTGCACACCACCGGCGGCTACATGGTCTATGCCTCGATGACGCACCAGTATGTCTTCGACTATCACGAGGGCGACATCTACTGGTGCACGGCAGACGTGGGCTGGATCACCGGGCACAGCTACATCGTCTATGGCCCGCTGGCCAATGGCGCCATCTCCCTCATCTTCGAGGGCGTGCCCAACTACCCCGATGCCTCGCGCTTCTGGCAGGTGGTGGACAAGCACCAGGTGAACATCTTCTACACCGCGCCGACGGCCATCCGCGCGCTGATGGGCGCGGGCGACGAATACGTGAAGAAGACCTCGCGCGCCTCGCTGCGGCTGCTGGGCACGGTGGGCGAGCCGATCAACCCGGAGGCCTGGGAGTGGTATTATCACGTGGTGGGCGATGGGCGCTGCCCCATCGTCGATACGTGGTGGCAGACGGAAACCGGCGGGCACATGATCACGCCGCTGCCCGGGGCACACGCGCTGAAGCCCGGCTCGGCGAGCAAGCCCTTCTTCGGCATTCAGCCGAAGCTGCTGGATGCCGACGGCAACGAGCTTGAGGGCGCGGCGGAGGGCAACCTGGTAATCGCCGATTCGTGGCCCGGGCAGATGCGCACCGTCTATGGCGATCATCAGCGCTTCGTGGACACCTATTTCTCCACCTACAAGGGCTACTACTTCACCGGCGATGGCTGCCGCCGCGACGAGGACGGCTATTACTGGATCACCGGCCGCGTCGATGACGTGCTCAACGTCTCCGGCCACCGCATGGGCACGGCGGAGATCGAATCGGCGCTGGTGGCGCACCCGGCGGTGTCGGAGGCGGCAGTGGTGGGCTTTCCGCACGACATCAAGGGCCAGGGCATCTACTGCTATGTAACGCTGATTGCCGGCAACGAGCCATCCGACGAGCTCAGGGCCGAGCTGGTGCAGTGGGTGCGCAAGGAGATCGGCCCCATTGCCACGCCGGACTTCATCCAGTTCGCCAGCGGTCTGCCGAAGACGCGCTCGGGCAAGATCATGCGCCGCATCCTGCGCAAGATCGCTGCAAACGATTACGCCGACCTCGGCGACACCTCCACCCTGGCCGACCCTTCGGTGGTGGAGCACCTCATCGAAAACCGCATGAACCGCGGCTGACAATCCGCTCCGGAGCAACCCCGGCCTGCGGCGATTGGCAGCCATCATTCAGGATCCGGGGCAGCACCCCAGCCACAGGAAAAGGCCTGCCGGCAACCATTCCGGCAGGCCTTTTCCCTGTTCCCGAAAAATCATGCAGGACAATGCCACGGCATTTCGGGAGCTTCTGAAGCAGGAACTTGTGCGGCTCACAGTCGCCCGCTGGCCAACAGCCATGCCAGCAGGGCAAAGGCACCGGTGGCAAGCCCTGCCAGCCACGCCATCCACAGCAGCGACTTCTGCAGCCCGGAAGGCACGCTGCGCGCCAATGGCCGTGCATCCATGCTCTCGGCCCGCAGCAGCCGTTCGCGCTGCACGGCCCGGTGGGCGATGAACTTGCGCAGGAAATCCACCATTTCCTCCAGCCGGTCGGTCTCGAACACCACGTCGCGGCCATCTGCCGTGTCCTGCACCAGTCGCCAGTGCTGCTGGTCCGGTGCCATCACCACGTAGGAGACCAGGTCCAGCCACAGTTTCGGCGTTTCGCCATTGACCAGCGCCAGCTCCACGAAGGCGCGCAGCTCCGGCATGCTGTCCACCAGCGGTGCCAGCTCCTGCTTCACCGCCAGCAGGCGCATGGCGGCCATGTCGCGTGCCGCCAGCCGCGCCTCATGCCCTGCCCCCTGCAGCTCTCGCGCCTGTTTCAGCGCCCGTGCCATTGCCTGCGCCGGGCCAGCTTCCGCCGCGCCGGATTTTGCTTCCTGCGGCTGCGCGCGCGGCCGCGCGCGTATCCGGCCCTTGCCGTTTTCGTCAATATCCTTGTCCGATACGTTCATATGGCGGTTCTCTCCCCATGCCATCACGTGCCCGTCATCAGCAGGACAGCCCCCATGCCCCCCGGCACGCCTGCAGCATCAGCAAGTGTATCATGATGATACACCACATGCGCCCACATGCACGCTCACGCAACCTTCGTGCCAATGCCCCGGCTGATTCGCCGCACATCACTCCGACTTCTGCACATCCTGCCTGGTGAAACAGGCTTCATCATGCAGTGTCTCGCCTCCCGCCAATTTGCACCGGCTCAATATTAACCGCAGCTGAACACCCGGCTCATGCGACTGTCAGCACATGCATGCCACGGTGCGCATGGCCATGAGGAAACCGGCATGCCTGCGACCGGGGGCCGGGGGCCACTTGTTGGCAACACCCGAAAACAGGGAGCAAGACCATGCAGATGAAACGAATGATGCTGGCCCTGGGGCTGGCGCTGGGGCTTGGACTGGGCATGAATGCCGCCACCAGCACCAACGCGCAGGCCGACACCTACATGAGCTTCGGCATCAGCGTTGGCACGCCGGCAAGCTACTATTACGGCGGTCCGCGCCATTACGATGACTACTACGTGCCCCCTCATGTGCGCCCACGCCATGTGTATGCACCGCCGCGCCGCTATCGCCCGCGCGTGGTACGCGTCTATCGCCAGGTGTGCAGCCGCCGCATCAAGGTGATCCGCACCTGGTCGTATCGCAAGCAGCGCTGGGTGAAGAAGCGCATTGCCGGCCCGCGCCGCTGCTGGCGTGAGCGCATCCGCTGAGCCGCTGGCGAATATCCGGCAGCAAGCAACAGCCTTGCCCCGTGAAACACGGGAATGCCGATACCAATACTACTCTTTGTTCACGGGAGCGCCCCATGTAGGCGCTCCCCCCTTTCGTGCGCTCTTGCAGCAGCGCTTCATCTGGCGCACATTCACAGGCATGCTGGATGACAACCGCAAGATCTGCAGAATGCACAGGAACGACGGCACCACGCACAAGACCGCGGCACATGATGCATCTGGCGCGTCCCTGGCCGTGCCGGATGCGGCAGAAGGCGCACGTCCATCGAAAATGCCGGAAATGACAGAGAGCCTGCGCGGCGCGGCATTGATCGCCGAGGTGGCGCGGCAACTGCCAGAGCGCCCCGGCGTGTATCGCTACTTTGATGCGCAGGGCGAGCTGCTGTATGTCGGCAAGGCCCGCAACCTGAAACGGCGCGTATCCTCCTATGCCCGTGGCCGTGGCCATGCCACGCGCATCATGATGATGATCAACCAGGTGGCGCGCATCGAATTCACCACCACCGCCACCGAGGCCGAGGCGCTGCTGCTGGAGGCCAATCTCATCAAGCGGCTGAAGCCACGGTTCAACATCCTGCTGCGCGATGACAAGTCGTTTCCCTACATCCTCATCGCCCGCAATCATGCAGCGCCACGGCTGATGAAGCATCGCGGCGCGCGGCGCATTCCCGGCAATTATTATGGTCCCTTCGCCAACGCCGGCGCGGTGAACCGGGCGATCGCTGCCATGCAGAAGGCCTTTCTGCTGCGCACCTGCACCGATTCCGTCTATGCCAACCGCTCCCGCCCCTGCCTGCTGCACCAGATCCGCCGCTGCGCCGCACCGTGCACCGGCGAGGTGAGCGAAGAGGAATATGCCACGCTGGTGCAACAGGCCGAGGCCTTTCTTTCCGGGCGTTCGAAGCAGGTGCAGGCCGAGCTGACGCGCCAGATGCAGCAGGCTGCCGAACGACTGGACTACGAACAGGCCGCCGTGCTGCGCGACCGCCTCGCCGCCATGCGCCACATTACCCAGGGGCAGGGCGTGAACCCGCGCAGCTTCGAAGCGGCGGATGTCTTCGCCATCGTGCAGGATGGCGGCACGAGCTGCATCCAGGCCTTCTTCTTTCGCAACTGGCAGAACTGGGGCAATCGCGCCTACTTCCCCCGTGCCGAGGCCGAACGCCCGGCCGCGGACGTGCTGGCGGCGTTCGTGGCACAGTTCTACGATGCGCATCCCGTGCCACCACTGGTGCTGCTCTCCCACTCCCTGCCGGAACAGGCGCTGCTGGAACAGGCATTGTCGGAAAAGGCCGGCCACAAGGTGCGCATCATCACCCCGCAGCGGGGCGAGAAGCGCCAGTTCGTGCAACAGGCGCTGGACAACGCACAGGAAACCCTGGCGCAGCGGCTGGCCAGCAGCCGCGCCCAGCGCCAGTTGCTGCAAGGTGTGGCCGCCTTCTTCGGCCTGCCGCAGCCGCCACGGCGCATAGAGGTCTTCGACAATTCGCACCTTTCGGGCAGCAATCCCGTCAGCGCCATGATCGTGGCCGGGCCCGAGGGCTTCATGAAGGCCCATTACCGCACCTTCAACCTGCGCGACGCAGCAGCGGCCAGGGGAGATGATTATGCCATGATGCGTGAGGTCATGCGCCGCCGCCTGTCGCGGCTGGCAGATGCCTCAGGCGCAGATCATGCAAGAAAACAGCCCGACGATACCGAAGAAGGTTTTCCGCAGCTGCCCGATCTCATCCTCATCGACGGTGGTGCCGGGCAGGTGAAGGCGGCGCTGTCGGTGGCGGAAGAGCAGGGGCTTGCACAGCGCATCACCTTCGTTGGCATCGCCAAGGGGCCGCAGCGCAATGCCGGCGAGGAAACCTTTCACATGGCGGACGGCAGCACCCGCACGCTTTGCAAGCGCGATCCGGTGCTGTATTACTTGCAACGATTGCGAGACGAGGCGCATCGCTTCGCCATTGGTGCCCAACGCCAGCGCCGCCGCAAGGAGGCCCGGCGCAGCACGCTGGACGCCATTCCCGGCATTGGTCCGGCGCGCAAGCGTGCCCTGCTGGCCGCCTTCGGCTCCGTGCGCGCCATAGCCCGCGCCGAGGTGGTGGAGCTGGCAGCAGTGGAGGGCATCTCGCGGCAGCTGGCGCAGCAGATACACGATCATTTTCATTGAATCGCAAGCACTGCATGGCATCAATTCGAACAGGCATGAACCCTTTTGCAAGGAACGAAAACAAGGCAGGCTGAACAGCATGGATCCCGCCCAGAACACCGATCCGACGCCACGCTCCAGCCTGCCGGTGGCCATGCAGGTGCCGAACCTGCTCACCTATGGCCGCATCATCGCCGTGCCATTGGTAGGCGGTGCCCTGCTGTGGGATACCGAGCAGTCGCGCTGGCTGGCCTTTGCCCTGTTCGCGCTGGCCGCCATCACCGATTTCTTCGATGGCTGGCTGGCCCGTGCATGGCATCAGCAATCGGCGCTGGGCCGCATGCTGGACCCCATCGCCGACAAGCTGCTGGTGGCCGGTGTGCTGCTGATGCTCACGGCCAACGGCACCATCGAGCATGCGCATGTGTGGGCGGCCTTCATCATCCTGCTGAGGGAGGTGCTGGTATCGGGCCTGCGCGAGTTCCTGGGGCAGTTGCAGGTATCGGTGCCGGTTACCTGGCTGGCCAAGTGGAAAACCGCCATCCAGCTCGTTGCCATCGGCCTGCTCATCATCGGCCCTGCCGCCAGCAGCCTGCTGCCGCATGCCATCGAGATCGGGCTGGCGGGCCTGTGGATCGCCGCCCTGCTGACGCTTTATACCGGCTATGACTACATGCGCGCAGGTCTGCGCCATGTCATTCGCGTGGACGAGGAAAAGCACTGATGCCGCACACCGTGCAGTTGCGCTATTTCGCGTGGATCCGCGAACGCCTGGGCAGCGGCGAGGAAACCATCGAGCTGCCGGAAGGCGTGCACACCGTTGCCGATCTGCTGCACTGGCTGCGCAAGCTGGACGACGCACATGCTGCTGCCCTGGCGGACGAGGACACCTTGCGGGTAGCCGTTGACCAGCAGCACGCCGATCTTCAGACAAGCATCTCCAGCGCTCGCGAAATCGCCTTCTTCCCCCCCGTTACCGGCGGCTGAGCATATACCGGCTGCGACGCCCCAGTCTGCATCACGGCGTTTGGACTTCCATCAGATCGGAGCACCCCTGCTCCTTGGTCGAACGTGAACAGTCGGTCAAGCGCGAAGGATTTTACAAAATCCTGAATCGAACGTGTTTTTCATGAGAATTCAAAAGCCGCAAATTGCAAAGGTTCTGGCAGGGAATTGCCCGCATCTTTGCAATTTGCTCGAACCGGAAACCATGTCCTGCACGCACCGAGCCGACCCCTGAGCCAGCAGGACGCCTTGTTTTCTCCTGAAGAAAAATCAGGGGCAGCCCATGCGGACTGCCCCCGAGAGTGCCGTGCTGCCTGTTGGCAGCGTTTTATTCGCCGGCCTTCTGCGTCAGGTCCTCGCCGGTCTGCTGATCCACCGCGCGCATGGACAGGCGCACCTTGCCGCGCGGGTCGATGGAGAGCAGCTTCACCTTCACGATGTCGCCTTCCTTCACCACGTCGGTAACCTTGCCCACCCGGCGGTCGGCCAGCTCGGAGATGTGCACCAGGCCATCCCTGGAGCCGAAGAAGTTGACGAAGGCACCGAAGTCCACGACCTTCACCACCTTGCCCTCGTAGACCTGCCCGACTTCCGGCTCCTCGGTCAGGCCCTTGATCCACTCGATGGCCTGCCTGATGGCCTCGCCGCTGGTGGAAGCCACCTTGATGGTGCCATCCTCGGCAATGTCGATCTTCGCGCCGGTCTTCTCGACGATCTCGCGCACCACCTTGCCACCGGGGCCGATGACATCGCGGATCTTGGCCACCGGAATGGTGATGACCTCGATCTTCGGCGCGTGCGCCGTCAGCTCCGGGCGGGAGGTATCCAGCGCCTTCTTCATCTCGTTCAGGATGTGGGCGCGGCCCGCCTTGGCCTGCTGCAGGGCGGTGCGCATGATCTCCTCGGTAATGCCGGTTACCTTGATGTCCATCTGCAGGGAGGTGATGCCCTCCTCGGTGCCGGCCACCTTGAAGTCCATGTCGCCGAGGTGATCCTCATCACCCAGGATGTCGGACAGCACGGCGAAGCGCTCACCCTCCAGGATCAGCCCCATGGCAATGCCGGAAACCGGGCGCTTGATGGGCACGCCGGCATCCATCAGCGACAGCGAGGTGCCGCACACCGTGGCCATGGAGGAGGAGCCGTTCGACTCGGTGATCTCGGAAACCACCCGCACGGTGTAGGGGAACTCGGTTTCGGACGGCATCACCGGGTGAATGGCGCGCCAGGCCAGCTTGCCGTGGCCGATCTCGCGCCTGCCGGTGAAGCCGATGCGCCCCACCTCGCCAACGGAGAACGGCGGGAAGTTGTAGTGCAGCATGAATTTTTCGCGGTAGGTGCCCTCCAGCGCATCGACGAACTTCTCGTCATCGCCGGTGCCCAGCGTGGTAACCACCAGCGCCTGCGTCTCGCCGCGGGTGAACAGGGCGGAGCCATGCGTGCGCGGCAGCACCCCGACCTCGGAGACGATGGGCCGCACCTCGTCCAGCTTGCGCCCGTCGATGCGCATGCCGGTATCGAGAATCTGGCCGCGGACGATCTCCTTCTCCACCTTCTTGAAGGCTTCCTTCACCAGCCCCGGCTCGCACTCGCCGGCCTCGGCCTTCTCCTCCGGGCACAGTGTCTCCAGCACCTTCTCGCGCACCGCATCCACGGCATCGTGCCGTGCCATCTTCTCGGAGATGGCATAGGCCTTGCGCAAATCGTCCTCGGCCAGCTCCTTCACCTTCGCCACGATATCGGAGATGTCCACCTTCTCCACCTCGCGCGCCGGCTTCGCGGCCTGCGCGGCCAGCTGCTCGATGGCCTCGATGACCGGCTGGAAGTGCTCATGGCCGAACATCACCGCGCCCAGCATGTCGTCCTCGGAAAGCTCCTGCGCCTCCGATTCCACCATCAGCACGGCGTCCTTCGTGCCCGCCACCACCAGGTCCAGCTTGCTGTCGTCCATGTCCTCCAGCAGCGGGTTGAGGACATATTCGCCGTTGATCAGGCCAACGCGCGCCGCGCCAATCGGCCCCTTGAACGGCAGGTTGGCAATGGCCAGCGCGGCGGAGGTGGCAACCATTGCCACGATGTCCGGGTCGTTCTCCATGTCATGGGAGAGCACGGTGGCGATGATCTGCGTCTCGACCTTGAAGTCCGGGTCGAACAGCGGGCGGATGGGCCGGTCGATGAGGCGGGAGACCAGCGTCTCCTTCTCGCTGGGCCGCCCCTCGCGCTTCAGAAAGCCGCCGGGGATCTTGCCGGCGGCGTAGGTCTTCTCCTGGTAGTTCACGGTGAGCGGGAAGAAGTCCAGCCCCGGGCGCGGCTTCTTTTCCGCCACCACGGTGGCCAGCACCGTCGTCTCGCCGTAGGTGGCCATCACCGCGCCGTCTGCCTGCCGGGCGATGTGGCCCGTCTCCAGCTTCAGCGGGCGTCCGCCCCACTCGATCTCCACGGTCTTGATGTCAAACATGTCTCTTTCTCTTCTCTTGCTTTCGAGCTTGTGGAACCTGGGAGCTGTCCCCCGGTTCCCTGACCGCCATCGGAGTTCATATCCCATCATCCTGCTTGCGGCGGTCGGCCCGTTTCATCCCCGGTGTGGCGGTCTTGCGCCCTTTCCGGTGCATGACAAGCAAGATGCAAGCAACCGGCCCGCGGAGGCATTCCGCGAGCCGGTCAACGTTCGTTCAGCGCCGCAGGCCCAGCCTGGCGATGATGTCCTGGTAGCGGGCCTCGTCCTTGCGCTTCAGGTAGTCCAGCAGTTTCCTGCGCTGAGAGACCAGCTTCAGCAACCCACGGCGGGAATGGTTGTCCTTGTGGTGCTTCTGGAAGTGCTCCGTGAGGTTGCGGATGCGCTCGGTGAGGATGGCCACCTGCACCTCCGGCGAGCCGGTATCCCCGTCGCCGCGGGCGAATTCACGGATCAATTCCTGCTTGCGCTCTGGCGTGATCGACATCGTGTTGCTCCTTGCATGAGGGTTGATGACAGACCCGCCACCCGCATCAACGTTTCCTGCCGCCGGGCGCGTTGCCAAGGTTGAACACGCGCTTCGGCTTCAGCATGCCGGCCTCCACCGTGCCCAGCGCCAATGCGCGGCCCTTCCAGGTGATGAGCACGGTTTCCGCCGCCACCGGGGCATCGGCCCCGCGCAGCAGCACGCCCTGGCCGGATGCGATGCGGGCAGCCTGCTGCTGATCGACGGCCAGCGCCGGGATGTCGTCCAGCGCGGTCGCAATCGGCAGCAACACGGCGTCCAGCGCCGTGCGGTCGGCGTCCTTATGGCGCAATTCCTCCAGCTTTTCCAGTGTTATTGCATCTTCCAGCGTGAACGGGCCGACGGCGGAGCGCTCAAGCGCGGAAACGTAGCCGAAGCAGCCCAGCTCGCGCCCCAGGTCGCGGGCCAGCGCCCGCACGTAGGCACCCTTGCCGGTCTGCGCCTCGAAGATGGCGGTATCGGCATCGGGCATGTCGATGAGCTTCAGGTCATAGATCATCACCGGGCGCGGCTTCAGCTCCACCTGCTCGCCATCGCGCGCCAGGTCATAGGCGCGCTCGCCCTTCACCTTGATGGCGGAGAAAGTGGGTGGCACCTGCATGATCTCGCCGGTGAACACGGGCAGCAGCGCCTCGATGTCCTCGCGCGCCGGGCGGGCGGTGGCGGTGTCCACCACCTCGCCCTCGGCGTCATCGGTGCTGCGCTCCTCGCCCCAGCGCACGGTGAAGCGGTAGGTCTTGGGGCTGTCCATGACGAACTGCACCGTCTTCGTCGCCTCGCCGAAGGCAATGGGCAACACGCCGGTGGCGAGCGGATCCAGCGTGCCGCCATGCCCCACCTTCTGCGCATCGAACAGGCGCTTGACGATGTTCACCGCTTCGGTGGAGGTCATGTCCAGCGGCTTGTTCAGCACCAGCCAGCCACTTACCGGACGGCCCCGTTTCCTGCCTCTTCTGCGTGCCATGATGGTTGTCTGTCCCTCTGGTTCGCAAGCCCCCAACCGTCAAGCCCGGCAATGGCGATATGCGAAGGCTGCCGCAAGGCTCCTTGTTCAATCCCTGTCCTGCCCGCGCACCTGCCTCAGCAGCTCGTCGATGTGCGCGGCGTGATCCGCCGCCGAGTCCAGCACGAAGCGCAGGCGCGGCATGTATTTCAGATTGCGCAGCGCCGGCGCAATGGCATGGCGCACATGCCCGGCATGCGCATTCAGCACCTCCGCCAGCCCCTCCTTCTGGCTGGCCAGCAGCGGGCGCACATACACCTTCGCCTGTTTCAGATCGGGCGAGATATCCACCTCGATGACGGAGACGGTGGCCACGTCCACCTCCGGCAGCTCCACCCGGCGCGCCACGAAGGCCTCGCCCAGCGCCTCGCGCACCAGCTTCGCCACCCGCAACTGCCGCTGCGACGGCGGCTTCCTGCCCCTGCTCATGACCTGGCCTCCATGTGATGCGCGCGCATGGTCATCACCGGCGTGCAGGCGTGCCGCACCGTGCGATGGATCCCCGCGTTCGCGGGGATGACGAAGGAGGCATGCAACGGAATCATGTGCGTGGCCGGCATTACAGGCTGCGCTCGATCTTCTCCACCTGGTAACACTCCACGACATCGCCTTTCTTGATGTCCTGGAAGTTCTCGAACGCCATGCCGCACTCCTGCCCGGCGGGCACCTCCTGCACCTCGTCCTTGAAGCGCTTCAGCGAGGTCAGCTTGCCCTCGTAGATCACCACGTTGTCGCGGATGAGCCGCACGCCGGCACCGCGGCGCACCACGCCCTCGGACACGCGGCAGCCCGCCACCCTGCCGACGCCGGAGACCTTGAACACCTCCAGCACCTCGGCATTGCCCAGGTGGGTTTCGCGCAGCTCCGGCTCCAGCAGGCCGGACATGGCCTGCTTCATGTCATCCACCAGGTCATAGATGATGTTGTAGTAGCGGATCTCGATACCCTCGCGCTCGGCCAGCTCGCGGGCGTTGCGATCGGCGCGAACGTTGAAGCCGAGGATGACCGCACCGGTGGCCGACGCCAGCTGCACGTCGGACTCGGAAATGCCGCCGACGCCATAATGCACGATGCGCGCCTGCACCTCCTCGTTGCCGAGCTTCTCCAGCGCCTGCACGATGGCTTCCGCCGAGCCCTGCACGTCGGCCTTGACGAGGACGGGAAACTCCTTCAGCTCCCCTTCCTTCATCTGGTTCATGAGCTGCTCCAGCGAGGCCTTGCGCATGGCCGCACCCTTGGCCTCGCGCTTCTTGCGCTCGCGATACTCGGCCACCTCGCGGGCGCGGGCTTCCGTTTCCACCACCACCAGCTTGTCGCCGGCCTCCGGCACGGAGTGAAAGCCCAGGATCTCCACCGGCTTCGACGGCTCGGCCTCCTTCACCCGCCGCCCGGCATCGTCGATGAGCGCGCGCACCTTTCCCCAGGCGGAGCCGGCCACCACGATGTCGCCCACCTTCAAGGTGCCGCGCTGCACCAGCACCGTGGCCACCGCGCCGCGCCCCTTCTCCAGCTTGGCTTCTATGACAAGGCCGTCCGCGGGGCGGTCGGGGTTGGCCTTCAGCTCCATCAGCTCGGCCTGAAGCTGAATGGCCTCCAGCAGGTCAGACAGGCCCTGGCCGGTGAGGGCGGAAACCTCCACATCCTGCACCTCGCCGCCCATGCTCTCCACGAACACCTCGTGCTGCATCAGCTCGGTGCGCACCCGCGTCGGGTCGGCCTCGGGCTTGTCGATCTTGTTGATGGCAACGATGATGGGCACCTCCGCCGCCTTGGCATGGCTGATGGCCTCCACCGTCTGCGGCTTCACGCCGTCATCGGCAGCCACCACCAGCACCACGATGTCGGTAGCCTTCGCACCACGCGCCCGCATGGAGGAGAAGGCCTCGTGCCCCGGCGTGTCGAGGAAGGTGATCTTCGCACCGTCCTCCGTCTGCACCTGGTAGGCACCGATGTGCTGGGTGATGCCGCCGGCCTCGCCCTCCGTTACGCGGGTGTTGCGAATGGCGTCCAGCAGCGAGGTCTTGCCGTGGTCCACGTGGCCCATCACGGTGATGACCGGCGGGCGGGGCTTCAGGGTCTCCGGCGCATCTTCCGGACCTTCCAGCCCTTCCTCCACGTCGGCCTCCGACACCCGCTTCGGCTTGTGGCCGAATTCCTCGACGATCAGCTCGGCGGTGTCGGCATCGATCACGTCGGTGATCTTGTGCATCTCGCCCTGTTTCATCAGGTACTTGATGACATCCACCGCCCGCTCCGCCATGCGGTTGGCCAGCTCCTGAATGGTGATGGCCTCCGGGATGACGACCTCGCGCGAAACCTTCTCCTTCGGCTGTGCCGCGCCACCCTGCTGCTGCTTCTTCTGGCGCTCCATGCGGCGGCGGAAAGCGGCCAGCGAGCGGGCACGCTCCTCTTCCGTCTCGCCAGCCAGCGCCTTGGTGATGGTGAGCTTGCCGCGGCGGCGCTCGCCCGCCCCCTTCACCGGCTTCGCGGCGCGCTTCTTCTTCGCCTCTTCCAGCTCGCGTTCACGGCGCGACGGCGCGGCGGGCTGGGCGGGCTTGGGCGCGGCCTTGGTCTTCGCCGCCTTGGCCCTGCCCTGCTCCTCGGCCTTGCGGCGCGCTGCTTCCTCGGCCTCGCGCTTCGCAGCCTCCTCGGCCAGCCTGCGCTGGCGTTCCTCTTCCTCGGCCTTGCGCCTGGCCTCCTCTTCCGCCTTGCGGCGCGCTTCTTCCTCGGCCCGGCGTCTTGCCTCCTCTTCGCGCCGCTTGCGCTCTTCTTCCTGCAGCTTCTTTGCCGTCTCGATGGCGCGCAGGCGGGCTTCGCGCTCCTCCGGCGTCAGCCCCTTGAGCTGCTCTTCCACCGTTTTCCGCGCATCAGACTTCTGTGCCTGCTTCTGCGGCTTTTCGGCCGGGCTGGCAGCTTCCGGCTGCTTGGCCGGTTCCGGGGCCTTCGGCGCTTCCGGCGCGGCAGGCGCAGACGCACCGCCCTTGCCCGGGGCGACAATGCGTTTCTTGCGCCGGGTTTCCACCACCACCGTCTTGGAGCGGCCATGCCCTATGTTCTGCTTCACCCGGCCCATCTCCAGCGTCGGGCGCTTCAGGCTCAGCGTCGGCTTGCCGCTCTTCTTGTCGCTATCACTCATCGTGCGTTCCGGTCCATTCCTGTGCGGGCGCATCAACTGGCGGCGCATCACCCGCCACCCCTTGCAGCTTGCGCGCATGTTGCAGAAGCTTGCGCGCCAGCCCGCCCGGTTTCATTGCCGCATGTATGACACGCTCGCGGCCAAAAGCCAAACCCAATTCGGCCGAATCGAAGCTCATGAGCAACGGCACATCGGCCTGCACCGCGCGCAGCAGGCGCAGAATCTTCTCCCGGCCATCGCGCGCGCCGTCTTTCGCCTCCAGCAACACCGCCACTTCCTGCCCGCGCAGGGCCTCGCGCACCTTCTCGAACCCGGCCACGGCCTCGCCCGCCTTGCGTGCCAGCGACAGGGTGGAAAGAGCCGCCTGGCGCAGCTGCTGCTCCACCTGCTCCGGCAGGTCGTCCGCCACCTTCGCTTGCGCCTTGAAGGCGCGGTTGAAGGCACGGCGCTGCACCGCCTGCTCGATGACCTGCCTGTCTGGCAGAAGCCATGCACCACGTCCGGGAAGCGCCGCCTTCAGGTCGAACACCACCTCACCCGCGGGCGAGAGCACGAAGCGCAGCAGTTCCTCGCGCGGCAATGTCTGCCGCGTTACGATGCAGCTACGCTGCGGCTGATGCTTGCGCGGTGCCGCCATGCCCGAGCCGTCTCCTCACGCCTCCTTGCCGGTGCTGTCTTCTGCCGCGCCTTCGCCTTCCTCGGCAGCAGCCTCTTCGCTGCCCTCTTCCGCTTCCGGCTCGATGAGACCGGCCTGCACGCGCGCGGCCATGATCATCTCCTCGGCCTCGGCACGGGAAAGCTCCTTCGGGCCGAGGTAGCCCTCGTGGAAGATGTTCTCTCCGTCCTTGCGCTCGCGCCAGCCAACGAGGTCATCCACGGCGCAATAGGCCACATCCTCCACCGTCTTTATCCCCTCGCGCCCCAGCTTCACGGCGATTTCCGGCGTCATGTGCGGCAGCTCGAGCACCGCGTCCTCCACGCCCAGCTCCTTGCGCTCTTCCTCCAGCGCTGCTGCCTCGCGCTCCAGGTATTCGCGGGCGCGGTTCTGGATCTCTTCGGCGAATTCCTCGTTCAGGCCCTCGATGCCGGCGATTTCCGCCGCATCCACCCATGCCAGCTCCTCGACGGAGGTAAAGCCTTCCGTGGCCAGCAGCTGCGCCAGCATCTCGTCCACGTCCAGCGCCTTCATGAACAGCTCGGTGTTCTCCTGGAACTCGCGCTGGCGGCGCTCGGCCTCCTCGTCCTCGGTCATGATGTCGATGTCCCAGCCCACCAGCTGCGAGGCCAGGCGCACATTCTGGCCGCGGCGGCCGATGGCCAGCGACAGCTGATCTTCCGGCACCACCACGTCGATACGGTTGGCGTCCTCGTCCAGCACGATCTTCGCCACCTCTGCCGGGGCCAGCGCATTGACCACGAAGGAAGCGACATCCGGCGTCCACTGGATGATGTCGATCTTCTCGCCACCCAGCTCATTCACCACCGCCTGCACGCGCGAACCGCGCATGCCCACGCATGCACCCACCGGGTCGATGGACGGATCATGCGAGCGCACGGCTATCTTGGCGCGCGAGCCGGGGTCGCGCGCCACGGCGACGATCTCCACCGTGCCGTCGTAGATCTCCGGCACCTCCTGGGCGAACAGCTTTGCCATGAACTCGGGACGGGTGCGGGAGAGGAAGATCTGCGGCCCCTTCTGCTCGCGCCGCACGTCGAAGATGTAGGCACGCACCCGATCACCGGGCTGGAAGTGCTCGCGCGGCAGCGTCTCGCGCCGCGGGATGATGGCTTCCGCCCGGTTCAGGTCCACCACCACGTTGCCGTATTCGGCCCGCTTCACCACGCCGGAGGCAATCTCGCCGACGCGATCCTTGTATTCGTTGTATTGCCGCTCGCGCTCTGCCTCGCGCACCCGCTGCACGATCACCTGCTTCGCGCTCTGCGCCGCGATGCGGCCGAACTCGATGGGCGGCAGCTCGTCCGTCAGCTCATCGCCGATCTCCGCATCGGGCTTGATGCGCCGCGCCTCTTCCAGCGAGATCTCGCGGTGTTCGTCCTCCACCTCCTCGACCACGGTACGCACGCGCACCAGCGTGGTATCGCCCGTCCTCGGGTCGATGTGGGCACGAATATCCAGCTCCGAACCGTAGCGCGAGCGGGCGGCGCGCTGGATGGCCTCGGCCATGGCCTGCAGCACCACGTTCTTGTCGATGTCCTTCTCGCGCGCCACCGCCTCGGCGATGCGCACCAGCTCCAGCTTGTTGGCGCTGACCGCGTTGCTCATGTCTTCCATTCCCTGGTTGTCTTGCCCCGAACGCCGGGGAGTTGCTCTCTGCCGTGGCTGCCTGTTCTCAATGTTTCCCGCGCCCGCCGTGCCTGCCGCCGGAGAAGGCGGGTGCGGCCGATTCTGTCGATGCATCCTGCGGGCTGCCGTCCTGCACGCCCTTGCGCCCCTTCGCGCGGCGGGCGGCGGCTTCCATCAGCGCATCGGTCATCACCAGCCTGGCCTCGGCAATGTCGCCAAACGGCAGGCCGATGAGCACATCCTCCTCACCCTTCTCGCCCCCTGCCTCTTCTGCCGGGATGAACAGGCGAACCTCGTCGCTGTCCGCATCATAGCCTTCGACAATGCCGCGAAAACGCTTGCGGCCGTCGATGGGGGTGAGCATCTCCATCTTTACCAGGTGGCCGGCATGGCGCTCGAAGTCCTCGGCGCGCACCAGCGGGCGGGCGATGCCCGGAGACGAGACCTCCAGGTTGTAGGAGCCGCTGATGGGATCCTCCACGTCCAGCAGCGGCGAGATGGCGCGGGTTATCTCCACGCAGTCGTCGATGGTGAGCGTGCCATCCGGGCGCTCGCACATGATCTGCAGGTCGCGTCCGGCCATGCGCACGCGCACCAGGCGAAAGCCCATGCTTTCGATCACCGGCTCCACCAGCCGCGCCACCACCTCGGCCACGCCGGTTTCGCGTGCAATGCGCCTGTCCTGTGCGTTGCCGTTCATGCCGGGCCTTTCATCCTTTTCGCCACAAAAAACAAGAGCGGGCCCGTTTCCAGACCCACCCTCCGCATTCGTCTTCATGACCGACAACCGGCCATGAAGGTATGGAGCAGTTGCATTCCATATAATGCACCCGGCGGCGTGATGCAAGCGCATCCGTCTTGACAGGACAACACCTGCAGGGCATACCAGCACCAGCTTTGACGGCAGGGGCGGGCGAACACGTGGTTCGCCTGCCCTTTCCCGTTGCCCAAGGCCATAACGACAATCCACAAAAGCCCGCCTGATGATGGCATGCGAGATGCCACAGCGGCGGCGCCGCGCGGCACGGGGTGAAAAACGAAGAACGATGAGGAGCACAGAAGAATGTATGCCATTGTGAAGACCGGCGGCAAGCAGTATCGCGTCGCCCCCGAGGACGTCATCCGCGTGGAGAAGCTCGACGGCGAGCCGGGTGATGTGGTGGTGCTGGAAGAGGTGCTGATGGTAAGCACCGATGCCGGCACGGAAGTGGGCGCACCGCTGGTGGAAGGTGCGGCCGTTTCCTGCGAGATCGTGGAGCAGGGGCGCGGGAAGAAGATCGTCATCTTCAAGAAGAAGCGCCGCAAGCATTACCGCCGCAAGAAGGGGCATCGGCAGTATTTCACCGCGCTGAAGGTGCTGGAGATCCTCACCGGCGGCAAGAAGCCTTCCGTGAAGCCGGCGGCGAAGAAGGCTGCAAAGGCGGGTGCTGCCGGCAAGGCCGAGACGACAGAGAAGAAGGCAGCCGCCCCGAAGGGCGACACGGCCGAGGCCCCGGCGGCCGCCGCCAACAAGAACGCGAAGGGCGAGGATGATCTCTCGCTGCTCTCCGGTGTTGGCCCGGTGCTGGAGAAGAAGCTGCGCGAGGCCGGCATCACCACCTTCCGGCAGATTGCCGAGCTGACGCCGGAAGCGGCAAAGGAGCTGGACGAGAAGCTGAACCTGCGTGGCCGCATCGAGCGCGAGGAGTGGATCGAGCAGGCGAAGGAGCTGATGGCCGGCAAGCCCCCGCGCGCCAAGGTGGACCAGAAGAAGGCCGCGCAGAACGAGAAGAAAGACAAGAAGTGAGGTTGTGGCGTGGGCGGCTCTCGCATGCAGCCCGCCGCGCCGGATAAAGAGGAGACGGAACGATGGCACACAAGAAGGCTGGCGGTTCGTCGCGCAACGGCCGCGACTCGCAGAGCAAGCGCCTGGGCGTGAAGAAGTTTGGTGGCGAGCGGGTGATTCCGGGCAACATCATCATCCGCCAGCGCGGCACCCGGTGGCATCCCGGCAGTGGCGTGGGCATGGGCAAGGATCACACCATCTTCGCGGTGGTGGAAGGTTCGGTGAAGTTCCACACCAGCCGCGGCGGACGCAAGTTCGTCTCCGTGGTGCCTGCTGAATGACGTGCCCTGACGAGCCATTGCCGCCATGCCTGGCATGGCCGCACATGTGAAACATGCTTCGGAATGCCTCCCGTAAACGGGAGGCATTCTTTTTGCCGAGCGTGAAGCAGTCGAACGTGAAGCATCCCCATCACGTTGAGGATACGACAAATTTTCCACCATCCAGGTGTTGTTGTTTGCAAGGAGTGGCCCTTTTTGGTGCCATTTCCTTGCAATTTGACCAGCGTGTTGTGATTCTCTCTCCTTGCAGAGGAGCGGGGAGGTGGATCATGAGCAAGCCGAAGGAACCGGTGCAGACAGGCCAGCATGACCTGTTCCGGGCGCGACTGGATCAGATCATCGACATGAAGCATCCTCTGGTTGTGCTGGCGCAGTCGATTGACTGGGACTTCCGGGCGCGAGAGGTCGGTGCGCTGTATCGGGGACGGGCCGGGATATCCGCCTTTGCCGACGCGGCTGATGGCGGGGCTGCACATCATCAAGTACATGGATGACCTGTCCGACGAGGAAGTGTGCCGCCGTTTTGTGGAGAACCCCTGTTACCAAATACTTCTGCGGCGCAGCGTTTTTCCGGCACGAGCTGCCCCTTGATCGCACACCTGGTGTGCCAGCGTGCAGCAGCGCCAGTGTTTTCTCTCGGATTTTTTGTCGAACCGGGCATGCATGATCCATGCCGCTGCCCGCGTCGGGCTGACCCGCTGGCGTCAGCGGCTGAGGGAGGAGAAGATGCAGGTGCTGTTGCAGGAGAGCCTGGCGTGTGCGGTGCGCCTGGGCGCGGCGAAGCCTTGCGCGTTCACGCAGGTGGTGGTGGACACCACGGCGCAGGAGAAGAACGTCGCTCATCCCACCGATGCGAAGCTGGCATACAGGGCGCGGGAGCGGCTGGTGAAGCTGGCGAAGAAGCACGGATTGAAGCTGCGGCAGAGCCATGTTCGGGTTGGCAAGAAGGCATTGATCAAGCAGCAACGCTACGCCCATGCGAAGCAGTTCAGGCGGGCAAGACGGGAGTTGCGCAAGCTGAAGACGTGGCTGGGGCGGGTGATCAGGGACATTGAACGGCAAATTGCCGGGGATGCAGCACTGCAGGACATCTTCCGCAGGGAGCTATGGCAGGCCGAGCGGGTGCGCACACAGAAGCCACGTGATGGCAAGGGGCGGCATGTGTATGCGTTGCACGCGCCGGAGGTGGAATGCATCGGCAAGGGCAAGAGCCACAAGGCGGCGGGGCCGCAGCCTGCACGAGGGCTGGCGGTGGCGCTACAGCCAGCGCAGCAATGCAACACGTCAACCCTGCGTCGTGCCTGCACCGCTGGTGCTTTAGGGTGAAGGTTTCGGTGGCCACCACCATCAGGCGTTCACAGGGTGGCCAGTTCGTGGTGCATGCGGGGCCATGACCATGGCTGGCGCTGCCGGGCAAGCCCCATGACGGCCATGCGCTGCGCACGGTGTTGCCAGAGATCGAGCGGCTGGTGGGGGCACCGGTGCAGCGGGTGCTGACCGATGCCGGCTATCGCGGCCACAAGCTGCCCAACCCATGGAAGTTCAAGGTCTTTGTGGACGGCCAGAAACGACACATGAGCAAGGCCATCAGGCGATTGATGAAGCAAAGGGCAGCGGTGAAGCCGGTCATCGGGCATCTGAAGGCCGAGCACCGGATGGGGCGCAACTACCTGGCACACCGGATGGGCGATTCCATCAACGCCATCCTGGCTGCCGTCGGCTACAACTTCCGCCTGTTGCGGCGCTTCATTGCCCAGCTTCTTTTGCGCCTCATCCAGATATGCCTGTTCGGCCTTGCACAACGGCGGCAAACAATCCCCGCAGCCCCACAGGGCTAATTGTTCACGTTCGACGAAGCAGATCTGCTGACAGCCTTTCGCGACTGCTCCCTTGGGCGATATCAACCATCAACCATCGGCATGCTTCATCGGCTGGCACACTCGGCCCGCCAGCCGATGTAGTCTCCGCCCAGCCGCTGCGCCGCTTCCGCCACGCGCCGAATGTCCTCGTCCAGCGCCACAGGCTCCAGCGCCATGTGCCGGTGCACCAGCAGCCGATAATGAGGC
>Ga0256839_1002103_pt1 | contig 22844 bp, 17 predicted proteins | sample 354166metaG_FD_185968 | JGI IMG/M metagenome (GOLD analysis project Ga0256839, IMG submission 185968) | Hydrothermal vent microbial communities from Mid Atlantic Ridge, Atlantic Ocean - 354-166 | ecosystem: Environmental > Aquatic > Marine > Hydrothermal vents | place: Atlantic Ocean: Mid... | reverse complement strand
TTGTAGGCCTTGACCGTCAGGTAACCCGTCTGAAAGAGCAGAGCTTCCAGCTTCAAATCGTCCAAATCAAAGGAGTCAAAGGCCGATTCTCCCACCTCTATGCCGTCCAAATCGACGTATTCGCTCTGGCGAATCAACTTGACCAAAAAAGTCGGCGTAGCCGTCTTGAACCAGTGATTGGAAAAGCGCAGGCTGTCAAACAAAAGCAAGATACTAAAGGGGTTGTACACGAAGTGCTTTCCATCCCAGCTGTAGCCGTTGTACCATTCCCTGATTTTGGGCAAGGGGTCTTGCTGCTCTTCTGCTGCTAAAGCTTTGACGTGCTCTTGGAAATAGTATTCCAACTCCTCTTGCGTATAGCCCAGCATAGTGGCATAGCGAGGGTGCATGGTGATGTCGTTTAAATTGTTCAAATCCGAAAAGATGCTCACCCGACTAAACTTCGACACCCCTGTGATGAACACCAGGCGGATGTAGGGATCGCTGTCCTTAATCACCGAGTAAAAATTCTTCAAAATTTGCTGATTGGCCTTGGCCTGTTTCGTCTCTTCCCCCAGATAATCGATGATGGGCTTGTCGTACTCGTCAATCAGCAAAACCACTTGACCTTCAGACGAAAGTTTTTTGATGACTTTTTCAAATTTTTGAGAGAGGACTTTTTCCGCTATGTCTAAATCTCTCTGCTCAATGATCTCGTCCAAATGGGCGTGCAAGGCCTGTTCTAAACCCAGCTCCTTGTGCCCTATGCTGCTAAAGGGAATGTGCAAAATCGGATTTTTCTTCTCCCAGTTCCACTTATCTTCTATCCACAAGCCCTCAAACAGTTCCCTGCTGCCGCCAAACAACTCTCTCATGGTGCTCACCAGCAGCGATTTGCCAAAACGGCGCGGGCGGGAGAGGAAGTAGTACTTCCCTCCTGTAACCAGGGTATGGACGTATTCTGTCTTATCGACATAGAGATAGCCGCCTCTGCGCAGTTCCGAAAAATCCTGTATGCCTACGGGCAATTTCTTCATGTAAGCAAAGATAGGGGAAATCGGGCTAATCGGGGATCGGTCAATCGGCTGCCTATTTCCGACTTCACATTCATCACACCCGATTTATTGGCAGACGCCTTAATTATGCCTGAGCAGGAGGAACATTAAATCCTATGGGAGGCATAGGCGGCGTTCCGGAAGTATCAATAGGTCCGAATTGAGCTTCGAACTTTTTGATGTTTTCGGAAAGGGCGGCCAAAAGGCGTTTGGCGTGTTGCGGAGTAACGATAATACGCGATTTTACTTTTGCTTTAGGCACGCCTGGCAACGTGCGTATAAAGTCGATGACAAACTCGGCATTGCTGTGAGAGATAATGGCCAAGTTGGCATAGATGCCTTCGGCCACATCTTCCGGAAGTTCAATATTCAATTGTCCCGGAGATGGCGGTGTTTTCACTTTTTTTTCGCTCATTTCAATCTTTTAAGTTTAGCAATAGCTTCTCTACCTGAACAAACAGCTGTCGTGCAACCGGAGTTTCATTTTTGAACATACCAGGCAGAATCAACCAAGGAACAAATAAGACCGCCTGCTTGTTTTCCAAGCCGAAATGCTCATTTCTTTTTTTTGGCAGTTGGAAAAGAACCCGGCATTTGTGCTTCTATAATGGCTTTTACTTCCTCCAGGCTCAGACTCTTAGCTTGTTCAAGAGTAGCCCGTTTTTCTCCCGGCAGAGGAGGGATTTTAACGGACTTCCTTTTAAAGCGAATGAATGGCCCCCAGCGGCCGTTTTCGACGGAAATGCCTTCATCCTCCCAACGATGAATATAGCGCTGGGCCTCTTTTTCCTCTTTGGCTTTAACCAATTCGAGAGCTGTAGCTTCATCCAGAGTATCCGGATCAATTTTTCTGGGTATGTTGGCGTAAAGGCCATTCCACTTGAGAAAAGGTCCGAAGCGTCCCTTACCTTTCGTGATGGGCAGGTCTTTGTAAAAAGCGATGGGCGCCTCTTCCTTTCTCTTTTGTTCTATTAGTTCAATGGCTTGCTCCAAATTGATTTCCAAGGGGTCTTGAGCTCTGGGCAAAGAGATGAATTTGCCATCGAATTGGAGGTAAGGGCCATAGCGTCCCGATTTAACCACGACCTCTTTGTCTTCGTATTTCCCCAGGGTTTTGGGCAGTTGAAATTGCTTAATAGCCTCTTCAAAAGTCAGGGATTCCAAGGTTTGCCCCGGAGCCAGGTTGGCATATCTCGGTTTTTCCCCTTCCTCCAATTCTTCGGGTTTTCCGATTTGCAAAACAGGACGGCCAAAACGCGACATGCGTACCAGCAAGGTACGACCGCTTCCGGGGTCTTTGCCCAAAATACGCTCGCCACTGGCACGATCGGCCTCTTTAAGTGTTTTTTCCACTTTGTTGTGGAAAGGGCCATAGAAGTCTTCTAACAATTTGCGCCAATCGAGTTTGCCTTCGGCGATTTCATCCAGTTTTTTCTCCACATTGGCCGTAAAGCCATAATCCATGATGTTGTCGAAATGCTGCAGCAAAAAATCACTGACAATTATGCCCATATCGGTAGGCATGAGGCGATTTTTCACTGCCCCGGCCACTTCCGTACGCTGTTCGGTTCGGATTTCTCCGTCCTGAAGAATCAAGGCCGTGTAGTGACGCTCCTTACCTTCCCGATTTGCTTTGATCACATAACCTCTACCCTCTTCCATGATGCGACTGATGGTAGGAGCATAGGTAGATGGACGTCCGATGCCCAATTCTTCCAGCTTTTTCACCAGCGTTGCCTCGGTATAGCGAGCCGGTGGCCGCGGGAAGCGTTGAACAGCTTCCAATTGGTCCGCTTCCAAGCCTTGTCCTTCTTTTAAAGGCGGCAGCATGCCCTTGGTTTCATCGCCTTCTTCCTCATCACGGCCTTCCATATACACTTTGAGAAAACCGTCGAATTTGAGCACCTCACCTTCAGCCCGGAACTCGTGTTCCGGCACGGTGGAGATAGCAATATGGGCTATGGTTTTCTCTAAGTCCGCATCGGCCATTTGCGAGGCCAAAGCCCTACGGCGAATGAGTTCATACAGGCGCTGTTGATCCCGATCACCGCTTACCGTTTTGCGTTTCACATCTGTAGGCCGAATGGCTTCGTGCGCCTCTTGGGCTGCCGCATTTTTGCTCTTGTAACGCCGCGTTTTGACGTATTTGCTTCCAAATTCGCTTTCTATTTGATCAGCCATAGCAGCCAAAGCCAACTCACTGAGATTTGTGGAATCCGTACGCATGTAGGTGATGTGACCCTGCTCGTACAACTTCTGCGCTGCCGACATGGTACGACGTACGGAAAAGCCCAACTTCCTACTGGCTTCCTGCTGTAAGGTAGAGGTGATGAAGGGTGGAGCCGGTCGACGACGCAAGGGCTTGACCTCTATGCGGGCAATGCTAAACTCAGCCTTTTTGCAGCGCTCTAAAAAATTGCGAGCTTCTTCTTCCTTATTAAAGCGATGGCTCAACTCTGCCTTCAAGCCGGTTTGCTTTCCCTCCTCATTTTCGATCAGAAAAAAGGCCTGTACTTTAAAAAAGGGGGTGGCTTCGAAAGCCGAAATTTCTCGCTCGCGCTCTACCACCAGCCTCAAGGCTACCGATTGTACGCGACCGGCAGAAAGTTTCCCCTTTACTTTCTTCCAGAGCAGCTCGGACAATTCAAAGCCCACCAGACGATCGAGAATTCGACGGGCCTGTTGGGCATTAACCAGACGAAGATCTACCGTGCGGGGTTTTTCAATGGCTTTTTTGATGGCCGGAGCCGTAATTTCCCGAAAGACAATGCGCTTGGTTCGATTCTCGTCCAGGCCCAGCACCTTACACAAGTGCCAGGATATGGCCTCTCCCTCACGGTCTTCATCGGTAGCTAGCCAGACTTCATCCACCTTTTTCACCCAGTCTTTCAGTTCTTTCACCACCTTTTTCTTATCGGGTGTAATGACGTATTTCGGCTCAAATCCTTTTTCGATATCTATGGCATCGTTCTTTTTGGGCAAGTCGCGCAAATGCCCGAAACTGGATTTCACGGTGAAATCCTTACCCAATATTTTTTCAATGGTTTTGGCCTTTGCAGGCGACTCTACAATCAATAAATTTTTTGCCATAGACAGGGTCTCTTTTTGCAGGGCGCAAGCAGCTTTTCTTCATTTGCCGAAAGGCTATCAAAACCTCGGCAGAAACAATGCACTTGGCCTGACAGCCAAAAAACAGACGCAAAAGTAAGGGAAAAGTTCAAAGTGAAGGCCAAAAAGCTGTCGCTTTAGGCAAGCAGTGTTTGCACACACAATTTACTGCCCAAGCGTATCCGGCCGTTCTACTTTTCTCACTTCACGATAAATGACTTTTTTCTCGGGAAGCTGGGCTTTGCGCTCTTCCAAAATCAGGTCGATCAGGGGCTTAGGGTCAAGAGGCCCCCCTGAAAGATGGCGGTGATACAGCACAATAGTAAAGCGAATCATGTCATCAGGATGCGTGATCCCCATACTTCGCAGATAATGCGAAAAACGAGACCCCCCGTAAAACCCCCAGTTGTAAGACATCCAGCGCCCCAGGCTAAAAAAGAGTTTGTGCCAGGCTTCATCTTCACCAAGAGACAAGAATTTGGCTTTGGACTCCTCGTCAATGAGCTTATCCAACTGGCGAAAGGCATCGCCCATATCTTTGGGGATGTAAACACCGAAGAGATATTCTTTTTGGATGCGTTCTCGATAATTTTTTTCGTATTCTTCCTTGGTCGCAGGTGGGCGAGTTTGTGCAGGTAGGAGCTGAGGCAGAAAAAACAAGAAGAGCAGATATTTCATCATGGTTTTAGATCTTGAGACACTTTTCTCAACAGGCAATAAACCGTATCGAATAGTATTACGTTCCAAAATACGGGTTTATTTTGCCGAAAGGCGAAACAAAAAAACTTGGCTCTCTTTTTTTTGTTTGTTACATTTGCAGCCGAAATGCGCAAAAAGAGCCCCAAAAGGTCAACCTTATGTCTCGTGCAAGCATTATAGGATAGCAAAAAGACCTTCTATCCCAAATGCTCTTTAAAAAAGCGTATTTTTTAACCCTAAAAGCAAGCCATTCGCCATGTATTGGACTTTAGAACTTGCCTATCACCTGGAAGACGCTCCCTGGCCGGCTACGCGGGACGAGCTTATCGACTACGCCATTCGTTCGGGAGCGCCCATTGAAGTCATCCAAAACCTCCAGATGATGGAAGACGAAGGAGAAGTTTACGAGAGCATCGAAGACATCTGGCCGGATTACCCCCGCAAAGAGGACTTCCTTTTCAATGAGGATGAATACTAAAATGAGCCGGGGGGATACGAACAACCCTCCTGCCTTGCAGGCATGGCAGCATAAGCCATGCCTGCAAAAAGTGCTTCCCTCAACCGCTGCCTGATGAAAAACCTGCTGGAGCTTTTCCATATTGTTCGTAAGGGTAATCCCGACAAGATAGAATTGTTAGACAAAACGTTGTTAAACAACAAGGGTGACACCAAATTCGCTCAACTGTATGAAGGCTTGGCAAGCGGAAAAATAAAAAGTGACCTGGAAGCCTCTCAACTTATCTACCAATCTTCGGAAACCGATGTCAAATACCGACAACTCAAATCGCGCTTTCGAAAACGCCTGCTCAACACCCTGCTGCTCATAGATCCCTTACCCTTTGAAAGAGACGACAACAAAGAAGCTTATCTTCAAGCGGAAAAACAATGGATACTCATCCAAATTGCACGCAGGCACCAGGCCAAGCAAGTCGTAGATAGCATGGCCCGAAACCTCATGAACTCTTGCCTAAAACGACAATTCCACCAACTGGCTTTCCGAACAGCCCACCTTCTGTGGACCCGAGCCGTCCAACAAAATCAACAAAAAAAAGCTGAAAAATATCTAAAAATCAGAGAAGAACAACTTGGCTTTTGCCGAGCCGAAGAGGAAGCCGAAGCCTGCTACCTACACCACCTATCGGCCTTTAAAGCCCAACAAAAAGCCCCTGACATTGAAAAAACGGTTTCCAGACTCATAGAGCTCGCCGACCAATATCCTTCGGCTGATGTCTATTTCTACATGTTCAGCTTATCTGTCTTGTATTACCATTATGCCCGTCAATACCAAGGCATGGCTCAAGTTTGCCGACAGGCCGTACAACAACTCCGAAAATTTCCCCATTGGCCCTGCCATCACCAAATCATTGAGTTTTACCTGGAGGAGATGTTGGCTTACTGGGCTTTGGGTAAACCCGAAGCTGCAGCTCAGCTCACCGGAAAAGTCCTAGATGAATTTGAACAAGACCCTGTAAAGAAAATCAAATTCATGGAGCTGTATTTCCTCACGGCTATGCATTCGAAAAATTATCAACGGGCAAAATCCATCTACAAAAAAGTAACAGAGCAGTCCTTAGAGCTCGATCAGACTTTAGACGACAAAGAAAAGTGGCGACTATTCGAAGCCTATCTCTGTTTTGTGGATATCTACTGCCGAGAAGACAAGGATGTTAGCCATAAAATCAATCAAATCAAAAAAAAATTGCCCGTTCAATTGAACAAACACCTACGCAAACAATGGGAGATTATCTTTCACCTGCTGCAAATCGCCCAAAAACAAGATGTTGACCCTGCCTTTTTCAAAAACATCAGCATATCTCCTCAAGAAAAAAATCACTCCAAACGCAGAAAACTCTTTCTCAAACTCCTGGAACGCCTCCACCTCGCCAATTATCGAGGAGATAAACTTCGACTAACCGAAAAATACTATATCCAACTTCGAACCACACCCCTTACCTATTGCACCCAACCTCAACACCTGGAAATCATCCCCTACGAACACCTCTGGGAAATGATTGTAGAACACCTGGAAATCACCTCTTGGTAATACAAAGTCCCCATTTTGAAAAAAATTAACATCGCCATAGACGGTTATTCTTCCTGCGGCAAAAGCACCATAGCCAAAGGCCTGGCTAAAGCCCTCAACTACCTCTTTATCGACACCGGAGCCATGTATCGGGCCGTTACGCTTTATTTCCTGGAAAACGACATCCCCATCGACGACCCCAAAGCTGTTAAAGAAGCCTTACGGCAAATAAAAATTCGCTTTTTTTTAGATGAAAAAGGACAGCAGCATACTTTACTCAATCAACGGGATGTAGAGAAACTAATCCGATCCATGCCGGTCGCTCAACACGTCAGCCAGGTAGCCGCCATACCGGCGGTGCGCAGAGCCTTGGTCAAACAACAACAGGAAATGGCCCGCCAAAAAGGCATCGTCATGGATGGCCGAGATATCGGAACGGTAGTCTTGCCCGATGCAGAACTCAAACTGTTCGTTACCGCTAGACCCGAAATACGAGCCCAAAGACGTTACCGCGAATTGCAAAAAAAAGGCCTGAACATCAGCTTAGAAGAAGTGCGACAAAACCTCTCCCAAAGAGATTATATAGATTCCCACCGCCAGGACTCTCCCCTCCGACAAGCCAAAGATGCCATCTTGCTCGACACCTCCGACCTCTCCCCCGAAGAGCAATTAAAAAAATCTCTGGAGCTAGCTCAAAAAGCCCTGCAAGCAGCCACAGACAAATCCTAAGCCCAAACTGGCGCTGCGTTTTCACTGGCAAGGGGCTATGACCGTCACGAAGTGGCTTGACATGGTTCACTTGCCGTTACGGCTTCCACCTGCCTTGCAAAGTCTCGCCGCAGCTCATACAGCCAGTAGCACCAAAAAGCGGCCAACACCTCCTCCCCTTTGTGACTATTGTCATTCCGAAACCTGATACATATCATTGGCTATCGAAGGAAATCACTTCAACTTTGTTTGGATTTGATGACTTTTCTGTAAATCAAAATCAAACCATCATGTTGAGCAAAAAACAAGCAAAGACCTTTTTTCTGGGAGGGACGGCCCTGTTTTTTCTGATTTTTCTAGCCTTGTCCATCCACTCCCTGAAAGTCGGAATTCCGGAAAATACGCATCCCGAAAAAATGACCGAACAGGTCGAATTGGGCAGATATCTGTGGGACAAAAACAACTGCATGGGCTGCCACACCATCATGGGTGAAGGTGCTTATTACGCCCCGGAACTGACGCGGGTGTACAGCCGCAAAGGGCCTGACTACATCAAGGCCGTACTCACCGCTCCCGACGGCTGGCAGCCTCGCGGACGCAAGATGGTCAAGTACAACTTTTCAGACGAAGAAGTGGAAGGCCTCATCGCTTTCTTTCAATGGATGAACGAGGCCTACCTCAACGGCTTCCCACCTAAGCCTCAACTCTACAGACCTGAATAAAAAAACTACACGGCTTTCCTCTTTTAGCTGCCAAACAGCCATCGCTTTGCCGGTGGCAGCCCACCGACAAAGTATCCTTTGGTCAAAAAACTAAAAACATCATGAAATTTCGTTCACAAAAAATAGCCTATAACTTCTTTGCACTCAGCATGCTGCTGATTCTGTTGCAAATCACCTATGGCTTTATCATGGCCTTTGCTCACATGGGCTACGACGGCCTACACGAGTGGATACCTTTCAATACCGCTACAGCAACCCACAAAAACCTCTTGGTCGTCTGGATTCTTTCCGGCTTTATGGGGGCCGCTTATTACATCATTCCCGACGAAGCCGATCGAGAACTGGTCTCGCCCTTTTGGGCTAAAATTCAATTCTGGACCTTCGCCATCGTCGGTGTCATTGCTGTAGCAGGTTTTCACATGGGCTGGTTTGAAGGGCGCAAATTTCTGGAAATACCTCGCCCCCTTGACTATCTGGTGGCCCTCAACGTCGTGCTCTTTTTGGTTTTGATTTTATTTACCTTGCTCAAAGGCAAAAAGCAAACCACCACAGCCTGGGTACTGAGCATGGGGCTGGTCTTTGCCGCTTTGCTCTACCTGCCCGGCATGATTTACTTCGAAAACCTGGCCGTGGATTCTTTCTTCCGCTGGTGGGTAGTCCACCTCTGGGTTGAAGGGGTATGGGAACTCATCATGGGAGGCATCTTGTCTTACCTGCTCATCCGCCTCACCGGTGTGGACCGCGAAGTCATCGAAAAATGGCTGTACGTCATCGTCGGCTTGACTTTCCTCTCCGGCATTCTCGGCACAGGACACCACTACTACTATACCGGCGGCCCCGACTACTGGCTGATGATCGGTGGCATTTTCTCCTCTTTGGAGCCTCTGGCTTTTCTGGGCATGACGGCTTTTGCCGTGCAGATGTACCGAAAAGGCAACAAAAAGCACCCCAATAAACTTGCCCTTTTCTGGACCTTGAACACAGCTATTCTCTCCTTCCTCGGAGCAGGTCTGCTGGGCCTGGCTCACACCTTGCCACAAGTCAACCTCTATACCCACGGCACCTTGGTTACGGCTATGCACGGCCATCTGGCCTTCTGGGGAGCTTACGGTTCTCTGGTTTTTGCCATTATATCCTATGCCATGCCGCAAATGACCGGCCGAAAAATTTACGACAACCAAATCGGCAACCTGGCCTTCTGGATAACCAACATCGGCATGCTGGGCATGACCACAGCCTTTGCCGCTGCAGGTGTCAGCCAGGTTACCCTTGAACGCATCGCCGGTTATGAATACATGGAAGCCGCCAAAGTCATGCAACCGCACTTCTTCGTGCTCATCATCGCAGCTACTGTGTTTACCACAGGTATCTGTCTCTACATCTGGAACTTCATCAAGTTCGGAAAACCCGTAGATGAAGCCATCCGGACAGAAGATGACTCGGCCTTCCAAGCTGTTACAGCCTGACTCCCCTTTGTCTGCAGGTGCCGGCTTCTCGTGCCGGCCCTGCCTCCTCTTACATTTGGCGAAAGCAAAAAAACATGCCATGTTCATAGAGCAAGAACCCTACTACAAGCCCATTGGAAAAGAAATTGAGGTCTTTGAACACGCCTTCAAAAACAAACTCCCCCTACTCCTCAAAGGCCCCACAGGCACAGGCAAATCCCGCTTCGTGGAACACATGGCCTGGCGCCTGAAAAAAGACCTCATCACCGTCGCCTGCCATGAAGAAACCTCCTCTACCGATCTCATCGGGCGCTACATCATCCGCGGTGCAGAAACGGTCTGGCAAGACGGACCACTCACAAAAGCCGTCAAAACAGGGGCTATCATTTATCTGGACGAAATCGCTGAAGCCCGCCCGGACGTCATTGTAGCTATACACCCCCTAACAGATTTTCGACGAAACCTCTACATCGACAAACTCGGCAAAGAAATAGCAGCCCACCCCGATTTCATGTTTGTGGCTTCTTTTAATCCGGGCTATCAAAAAGGCTTCAAAGAGCTAAAACCCTCTACGCGGCAGCGCTTCGTTTCTCTGAGCTTCAATCATCCGCTTCCGCAAACGGAAACTGAAATCATAATAAGCGAAAGCCGAATTGATGCCCCCACAGCCCGTCGCCTGGTCAAAATTGCCGAAAAAATCAGAAACCTCCACGAGCTGGGCCTGGCTGAAACCGTCTCTACCCGCCTGCTGGTCGATGCGGGGAAACTCATCTACACCGGCCTCAACCCGCGCCTGGCCGTCCAAACTGCCGTCGTAGAACCCTTGACCGATGAGCCGGATACGCTCGAAGCCCTCAAAGACCTGACCGATCTGATGATTTGAAGACATGGAACTCGACCAACTCATCTTTCAAAAAGTCATTTCCTGGTTCAAAAACAGGAAACAGGAAAATCCCGAACTGCTGGACCGCCGTGTCCAGCTGGAAGAAATATCCGGCAAACTTACCATCATAGCCAGGGCGCTCAGCGGCCTGCCCATCGACATCGTACCCTCCGAACGGGAAGGCGGCTGGAAAGATCGGGTCTTCCTTTTACCTAAAAGTATGGCCTTATTCCACAGCCGAGATGACAACCTCGCTCTCTATCTCTTTCGCATCTTCTATCTTTACCAACAACAAAAACTGGGACTCAATCATCCTCCCGAACGGGAAATTGACACCCAACAAGACCGCCTCAAAGCCAAACAAACAGCTCCCCTGGTACTAAAGGCGCTGTTCGAGGAATTTCCCGAACTCAAAAAGCTCCATCACCACCTCTACCGTCAATTGCCACGCCAAAACGAGAAAGGCGAACCTATACCACCCGACACCAGCTGGCTGTATGGCCGATGGATGAGAAATGAATCCGGCTTTCGCCAAACGGAATCCGATTTCAACAATACCGTAAAAACACAAGAGCTCAAAGCCGAAGACATCACCACCAGCCTAAAAGCCAAGCAAGCCGACGAAGTAAAAGTTTTACAAGTCGATCAAAAAGCCCAGGAAGATTACACCCTGACCCACAATTTCGAAAAAGTGGAAACCGCCGACGAATTCAACGGCAGTTGGCGGGATTTCGACGGCGACGACCATCTCAGGGAAGAACAGGAAGCCCTGCAAGCGTTGAACCTCAGCAAAGTCGTCCGCGTGGATGAGCCTATTCATTCTATCTATCAGGCCGAATTCGTCTCGCAAGCCACCATAGCCGAGAGCCAAGAACGAGATGCCGACGGTTTTTATCTGAGCTACAAAGAGTGGGATTACAAACAACGCGCTTATAGGTACGACTACTGCAAGGTCTTCCCCAAAAAAGTCGTAAAGACTCAAGCCGATTACTACTTCAAAACCTTGGAACACAATCGCTCCGTATGGATGCAACTGCGCAAACGCTTTGCCCAACTCAACAATGAGAGGCGACAAATACGCCGCCTTAACAAGGGAGAAAATTTTGACATCGACGCCCTGACAGATCGCTTTGCCGATCTCCGCGCAGGCCACACTCCCGATGAACGCATCTACCTCTCCAGCCGCAAGCGCAACAAAGAACTGAGCATGCTGTTTTTGCTGGATTTCAGCCTCTCCAGCGATGCTTACGCCCGCGGAAACCGCATCATCGACGTGGAAAAACAGGTCTCTATCCTCTTCGGAGAAGTCCTGCACGAATACGGCATAGATTTTCAAATAGACGGTTTTTACTCCAAAACACGAAACAACACCACCTACCTTACCCTCAAGGCTTTTGACGAAAGTTGGAACCGGGCCAAGATGCGCATAGGAACTGCTCGAGCTGCCGGCTATACCCGCATCGGCCCCGCTCTCAGGCATGCCACGGCTTTGTTGCGCAAACGCCCCTCCCGCAACAAAAAATGGCTCATTCTCCTCTCCGACGGCAAACCCACCGATTACGATCGCTATGAAGGACGCTACGGCATAGAAGACATCAAACAAGCCTTGCGGGAAATGAGAAGCTTCGGCATCGAAAATTTCGCCTTAGCTATTGAAGAACAAGCCAAATACTACCTGCCCCAAATGTTCGGCCAAAACCACTACAACATCCTCTCCAGCCCGGTGGAGATGATCCACGCCCTGACAAAACTGTACAAACGCTTGGTCAAATAAACCCCTTTTGAAAAACAGTAGGCTGCTCAAAGCCCTATTTCCCTACCTTTGTCCCATGGTTTTCATCGATTTGGAACTCCACCGCTTCCAAGACGACTTGCTGCTAAAACGGCAGGGTCGGCAGGTCTTTGTCTTTGACCCCTTGCGCAAGCGCTACCTCTTGCTCAGCCCGGAAGAATGGGTGCGGCAATTGCTGATACGCTATCTGCTGCATCGAGCTTACCCGGCCGGCCGGCTGGCCGTCGAGCAAAGCCTTGTGGTCAATGGTCGAACACGCCGCTTTGACCTTTTGGCTTACAATGCCCAAGGCCAACCTTTCCTGCTGGTCGAGTGCAAAGCACCGGAGGTGAACATCTCACAAAAAGCCATGGACCAAATCGCCGCCTATAACCACGCCCTCAAAGCCCCTTACCTGCTCTTGACCAATGGCCGTCAAACCCTCTGCTGCGCCATGACCTACGAGGAAAATGCAACTTCCCTAATTTTTTTAGACAGCATACCTGCCCCTTAAAAGAGGAAAAGCTCCAAATCACTTTGTATCAAGTATCTTTGCGGCATGGAGGTGTTTTACGATCCGGACCAACTACCGCGCTTTACCAAAGCCGTCATTACCATAGGCTCTTTTGACGGCGTACATGCCGGCCATCAAAAAATTCTCAGCCAAGTTCGTCAGATAGCCCGAGAAATAGGCGGAGAAAGTATCGTCATTACCTTTCACCCTCATCCTCGCCTACTGCTCTACCCCGAAGAAAAGAAGGTCCAACTGCTCAGCACTACCGAAGAAAAAGTCAAGCTCATTGCCCAATACGGCATCGATAAACTGGTGGTGGTGCCCTTTACCCGAGATTTTGCCCAACAAAGTCCAGACCAATACATACGAGACTTTCTAGTCGGCAAATTTCACCCCCATACCATTGTGATCGGCTACGATCATCGCTTTGGCAACAAGCGCAGAGGTGATATCCACTATTTGAGAAAGAACGCCTTGAGATACGGCTACCGCGTGGAGGAAATCCCCCCCCAACTGGTCAATGACGTAGCCGTAAGCTCCACCAAAATCCGGCAAGCCATCCAACTGGGCAACATACGACGAGCAACAGAGCTGCTCAATCACTACTACAACCTCATTGGACAGGTCATCTCGGGTCGCAAAATCGGAGCGAAAAAACTGGGCTACCCCACAGCCAATCTCAAAATTGCCAACGCCTTTAAACTCATCCCGCCCAATGGCATCTATGCCGTCTTCGTCCGACACCGTGGCCAGCTCTACCGCGGCATGATGTACATCGGCACCCGCCCCACCATCGAGCAAAGCGGCCAACGCTCCATCGAGGTGCACATCTTCGATTTTCAACGAGAAATCTACGGAGACAAACTCGAAATCTTTTTCGTGCAATACCTGCGTGGCGATGCCCGCTTCAACGACTTGCAAGAGTTAAAAGCAGCCCTGGACCAAGACAAAGAAAATGCCCTCGAGATACTCAACAAAGCGGATTTGCCGAAAGGCAAAACAGAGCGTGCCGGCCTGCCCAAAGTGGTCATCGCTCTGCTCAATTACAACACCCGCCATCTGCTCGAACAATTCATCCCCGCTCTGCTCAAAACCCGCTACGACAATTGTGAATTCCTGCTCATCGACAACGGATCACAAGACGATTCCGTAGCTTGGGTACGCGAACATTACCCGCAAATCCGAACCATCTGCCTGCCCGAAAACCTGGGCTATGCAGGCGGATACAATACCGGCCTCTGCGGAATAGATGCAGACTACTACGTCTTGCTCAACACCGATGTGGAAGTCACCCCTTTTTGGGTTAGCAGTGTCATAGAGCGCATGGAGAAAGAACGGGAAATCGTTGCCGCTCAACCCAAAATACGCTCGTACAAAAACAGAGAAAAATTTGAACATGCCGGCGCCTGCGGCGGTTGGTTAGACAAACTGGGTTACCCCTTCTGTGCCGGTCGCATCTTCGACACTACGGAAAAAGATGAAGGTCAATACGACGAATTGCAGGAAATCTTTTGGGCCAGCGGAGCAGCCCTGTTTTTGCGAAGCCGTCGCTTTTGGGAAATCGGTGGCTTCGACGGAAACTTCTTCGCCCACATGGAAGAAATTGACCTGTGTTGGCGCTACAAACGAGCAGGCTTCAAAATTATAGTCGTACCCGAAGCCGTCATTTACCATCTGGGTGGAGCTACACTGCCCTATACCAACCCACGCAAGGTTTATTTAAATTTTCGCAACAACTTGTTTTTACTCTATAAAAATCTGCCTTCCGGCAAACGATTTAAAACCTTACTCACCCGTCTCCTCTTAGACGGCATAGCCGGCCTGCATTTTCTCCTCCAGGGAAAACCGAGGCTCACGCTGGCTGTCCTGCGCGCCCACCTCCACTTTTACAAAACCGTGGGAGAGCTGGCTAAGCGCAAAAAAGACGAAGACGAACGCTTGCAACGCATCAGCGTATCTGAAAAACCCAAGCTCACGGGACTCTATAAAAAAAGTATTGTTAAGCAATACTTTATCAAAGGTAAAAAACGCTTCAGCGAACTGCCGGGCTTATGAAGTCATCTTTCGACATCCTCTACCGAGACGAGGACCTACTCATCCTCAACAAGGCAGCCGGTTTGCTCAGCCTGCCCGATCGCTACGACCCCACGCTACCCAACCTCTACGGCTTACTCCACCGACAATTTGAAAAGATCTATGTCGTACATCGTCTCGACAAAGACACATCGGGGCTCATGGTTTTTGCCTTATCCCCGGAAGTACACAAAGACCTCTCTTTGCAATTTGAACAACACAAAGTCGAGAAAACTTATTTAGCCCTAACTGAAGGTCAGCCAAGCGAAAACAAAGGAACGATAGAGGCAGGCTTGGAGAAAGATCCCGGTAAGCCGGGTCGCATGCGGGTATCGCAGACCGGCAAAAAAGCCATTTCGCATTATCAACTGCTGCAAAGCTGGGGGCGCTACAGCCTGCTGGCCGTATCCATTGAGACGGGGCGTACTCACCAAATTCGCGTACACCTCAGCCACCTGGGTTTACCCCTGGTCGGTGATCCCTTTTACGGCAGCGGTGAAGGTCTGTATGTTTCCCGCATCAAAGGCAGGCGCTTTAAACTCCGGCAAGGCGAAAGCGAACGACCACTCATCGCACGCACGGCTTTGCACGCACAAAAATTGAGCTTTCTACATCCCGGACGAGAAAAGCGCCTCCAATTTGAAGCACCTCTGCCCAAGGATTTTCGAGCGAGCATCAAGCAGCTCGACAAATGGCTGGGAGAATCTACGACATGAAAACAGAAAAAAGAGATCGACTTGTCATAACACTCACAGCTGCCCTCTTTTTCATACCTTATTTGGGCGGCGTACACCTCTTTGATTGGGATGAAATCAACTTTGCCGAATGCGCCCGGGAAATGCTCCTCAGCGGCAAATACCTGCAAGTGCAAATCGGCTTCCAGCCCTTTTGGGAAAAGCCCCCCTTCTTTTTTTGGATGCAAGCCCTGAGCATGAAAGCCTTTGGCATTGACGAATTTGCCGCAAGGCTGCCCAATGCACTTATCGGTATAGCCAGTCTGCTGCTCATCTACCAGGCCGGGCTACAACTAAAAGACCGGCTCTTTGCCCGACTCTGGGTTTTGGCTTGGTTTGGCTCCCTGCTCCCCCACTTCTACTTTCGCTCGGGTATCATCGACCCCTGGTTTAACTTCTGGATTTTTTGGGCCTTGTGGAGTTTCTTTCAAGCCCAAAACAAAAACCATGGAGGCCGGGGAAAATCCCTGCTTGGAGGTTTACTGTTAGGATTAGCTGTACTTACTAAAGGGCCGGTTGCTCTCCTGATAGCATTTCTAACGCTAATTGTTTACCTGCTCTATGGGAAAAACAAAAGGCGACGCCTTTCGGCAAATAAACTCCTGCTCTTTGCCTCAGCCACACTGCTCACATCCATCATCTGGTTTGCCGTGGACATGGCGCTAAACGGTAGCTGGCTGACCACGGAATTTATCAAGTACCAATACCGCCTATTCAGCACGCCCGATGCAGGACATGCCGGATTCCCGGGCTATCACCTGGTCGTTTTGCTCTGGGGGTGCTTCCCTGCTTCCGTTTTTGCTTTGTCGGCTTTCGCCAAACAAAGAGAGATTGAAGGAACTGACTTGGGGGATTTTCGGAAGTGGATGCTGGCCTTGTTTTGGGTAGTGCTCATTCTTTTTTCTCTGGTCAAGTCCAAAATTGTTCATTACTCGTCTTTGGCCTATTACCCTCTCACTTTTTTAGCAGCTTTGAGCCTCTACAACTTTTGGAAGAATGGATTGCAATTGCCCAAGTGGCAAACCGGCATCTTGGCCTTCTTGGCTTTCAGCACCTCGGCAGCAGCACTGGCCTTACCTTGGATTGGACTACACATGTCTTGGTTTTTGGAGCACTTCCCTCCGGCCGACCCCTTTGCTCTTGAAAGCATGCGGGCCTCGGTCTCTTGGGGCAGCACCGATTATCTTCCCGGGCTTTTGCTGCTCTTTTGTTCGATAACAAGTATCTTCCTGGCTCGACGCGCTCGGTGGAAAGCTGTCCTGCCCCTCCTATTTGGTGGGACGGCCCTGTTTGTGCAAACAACGCTTTATTTGTTCATTGGAAAAATCGAGACTTATAGTCAACGAGCAGCTGTTGAATTTTGCGAAAGCAAAGCCGGTCAAGAGGTGTACATCAGCCCTCTCTACTACAAAACCTATGTCCATTGGTTTTACGGCCGCATTCCTAAAGACTGGCCTGAAGAGGCAAAGAATACCTCTTGGCTTTTAAAAGGGGCTATAGACAGAGATGCATTTTTTCTGGTCAAAGCCAATCACTGGCAGCTGGTACAGAAAGAGCATCCTCAATTGGAGTTACTGTATAAGAAGAACGGCTTTGCCTTTTTTAAAAGGGCTACTGCACAAGCTGGTCAGTAAAGAAATACTTTGAAGAATTGCATTTCTCCGGTATGTCCCTGCCTGAGCTGTATCAGAAACCAACCGGACAGTTCGCTCATATCTAAAGCGAAGTTATCTGTCTCGCGGTATTTTTCATAGCTAACGAGCCGCCCCCACTCATCTCTAACCCAAATTTCAACAACGCCCTCCCCGGTGCCCAATTCCACCTGCACTACACCTTGGGAAGGATTTGGATAGACAAGCACATGCTCCTCCTCAGTTTGTTCAGTTGTTGAAACCACGACAAAATCATAGCAAGCAGAAGTGTCTATACATCCGTTCTGCATGACTTCAACAGCATAAGACCCACTGCTCATCGGGCTAAAGACCTGAGAAGTCTCTCCCGACAAGGCGGAATAGCCATTTGTACAATCGAGCCACTGAAAAGAAGCTCCCACTTCGTTGGCCACCAAAGCAGAAGAAGTCTGTGTGACAGATACGTCAATGGCATATATGGTGAGATTCAAAGTGATGGTGCTGTCTCCACAACCTGCTGCATTGGGGATTTCATCCACATAAACACCACTCTCGGTATAAACGGTATCTCCACTAGGCACCGTATAACTTCCACAGGCTTCGACATCCAGACTAGCCATGCTTGGCGGACAAAGCTCAAACAACCTGACATTACCTGCGTAATATCCCGCAGCATTGTTGTCATGACGCGTAGCTACGGCGACTATTCCTCCATCAGCAGATAGCGCTACGGCATTTCCCGTTTCGTCATAGGAAGACATTCCCTCTATATCAAGCCCTCTTTGGCTCCAAGCACCGTTTTCCCAGGCATAAAGGCGAACCAAACCCGACTGGCTACCGTAATAACCATGAAAAAGAGGCGCGCCAATTGCTAAGACTTCTCCATTTGCCGACAAGGCCAAAGCTTTACCAAAACTGGAATGTGCAGTGCCTATCAAATCATCACCCTTTTGTTCCCAAGAGGTTCCATCCCAACTAAAGACCCGGACAAGCCCATTTTCTCCTCCGGCCTCTTCCGAATATTTCGCTGCTCCTACCGCCAACAGTTGACCATCTGCAGAAAGCGACAAAGCCCCACCAAAAAAACTGCCGGGAGTACCAAAAAGAGCATCACCCATTTGCTCCCATGTACCATTCTGCCTGGAAAAAATCAGGGCAGAACCCGACAAACCTCCACCAGGCCCTGTAGCAGAAGATCCACCTACAGCCAGCACTTCCCCTGAATCGGAAAGCGACAAATCAATTCCAAAATGCATATAAGCATCCGTCCCATCCAGAAAAGTATCTTGCTGCCAGACTCCATCACTCCAACTGTAGAGCCAGACCCTACCGGATTGAGCTAAAAAATTTGCAGAGTAAGTCGGAGTTCCCACCGCCATAAAATCACCCGAAGCGGAAAGAGCTACAGATGAACCAAAGTACATATTCAAGGTATCTCCTTCTAAAGGATTTCCTTGTAAATCCCAATCGTTACCATTCCAGTACCAAACCTCCACCTTGCCAGCATTTACATTGCCTTGACTGTCTGTATAACTACTTGCTCCTACAGCTAAAACCTGACCATCTGCAGATAAAGCTACAGAAGTACCCAAACGCTCACCGGCTGAGGAGCCTTCGATAGGGTCTCCTAAAGGCTCCCAGTCACTATCGTTCCATCTAAAAACCCTGACCTGCCCGGCCATTTCTCCATTCTGGTTTGTATGCATAGTGGCAGCAACCGCCAATACCTGACCATCTGCAGATAAAGCCACCTTTGACCCAAAAAGGTCATTGGCTGCCAAACCGATAAGGATAGATCCCAACTGTACCTGGGAAAAGCCAAAACCCCGGAAAAAAAGACAAAAAAACAGCGTAAAAAAACGAGCTTTCATATTTAGCAGATTTTAAGCCTAAAGCAATTGTTTTAAAAAACCAACAGTAGCTCACCGAATCAAATGCACCAAACTGCACTTCTGCTCCAGCGTACCGGCACGCAAATTCTCAAAAACAAAACAAACCAAATAACTACCCGACGTCAATTTCATACCATCCTTTGCCAAACCTGTCCAGGCAAAAGGAGGTTCCTCCGTAGAAAAGACAAGACCACCCCAGCGATCATATACACTAAGTGAAACTCCCTTGAAGTACTTTCCCTGCGGGAACAACACATCATTGAAACCATCTCCATTGGGAGAAAAAGCCGTCGGAAGATAAGCCGGAGCAGAACAGTCATTTACAGACAACACAAAAGTATCTCTAAAAATACAACCCCAAACATCAGCTTCTACTTCATACAAGCCAGACTCACGCAGTGAAAAAGCAGTTTGATCCTCAATCAAAAAATCCGGCAAATCAAATACATCTGTATAAGGACTCTCCGGAAGTAAAACATAGGGCAATTGCAATTCACAAACAGAGGTATCGGCAGGTAAGCTGAGAGGAGGGCCCTCTGTCAACAGATCTTGCAAAAAAGTCAAATCCAAACTGTCCTGCAACTGACAGTATCCGTCAGAAGCCGAGACCCAATAGACCCCCGAATCCCAAATCAATAAGGAGGAGTCCTGACTGCCATCACTCCAAAGATACCAACTCAAAGGTCTGGATGCACTGACTGATAAACTCAAAGGAGGATCACTACATATCACCTGATCTTCGGGAGCAACCTGTCCCAACAAATCCGGCAAAACAATTATTTCCCTTGAATAAGAATAGGCACAACCCAACACCCAAACAGTTTGCGTCAAGACGTAGTCACCGGGTTCATCAAAACAACGCAGATACATCAGAGAATCCTGCAAAACTTCATCTATGCCGGTAGGCCCCGATAAATGCCAACTCACAGCCTGTGCGTATTCATTGGACACTCCTTCCGACACGGCACACTCACCTACACAAAGGGTATCGGGAAATAAGAACTCAGCAGAGGGAACAGAAGACAAAGAACAAGCATCTGACAAATACAAGCCCCATGGCTCTACCTCAACATCTACATCAAAAAGAGAAACAACCGGCAAGGTATCCACATTTACCTCTTCACTGCTAATGGAAATGTCCTTGCTCAAAAGACAGCTGGGAAATTGTTCACACCCATCTATAAGCCCGTCTTCATCGGTTTTTGCTACCGTAATACCCCATTCCAGGCCACTTCCTCCTGAATCGACATACTTTCGGCTTGCCAAAGCCAAAGAACCGTTTGACATAGAACCAATTAAGGGCTCATAAAAGGGGTAACCCATTTGCTCCTGCACCACCCCATTTTGATCAACCTTAGCTAAAATTGTCGGGAAAAAACCCTCTGTAGAATAGGACAAAACCAGTTGGTTTTCCGACTCCATAGCATGTAATGAAGCTGTTTGATAATGAAATTGCTCCGCATAATAAACCTTAGACCAATGAATACTTCCATTTGCATCCAGCGCTGTAAGTAAAACGCCATCAAGCGAATCTCCAGCTACCTCGCCTTGATAATGCCCCAGCAAATAAAGCTTGTCATTGGCTAACGAAAAAGCCAAGTCGCCATAAACCTGAAAAGGAAAAAACAGAGAAGACAAAAGATGCAACTCGGAATCAAAAGAAAGTAAAAGGGCTCCTTTCTTTTCATCCTCCGACTCCACTTCTGCTAAAATCACGACTTGCCCATCTGTGGTTTCCACGATTTTAGCCACACGAACAAAGACCAATGGGGTATCTTCATAAAAGAACATAAAGCCCCTTTTATTTAATTCCACACCAGCATCATTCAGCAAAAAAGTATTTAAAGTAAAAGTGCTAGTCCACTGATTGAATTCACCAACACTCACACCTCCCAAAAAGACATCACCATTTTCTTTCTGAATAAAAGAAGCTGAAAGCTCCAAAGTATCACTGCCCTTCATCCAATAATTACCTGTTTTAAGATCGTGAAAGAAAAAGCTGATTCCATTATATTCATTGCCGAAAAATTGAAGCATCATGTAACTACTGTCAGAAAGGACAAATTGCTGAGGAAGCTTAAAAGCCAAAGGATCCATAAATATTCTAAACACCGATGGAGCCGAACTCCCTTCAAAAAAAATACAGCTGTAAAAACTGGGATAGGCTGTAAACCAATCCGTAAGAAAAAGGGCTAAGGCAGTCGAGTCTTCCACATCCAAATCAGCCAAATAGTAGTTACCTTGTTCAATCCTTTTCACAAAAGAGTTTTGTGCTTCTACCTCAACAGACAGAATAAAAATCAAAGCAAGCAACAACCTAAGCTTCATGATTTATCGTTTTGCTGTTGGCCCGACAAATTGTCGGGCCAACAGCATTTTCTACATTTACTGAACAACAACAGGCTGACAGCCGCAGTCCCCACCTAATTGAAGAAATACAAGATCCTGTATATCTCCATAAGGCAGATCGTTTTGCGGTATCTCCAGGGTAATCTCCGGCGATGCATAACCATATCCGGGCCCTCCACACTCCGCTTGTAATTCCTGGCAAAACACCTTAAATTTGATGATTGCATGGGGAAAGAGATGAGCATCTATACAATTGTCCAAGGACAATGCTATTGCCTGGAAACGCACCAAAAAATCAGAAAACCTCTCCACCGTACAATCGAAAGGATAGAAACTCCAAGGCGAAGGCGGTAAGGAGGGCCAAACATCCGTACAATCTTCCGGGCCGACTATAGTAACACAATCCGGAAAAAAAGAATTGTAGATGGCCTCAAAGTAATGGCAATCCTCAAGAGGATTGGGGTTTGGCGGATTTCCACACCAGTTGGAAGGAGTGCCAAAACTCAAATCAACATGGGGATACCCATCGGGATAGACAAATTGAAGATCTGTAATCAAATAAGAGCATGCACAAGGAGACTGAAACTCGCCTCCCCCTTTTTCCAAATCCGCAGAAAACTCTCCTTTCTTAACCTGATGATCCTGCCAAACTTCTTCGACATAGCGATCTGCAGCTAACTTTTTATCCTCCATAACAAAATCTGCTGAAGATAGGGCCACCTCATCATCAGCTTCTTTTACGCATGCAGAAAGAAAGAAAGAAAGAAAGAAAGAACAAATGAAGGGAAAGTGTCTGTAAGTTTTTCATGGTAAAAGGTTTAATTAAGAAAAAATGTTCCAAAACACAGATTCCTTTAGCTTATTCCAAGCAAGTTGTGTGCCAAAAGAATTCTTTTTTTATGTTTTTTTCGTGGCAGACCCTACAAAAGTCAACGCGAACTTCATAAAATTATCAAACAATCTTGATGACAAAGATACGATAATTCCAACAAAAAATAAGAGGAAGATAAAAAAAGACAGTACTGTATCAACAGTTCCGGCCCAATAACACAACATGTATACCCAAACCAAAATGGTTTGGGATATTTACAACTCACAAACCAGCGAAAGATAAGGAGTTTGGGAGGCGTTAGCCTCCCAAACCACTTCGCCATGAGTATATTTTGAGTTTACCTTTCCAGGTCTCGGGCCAGGCGGAAACCTATAGCCACATCCGCATAATCGGCTTTTGCCGTATAGCGCGCTGTAACGGTAGCCC
>Ga0256839_1002102_pt1 | contig 22877 bp, 23 predicted proteins | sample 354166metaG_FD_185968 | JGI IMG/M metagenome (GOLD analysis project Ga0256839, IMG submission 185968) | Hydrothermal vent microbial communities from Mid Atlantic Ridge, Atlantic Ocean - 354-166 | ecosystem: Environmental > Aquatic > Marine > Hydrothermal vents | place: Atlantic Ocean: Mid... | reverse complement strand
AAGGCGAGGAAGAAGACGAGGAGGATCGGCGCTCCTCCGACGACGAGCCCGGGCACGGCGAGGAGGAAGAATCCGACGACGAGCCCGGGCGCGACGAGGAGGAAGACCGGCACTCCTCCGACGACGAGCCCAGGAACGAGGAGAAAGGCGAGGAAGAAGACGAGGAGGATCGGCGCTCCTCCGACGACGAGCCCGGGCGCGACGAGGAGGAAGATGAGGAGGAGCACTACGACGAGGATTACACCTATTACGGGCAGGTGCAGGTAACCCGGCCGGTGGTGGTGGTGGGCGATCGCCGACTCGTGGGGGACCTGCCGCTATTCGACTACCTCGCGCCGGGGATGCGCGTCGAGGTTGAGGGGCGGGTCGAGGACGGCCGCATCCGGGTCAGGGAGCTGCACGTACTCTTCCCCCGGACCTGGGCTTACTACGAGGGCCCGGGCCCCGAAGGCTGGACCCGGATCTGGTTTGTAAACGGCCGGGCCTGGAGGGCCCAGGCCGCGGACGAATCCCCGCGCGTACGCCTCCTCGCCTGCTTTGAGAAGAAGGGCTGGCGGGGTCTTCCGGACGAGCTCGCGCCCGGCCTGCGCCCGCCACGGCCCGGGCTCTGGCTGCTCGAGGGGCTGCTCCTCGCCGACCGGGTTCACTGGACGAAGCAGCGGCGCCTCGGCGCTTGCGACCGCACGCACGAAACCCGGTAGACTACCGGCGTATGAGGACGAAGCCCGAGGTCCGCGAGTACAAGGAAGCGCCCACCCGGCGCATGTTCGACGTCGACCCCGCCGGCCTGGTACTGAAGAAAGCCCCCGACCGGGCCCGCCGCCAGTTTTTGAACTACGCCTTCTTTAAGCTCGACCCCGCCTTCCGGCGGCTTTCCCCGGAGGAGAAGGCCGAGGCCAAGCAGGAGTTCGCGAAAGCGGTCGAGGAATGGGCGGGGAGGGACGGCTTCATCCTCCGCACCTACTCCCTGGTGGGCTTCCGCGCCGACGCCGACTTCATGCTCTGGCGGATCGCCTTCGACCCTGACCTCTTCCAGGCGATGCAGGCGGAGTTGAACCGCACCCGCCTCGCCGGCTACCTGACCCAGCCGTACAGCTTCCTCTCCATGCAAAAGCGCTCGATCTACGTGGACCGCTACAACCCCGAGGGGGAAGGGGTGGAGCTGAGACCCGGCGAGGGGAAGTACCTCTTCGTCTACCCCTTCGTGAAAAAGCGCGAGTGGTACAAGCTCACCCCCCACACCCGCCAGGGGATGATGGACGAGCACATCTACCTCTCCGCCCCCTTCACCGGCGTGCGGCTCAACACCAGCTACTCCTACGGCATCGACGACCAGGAGTTCGTGGTCGCCTTCGACGCCGACTACCCCCAGGAGTTCGTCGACCTGGTGCACCGGCTCCGCTACTCCGAGGCGAGCCTCTACACCCTCCGGGACACGCCAATGTTCACCTGCCGCAAAAAGCCCATCCGGGAGATCCTGGACGACCTGGCCTAGGACACGGTTGGCGTGGGGCGGATCGGGTAGCCTCGGGGCGTGGAAGCCCGGGTGCCGGAAAAACTCAAACGCATCCTCGACCTGCTCGCGGGGCTGCCCGATTCGTTGAAGACCGCGTTCCTCCTCGAGTACGCGGAGAAAATGCCCGAGGCCAGGGGGCTTGAGCTCGAGTCGGTGGAAGAGTGCCAGACCCCGTTCGCCCTGCAGGTGGCTCTGGACGAAGAGGGCCGGGTGCAGCTCGCCTTCAAGGTTCCCGAATCCGCCCCCACGGTGCGGGCCTTCGGGGGGATCCTCGCCGAGGGGCTCGGGGGGCTCACCCCGGAGGAGGTGCTCGCCGTGCCCGACGACGTCTTCCGGGGCACGGCGCTGGAAGCGCTCCTCACCCCCCGCCGGACGAACGGGATCGAGGCCGCCCTGCGGCGAATCAAGGCCAGGGTGCGGGCGCTTAGCGAACGCGCGCGCTAAGCGCCTGAAAAACCTTTCGCGCCCTCGCGTAGTCGAGGCGGCGGGGCCACTCCTTTTAGCCCTCCGGCGTCAGGACCGGCAGCGGTCCAGCCCGCGCGCCCTCGACCTCGCTCCCCACGAAAACGAGCACTGGCTGCACCTCAACCCCCAACCAGGCCTCGAGCATGTGCGCCTGCCGCCAGGCCTGGCGAACGATTCGGTCTTGGCGGCGACCGTTTACGAAAAGCCCGTCCGGACGGGCCACCACCCGGCCGGCGTAGTGCTTGACCTCCACGCTAAAGACCCCAGGCGGGCCCACTACCACGTGATCGGCGTTCTCCCCCTCGAGCTCAACGTCGTGAAAGACCCGCCAGCCCTCGGGGAGGGCCTCGAGCAGCGCCCCCACCCGCCGCTCTCCCGAAAGTCCCTTGGATTTGGCCCGGAGCGCACGCCGAAAAGCCTGGTCTACGAGCGCGAGTTTAAACAAGTAAAGGGCAAAAAGAGCCGCAAGAGGCCAGGCCAGGTAGGGGGAAAGGAGGCGACCCGCGGCCCCCGCCGCCACCACCACGCCGAGGAGTGTCGCGAACGCGATCGCGATCTTTCGAAGTAGGGTCCCGCCGGCCCGCCCATGAACCCGCGCCATGCTCCAAGCATGGCGCGCGGCGCGCACCCGGGCAAGCGAAAACCGTTTAGGGCTGTGCTCCCTTCTTGATCGGCGCCCGCACCAGGTTGCCCCACTCGGTCCAGGAGCCGTCGTAGTTCTTGACCTCGGGGTAGCCAAGCAGGTGCTTGAGGACGAACCAGGTGTGGCTACTGCGCTCGGCGATCCGGCAGTAGACGATCACCTCCTTGTCGGGGGTGACCCCCTTCGCCTCATAAAGGGCCCGGAGCTCCTCCGCCGGCTTGAAGGTACCGTCCTCGCGCACCGCCTCCGCCCAGGGGATGTTCACCGCTCCCGGGATGTGCCCGCCCCGGAGCACGCCCTCCTGGGGGTACTCCGGCATGTGGGTGAGCTCGCCGGTGTACTCCCGGGGGCTCCGCACGTCCACGAGCGCTCCTTTTCCCTCTTTGACCTTGACCAGGTGGGCGAGGACCTCGTCGCGGTAGGCCCTCTGGAGCTCGTTCCGGTAGCGGGGCCGGTAGACCTTGGGTTCGACCTTCGGCACCTCCCGGGTCATCGGCCGGCCTTCGGCCTCCCACTTGGCCCGGCCGCCGTCCATGAGCTTGAGCTTTTCGTGCCCCGAGTAGCTCAAGAACCAAAAGGCGTAGGCCGCCCACCAGTTGGATTTGTCGCCGTAGAGGACGACGGTGGTCTCGTGATCGATCCCGAGCCGCCCCATCAGCCGGGCGAAGGCCTCTTCGTCGATGAAGTCGCGCACCACCGGATCCCAGAAATCCTTCTGCCAGTCGATCTTGAGCGCCCCGGGAATGTGTCCGGTGTCGTAGAGGAGCACGTCCTCGTCGACTTCCAGGATGCGGATGTCGGGGTCGTTCAGGTGCTCGGCGACCCACTCGGTGCTGACCAGAACCTCCGGATTGGCGTAGCCCATAATCCCGACCTCCTCGGTCGGGATAATACCCCTGCGCCCTCTTCTATCAAGAGGGCGCGGGGCACATTCCTAGGCGACGGCTTCCCTTTCCTTCTTCGCCCGGCCGTAGGCCATGCGGAGCTTAAAAAGCGCGCGCTTATGGAGCTTGCTCGCCTCTTCCTCGGAAAGGCCGAGTGCCCGGGCGGCCTCCGAAAGGTCCTTACCCTCGCCCTCCACCAACCGGGCGATTTTGGCCTCGTCGTCAGTGAGTGCGCCCAGGAAGGGGGAAAGCTCCGCCCAGCCCGCCTTCTTCGCCTTGACCTTGGTCTTCGTCTTCTTCGTGCGGGCGGGGCGGGACTTCAGGTTGGGGTAGGCGTAGTCCTCGCAGTCGGGGTTCGAGCACTTCAGCACCCCCGCCTTCCCCTTTTTCACCAGGATCCAGCCGCACTTCGGGCACTTCTCCTCGGTGGGGGGGTCGAAGACCACGAAGTCGCAGGCCGCCTCGCTGCAGCGCCAGTAGGTCCGGCCCTTCCGGCTTTTCTTGGCGACGATCTCGCCGGCGTGGCACTTCGGGCAGGGAATGCCGGTGGAAGGGGCCTCGTCCCGGGTGTAGTCGCACTCGGGGTAGCGGCTGCAGGCGATGAAGGGGCCGTAGCGCCCCCACTTGCGGACGAGCTCGGCCCCGCATTTCGGGCAGGCCTCGCCGATCGGCTCGGCCTCGCGCCGCTCTTCGAGGGGCTCGGTGTAGGTGCACTCGGGGTAGCCGGTGCAGCCGAGGAAGGCGCCGTAGCGGCCCACTTTTAGCTCGAGCGGGCGCCCGCAAAGGGGGCAGGTCTTCCGGGGAACCTTCTCGAACTCCTCCATGAAGGGCTCGAAGAAGACCCGCACCGCCTCCGGCCAGGGGCGCTTGCCCTCCTCCACCCGGTCGAGCTCCTCCTCCATTCGAGCGGTGAAGTCGTAGGCGAGGACGCGGGGGAAGTGCTCCTTCAAAAACCCCACCACCTCGCGGCCAAGCGGCGTGGGCTTGAGCGATCGCCCCTCGCGCTCGACGTAGGCGCGCTTTTCCAGCGTCTCCAAGGTGGGGGCGTAGGTCGAGGGCCGGCCGATGCCGAGCTCCTCCAGGGTCTTGACCAGGGTGGCGTCGGTGTAGCGGGGCGGGGGCTGGGTGAACTTCTGCTCGGACTTGAGCTCGAGAAGCCTTGCTTCTTCCCCCTCCTTGAGCGGGGGGAGGCTCCGCTCCTCCTCGTCCCGCCCCCAGACCCTGAGGTAGCCGTCAAAGAGGAGCTGGCTGCCGGCGGCCCGGAACACCAGCCCTCCCGCCTCGAGGCGGGCGCTCGTGTTCCGGTAACGGGCCGGCTTCATCTGGCTGGCGACGAAGCGGCGCCAGATCAGCTCGTAGAGCTTCGCTTCCTCGTCGGAGAGATAGGGACGAACCGCCTCCGGCGTCCGGGCCACGCGGGTGGGGCGGATCGCCTCGTGGGCGTCCTGGGCGCCCTTGTTGGCCCGGTAGGCGGGGGGTTTCTCGGGCAGGTACTCCTTGCCGAAGGTCCCCCCGATGAACGCCCGGGCCTCCTTCACCGCCTCGGGGGCGACCCGGGTCGAGTCGGTGCGCATGTAGGTGATGAGACCGACGCGCTCGCCGCCCAGGTCCACCCCCTCGTAGAGGCGCTGGGCCACCCGCATCGTCCGCCCGGCGCTCCAGCCGAGCCGGGAGGAGGCCGCTTGCTGCAGGGTGCTGGTGGTGAAGGGGGGCGGGGCCTTCTTCTGGCGCTCCCTGGCCTCGACCCGACCGACGCGAAACACCCCGGCCGCCTTCGCCCGCTCCTCCACCGCCCTGGCCTCGGCCGCGCTCGTGAGGAGGAAGACCTCCTTTCCGCCCTTCTTCTCCCGCACCCGCCGGCCGTCCACCTCGTAGAGCTGGGCCGTAAGGCGGGCATCCCCGGCCTCGAACCGACCGGTGAGCTCCCAGTATTCCTGGGGGCGAAAGGCCTCGATCTCCTCCTCGCGCTCGACCACGAGGCGGAGGGCGACGGACTGCACCCGGCCGGCGGAGAGCGCCCTCTTCCTAAACTTCTCGGAAAGGAGCGGCGAGAGGTTGTAGCCCACCAGCCGGTCGAGGACCCGCCGGGCTTGCTGGGCGTCCACCTTCTTGAGGTCGATCGCCCGGGGACGCCGGATCGCCTCCCGGATCGCCCGGGGGGTGATCTCGTGGAACTCGGCGCGGATGGGGGCGGTGGGCTCGAGCTCCAAGAGGCTCGCCACGTGGTAGCCGATCGCCTCCCCCTCACGATCGGGGTCGGTGGCGACCAGCACCCGGTCGGCCCTCTTCGCCGCGCGCTTTAGCTCCTCGACGACCTTCTTCTTGCCCTTTTTGATCTCGTACTCGGGGGCGAAGCCACGCTCGACGTCCACCCCGAGCCGTCGCTCGGGAAGGTCGACCAGGTGACCCAGGCTCGCCTTAACCTCGTAGCCCTTTCCCAGGATGCGCTCGAGGGTGCGCGCCTTGGCCGGAGACTCCACCACGATGAGGGTGCGCTCGGGCACGCCCCAAGTATAGAAAGAACGACCCCAGGTGCAAGCCCAATCCGCTATGATGGGCAAAGTATGGCGGAAAAGAAGATCGGCAGACGGACCTTCCTTAGGCGTGCGGCGGTGGGGGCGGCAGCTTCCAGCGTCTTCGGGCCCGTCTACGCCCAGACCACCCGCCGCGTACGGTGGCAGATGGCCACCAGCTGGCCGAAGTCCCTGGACACGATCTACGGCGCCACCCTCCTGCTAGGCAGACGCGTCGCGGAGCTTACCGGGGGCCGCTTCACCATCGAGGTGCACCCCGCCGGGGAACTGGTGCGCCCCCTCGAGATCCTGCCGGCGGTGCAAAAGGGTACGGTCCCGATCGGTCACACCGCGGCCTACTACTACACCAAGCTGCACCCCGCCCTAGCCATCGCCACCGCCCTGCCCTTCGGCCTGACCGCCCGCCAGCAAAACGCCTGGCTCGAGCACGGGGGCACCGAACTCCTGAACAAGGAGCTCTTCGAGGCCTTCGGCCTGCTCGCCCTGCCCGCCGGTAACACCGCCCTCCAGATGGGAGGCTGGTTTCGCTTCCCGGTGGATCGGGCCGCGGACTTTCGCGGGCTGCGCATGCGCATTCCCGGGCTCGGCGGGGAGGTGCTGCGTCGGATCGGAGTAAAGACCGTCACGCTCCCGGGCAACGAGATCCTGCCGGCCCTCGAGGCCGGTGACCTCGACGCCACCGAGTGGGTCGGTCCGTACGACGACGAAAAGCTCGGCTTCTACAAGGTAGCCACCTACTACTACTACCCGGGCTGGTGGGAACCGGGGCCCACCCTGCACCTCGTCATCAATCGCCGCGCCTACGAGAGGCTACCCCGGGAATACCGGGAGGCCCTGGTCTCCGCCGCCCGGGACGCCAACGCCTGGTCCCTGGCCGCCTACGACCGGAAGAACCCCGAGGCGCTGACGAGGCTGCTAGCCAACGGAGTACAGCTCCGACCCTTCCCGCAGGACTTCTTGAAGCTCGCCTTCCGGGAAGCCGAGAACCTCTACGCCGAGCTCGCCAGCGAGGACGCCACCTATCGCAAGATTTTCAACGATTGGAATAAGAACCGCACCCTGCTCTTCCGCTGGTTCTCCACCAACGAAGCGAGCTACGCCGACTTCGCTTTCCGCCTGTTCTAATCTAACTACCCAAAAAACCGAGGGCCCCGGGTTTCCGGGGCCCTCGGCGTCGGAGGGGACGCTAGAATTCCTCGTCCCACTCGATGACCGACTCGCTGGTCGTGGTGGGCGAAAGGGCTTGGGTTGCGGCGGTCGACGGAGCGCCGCGACGCTCGGTGAGCAGACCGAACTGCTGCGCGATGCCCCGAAGTCCCCAACCGGCGAGGATCACGACCAGAAAGATCGTAATCCCCCAGCCCACCTGAGCTGGCAGGCTCTGCAACAGCGAGAGGTTGATGAGCGCAGCGAGCTGGGGCATCCCTCCGTAATTCGCCAGGATGTCGCCGAGGTAGGTGACCGCCTCGATGATCGCCGGCAAGAGAAGGAAGAAGAAAGCAAAGCCCAAGAGGCGCCAGTAGACGTTCCGACCGCCGAAGGTCAAGCGGATCAGGTAAAGGGGGAAGATGGCAAGGGCCCCGGCAAGAAGGAAGAATACCGTGCGCGGGAGCCCGGTAAAGCCGAGGAGGAAGGCCTGAATCCCTTGCCAGAGTTCCACGCTCGGGGCCCGACGGCCTTTCAGAAAGTGTTCCTTTAGACCGCCGATCAACGCGTACATCGTGGTCAGGTCGGTGGTCCGCACCCCGGGCACCCGGCGCAGGCGCTCGAGCAACGCATTCACCCGTCGGGCCATGGGTTTGGTGGCCACCGACAGCACCGGCTCGACCCGCGTCGCGTAGCGCCACCAGGCCCGGTCGAGGAGCTGGCGGGCCTCGGCGAACTGAGCGGCACCGAGGAGGGCGGAAGCGGCGCCGATATCCGCCCGCACCGCCTCGATCTCGTCGAGAAAGTCGGCGAGGTAGAGGTAGCCGAGGGCTTGGGCCCGGGCCTCCACAAGCGCCTGCTGGTCCTTGGGCATCCATTCCGGGGCGCGGAAGGTCCGCACCTCGGGACGGGTCGGCGGCTGCGGGAGCGACGCCGCCGGACGTGGCACCGCCGGGGCGGCCGGCGTCGCCACCCGGGGCGGCAGGGCCCCGGCCGGCGGGGCCGCGGCGGGCATGCTCGGCGCGGGCGCCGCGGTCTCCGGCTCGGGCGCCGGAGGCTCGGGCTTCTCCGGTGCGGGGGCCGGCGCCTTCTTGTAGGCCTCGCGCATTTGCTCGAACTTCGTCACCAAATCCGCCACCTTCGCCCGGTAGCCCTCCAGATCCCCCGATGCGAGCGCCGACAGGGCGTCGACGAAGTCCTTCGGACGCACGTCCCGGACCCGCGGCACGTCCTGAATGATGAGGAAGAGCCCGTAGGCCTTGGAAACCAGGGCGTAGGCGTGGACCGGGTCCCCGCCGTCACCCGCGAGCTTCAGGCTCTTCGCGATGGCGTCGATGTAGGCCTCTTCAAAGAGCCTGCGCAGCCCCTCGAGATCCCCCTTCTCCGCCCGGCCGAGGGCCGCCTGCCTGAGCGAATCGGGCCGCGCGCTCGCCTCGATCAGCCGGTCGAGCAGGAGCTCCGCGGTGTCCAAATCCCCCGCCGCCACCGCCTCGAAGAAGGCGTCGTATAGGGCCTTGGCGAAAGCGCCGCGCACCACCCAGATCCGGCCCTCGAGGTCGGCCTTGCTCCGGCGCGCCACCGCAACCCGCGCGTCCTTGAGCGCTTGCTCGATTCCGGCAGCGATCACCGGGGGAAGGGGATCCCTACCCCTGGCGAAGGCCTGCTGGGCATCCTCCACCAGCACCAGGGCCTGGGCTGGATCTCCTCCCAGGACCCGCTTGGCCTCGAGCACCTTGGGCATGACCTGTTCGTAAAGCCCCGCCGACGGGGGAAGCGCCGCCAGCGCCCAGGCCCAAAGCAAGGCCGAGGCCGCCGCCAAACCCTTTCGCATCATCCCTGACCTCCTTCGACGGAGAGCTCGGCCAAGCGGGCTAGCAGCCGACCGAGATTGGCTCCCCGCTTGGTCACCACCGCCACCACGTATTCTCCCAGAGGACGAAGGAACACCTGGGCCTCCTTGACCACAAGATACGCCACCCGGTAGCCGCGCCGCCGGGCCACGAGCTGATGGGCGGCAAAGAGCAGCCGGGGAAGCGCCTGCGATACTCCGGGGTAGCGCATCTCCGCACGACCGCTCTGGATGAGCGCCACGCCCGTCACGCCCTCCTCACGGGCAAGTTCGGCGAGCAGACGCTCACGCTCGGCGGGATCGGAGAGGTCCACCGGACGGACCGCGCGCGGGGCCTGCGCTTGGGGATCGGTCACCCCTTGCCGAACCATCGCCTTAAGCCGAGCAACGGCCTCGGCGTAGGCACCCCCTCCGCTAAAGACTGGGATGATGTTTTGGATCTCGGCCAGAAGCGGCCCTTCCGCAAGCCGGACCCAGTCGGAAGGACGGTCGCCGAGCCCGCTTCGCCTCCGGGCCCGCTGGATCAAGTTCCGGCTGGCCGCGGGTGGGATGCCGTAGCTGGACAGCGCTTCGACGATGAGCTCTTCGGCCTCCTGCATAGGTCCCCTTAGCCGGGCATTATACGCCCCCTATTCGCCGAGCTTGAGGGAGGGATCCGCCCCGCCCTCGACCCAGAACGCGCCCCCGGGGAGGACCTCCTTTTTCCAAACGGGAAGGATCAGCTTGACCCGCTCGATGGCGTAGCGGGCTGCCTCGAAGGCCTCGGGACGGTGGGGGCTCGAGACCACGATCACGATCGAGGCCTCGGCGGGGTCCACCCGGCCCAGCCGGTGGCCGATCGCGATCCGCCCGAGACCCCAGCGGGCCCGCATCTCGCCGGCGATCTGGGCGAGGACCCGCTCGGCCATCTCGGGGTAGGCCTCGTAGACGAGGTGGTCCACCTCCTGGCCCCGGTTCGGGCTCCGGGTGGTCCCCAGGAAAATCACGCTGGCTCCGTAGGGGGGGCGGACCGCCCAGGACAAAAGCTCGGGCAATAGCGGCTCCAAAGGCGCCTCGGTCAGGAAAAGGCGCTCCTCAGCCCCCCCCGAAACCGGGGGCAGGAAGGCGAGCTCGTCGCCGTCGTGGAGCCGGGTACTCCGGTCAGCAAAGGAAGCGTTCACCGCAGCCATCCCTTCCCCGAGGTCGAGATCCGCAAACCTTGCCTCGAGCGCCCGCATCGCCTCCCCCACGGTGGCTCCGTCGGGGAGCTCGAGCCATAGCTCCTCCCCGGCCTTTTCCTTATAAGCGGCAAAAAACCGCACCCTAATCCGCATGCTCCCCTCCTAGCACGCTCCCCAGGGTATACGCCACGCTGAGAGCGTCGCGGTAACGCATCCGACCTGGACCAAGCAGGGTGACCTCGCCCCGCCAGGCGGCCCTAAGGAAGCCCGCCTGGATCACCGCGGTCCCCCTCTCGAGTCGCAGGTTCAAGCCTCCCGGAGGTACCAAGGGACCCGGAGGGGGCTCCTCGGCGAGGGCAAGCAGGCGCCTCAAGAAATCGGGGTCCCGGGCCTCCGGTTCGCTGAAAAGCTCGCCGATACCTTCAAAGAATCGCTCTCCCCGCGAGGTACCCAGTGCTCCGGCGAGGGCCCGAAAGAGCGCGTCCATTTGAGGCGAGCTTCCCTGGAGCTCGGCTAGCTCCTCGGGAAGACGCGGGCCCCGCAGGATCTCCTCCGCCTGGTCGAGGAGGGCCTCCGAGGGCTCGAAGGGCAAGAGAATCGTCCCCTCGCGCAGCCTCCCCCCCTCGAGCACCGCCACCGCCAGCACCCGCCGTCCGGAAAGCGGCGAGAGGTGCACCCGCAAAATCCTCGGCGACTCCAAGGGCAAAAGCCGGAGCACCGCCGGGTAACGGGCAAGCCGCGCCGCCATCTGGGCCGCCAGGCGGGGCCAGTCCTGGCCCGCCCGCATAAGGGCATCGGCCAAGACACGTGCGGTGGGGGCGGGAAGGGGTTTCGGTGGCAAAAGACCGAGGGCGTAGGTCCTCAACCCAAGCTCGGTAGGTACCCGGCCAGCCGAGGCATGGGGCTTTTCCACCAGACCCAGCGCTTCAAGATCGGCAAGCGCGTAGCGCACGGTCGCCGGGCTCACCCCCAGATCCCCCGCCAACTGCGCCGAGGGAACGGGGCGCTTGGCCTCGATATACCGCTCGACGAGCCGGGCGAGGAGCTGTTTTTGCCGCTCGGTCACAAACTTAATTGTACCCATCCGCGACTCTTTAGCCGAATGTCCCATAATTTCCGATCAATGCGCAAGAAAAACCCTTACACTTTGCACGAAGTTCCCGCTTTTTGTGCATGCCGTTCGATTGCTTTTGTTCATTCGTCAAATATCCTCTTGACAGCATGATTATGCAACCGCTAACCTTGGGGGCGTATGGAGGTGAGGGAGTGAAGAAGCGACTGCTTGCAACCTCGGTCTTCCTCGGCCTTGCCATGGCCGAGGGAGCGGTGGATACCGGCGTCACTGCATGGATGCTGATCTCCACCGCATTGGTGCTTCTAATGACCCCGGCGCTTGCCTTTTTCTACGGGGGCCTGGCGGGACAAAAGAACGTGCTTAACACCATGGCGATGAGCTTCGCCGCGCTGGCCGCCGGGGGGGTCGCTTGGGCATTGCTCGGCTACAGCCTGGCCTACGCCGAAGGAAACGCCTTTATCGGAGGTCTCGGATACGCCTTCCTGCAAGGCTTCCTCGAAGAAGGCAAAATGGTCGTATCCGACGGGATGCCCGCCCTGCTCGACGTCGCCTTCCAGGGCACCTTCGCGATCATCACCGCCGCCCTGGTCTCGGGCTCGTTGGTGGGCAGGATGCGCTACTCCGCCTGGGTGATCTTCTCCACCCTCTGGATCCTCTTCGTCTACGCCCCCCTCGCCCACTGGGTTTGGGGGGACGGGCTGCTCTCGGATGCGCTGGACTTCGCCGGGGGCACCGTGGTCCACATCAACGCCGCCGTGGCCGGACTGGTGGGGGCGCTGATCCTGGGCCCCCGTAAGGAGTTTGGCCGGGTCGCCTTCCTGCCCCACAACATCCCCTTCGTGCTGCTCGGCGCCGGGCTGCTCTGGTTTGGCTGGTTCGGCTTTAACGGCGGAAGCGCCTACGGGGCCAACGAGTCCGCCGCGCTCGCCTTCACCAACACCTTCCTGGCCCCGGCGATGACCGCGCTCGTTTGGATCGTCCTCGACTATCTCGCAAACGGCAAGGCCACGGCGGTGGGGATCGCCACCGCGATCGTGGTGGGATTGGTAGCCATCACTCCGGCCGCCGGGTACGTCGGACCCCTGGGCGCGCTCTGGATCGGAGCGCTCGCCGCTTTCCCCAGCTTCTACTTTATCCGCGTGCGACCCCGGCTCGGGCTCGACGACTCCCTCGACGTCTTTGGTAGCCACGGGCTCGCGGGAATTACCGGTGCGATCCTGACCGGGGTGTTCGCCTCGGCGGCCTGGGGCGGGACCGCGGGAGGGCTCGAGGGCAACTGGACCCAGGTCCTGATCCAGGTCAAGGCCGTGATCTACGCCATCGTATACAGCGCCGTCGGCACCGCGGTCCTCCTCTACCTCACCCGGGTCTTCGTACCCCTTAGGGTAAGCGAAAAGGAGGAGCGCGTCGGGCTCGACTCGGTGCTCCACGGCGAGGAGGCTTACCCGGTCACCGAGGGCGCGATCCTGGTGGCCGAGGAAGGGGGGAAACGGTGAAACTGATCGTCGCCATCGTCCGCCCGGAAAAGCTCAACGACGTGCTCGAAGCCCTCTTCAAGGCGGAGGTGCGGGGGCTCACCATCAGCAAGGTGATGGGGCACGGTGGGGGAACCGAACGGGTCGAGACCTACCGAGGTACCACCGTAAAGATGGGGCTCTACGAAAAGGTCAAGCTCGAGATCGGGGTCTCCGACCCCTTCGTCGAACCCACAATCCAGGCGATCCTCTCCGCCGCCCGCACCGGCGAGGTGGGGGACGGGAAGATCTTCGTCCTGCCGGTGGAAAAGGTCATCCGTATCCGCACCGGTGAGGAGGACGAGGCCGCGGTGACCCCGGTGAAGCCGGGAGAGGGTTGAAAAACCCGATCGCCATCGGGCCGGGCGTCGCCCGGCCCGATCCTTATCGTATAAATATTGACCTCCCCGAGCGTGGGTGCGATAATCGCCTACGGAAAGGGGGTATGAAGCGATGAAGAAGGTGCTGCTCGCGTTGGCGGCGCTTTTCGCGCTCGGCTTTGCCGGCGCGGAGCGCTGGGACATGCACGTGGCCTGGCCGCCGGCCAACTTCCACACCAAGGGGGTCGCGCGCTTTGCCGACCTGGTCAAGGCCAAGTCCGGCGGCAAGCTCGAGATCGTGGTGCACCCCGGCGGCGCGCTCGGCTTCAAGGGGGCCGAGATCCTCCGGGTGGTCCGCGACGGCACCCTGCCCATCGCCGAAGTGCTGATGGGCAACGTCCAGGGCGACGAGCCCATCTTCGGGCTTACCTCGCTCCCGCTCCTCGCCGGCAGCCACGACGACGCCTGGCGGCTTTACCAGATCGCGAAGCCCTACTACGAAAAGGCCCTGGAGCGGAACAACGCCATGCTGCTCTACGCCGTGCCCTGGCCCCCCTCGGGGCTCTACGCCAAGAAGCTCCTAAAGAGCACCGCCGACCTCAAAGGGCTTAAAGTGCGTACCTACGACGCCAACTCCGCCGAGTTCGTCCGGCTCCTCGGCGCCGAGGGAATCGCGATTCCCTTCTCCGAGCTCTACACCGCGCTCTCCACGGGCCTAGTGAACGCGGTGCTCACCTCCACCGTCACCGGCGTGGACGCCAAGCTCTGGGAGGTGACGCGCTACTTCCACCGCATCCACTACGCCTACCCCTTGAACATGGTCATCGTGAACAAGGCCATGTTCGAGCGGCTCCCGAAGGACGTACAGGAAGCCGTGCGGGCGGCGGCCACGCAGGTGGAGGAGGAGCAGTGGAATAATTCCAAGAAGGCAGATCTCTCCTCCGAGCTCTCGCTCAAGAATCACGGCATGAACGTGGTCAAGGACATCAGCCCCGAGCTCCAGGAGGCGATGAAGTCCGCCGCCAAGAAACTCTGGGATAAGTGGCTCGCCCTCGCCGGCGAGGAGGGTCAAGCCATCTTCAAGGCCTACTTCGGCGAATGAGCTCCTTCGTTCGCTTTGCGAAGGCCCTGGTGACCCTGGCGGGATGGGTCGCCGGGGCCTTCCTCATCGTTACCACCGCGCTGATCTTTGCCGAGATCACGCTCAGGCTCCTCGCCGGCCGCTCCACCCTGGTAGCCCAGGAATACTCGGGCTACCTGCTGGCGGCGATGATCTACGGCGCCGCCGGTTACACCCTTTTGAAGGGGGAACACATCCGGGTGGGCCTGGTATACGAGCGCCTTTCGCCCAAGGGCCAGCTCTGGCTGGACCGGATCGCCCTCGCTTTGGGGCTTTTCTTCGCTACCCTCTTGGTGCTCGCCTTTTACGGGCTTTTCGCCGACTCCCTCCACTACCACACGAAGAGCTTCACCCCTGCCCGGACCCCAATGGTCTACCCCCACGGCGCCGCGCTCGCGGGTGCGGTGACGCTCTGGCTTGCCTTTCTCGCACTGCTTGCGCAGTCCTTCCTGGATCCGAAACCGCTCGGATCCGCCCCGGAGTAAACCATGCACGCGGACGTGCTCAGCGCCTCGGCCGTCATCCTAGGCGTTCTTTTCCTGCTCCTCGGGCTTTCCGTCTGGGTCGCAATCGCGCTCTTTCTGACCGCGCTTTTTGCCCTGCATTTCTTCGCCAGTCCCCCGGCCATCAAGGTGCTTTCCAACATCGCCTGGAACGCCGCCGACTCGTGGGCACTCGTTGCGCTTCCGCTCTTTATCTACATGGGGGAGATCCTGCTCAGGACCCGGCTCTCGGAAAGGATGTTCGACGGGCTCGCGCCCTGGCTGGGGCGGCTTCCCGGAGGGCTTTTGCACGTGAACGTCGCCGCGAGTACGCTCTTCGCGGCGATCTCGGGCTCCTCGGCGGCAACCGCCGCCACCATTGGGAAGATCACCATCCCCGAGCTCAGGAAGCGCGGCTACGACGAGCGGCTGGTAGTGGGGTCGCTGGCGGGCGCGGGAACCCTCGGATTTTTGATCCCCCCCTCGCTGGTGATGATCATCTACGGCGTACTCGCCGACGTCTCGATCGGCCGGCTCTTCATCGCGGGGATCATTCCGGGGCTTTTGCTCGCCGGCGGGTTCATGAGCTACCTCGCCCTGGTGGGCCTCATCCGCCCGGACCTCGCGCCGCTCGCCAAGGAACGCTTCACCTGGCGGCAGCGGATCCGAGGTTTACTCGACCTCCTTCCAGTCACCCTCTTGATTCTGGCGGTGCTCGGGAGCATCTACCGGGGTCTCGCCACCCCCACCGAGTCGGCGGCGATCGGGGTGGTGGGGGCGCTCCTCCTGGCCCTACTCTACCGCACCCTGAACTGGAAGAGCTTCCTCGAGGCCACCCTGGGCGCGGTGCGCACCACCAGCATGATCGGCCTGATCGTGGCCGGCGCCAGCGTGCTCACCACCGCCATGGGCTACGTGGGCATCCCCCGGGCGGTGGCCGAGTGGATCGCCGGGATGGGGCTTTCCCCTTACATGCTGATCTTCGTGCTGGCGGTCTTCTACATCATTCTAGGGTTCTTCCTAGACGGCATCTCGATGATCGTGGTGACCCTGCCGATCGTGCTGCCGCTTGTCAAGGCGGCGGGGTTTTCCCCCCTTTGGTTCGGCATCTTCCTGGTGCTGATGGTGGAGGCCGCCCAGATCACCCCGCCGGTGGGGTTCAACCTCTTCGTAATCCAAGGAATCAGCGGGCGGGGCATTGGCTTCGTGGCCCGGGCGGCGCTGCCCTTTTTCCTGATTCTCATGGGGCTTGCGACGTTCATCACCCTTTTCCCCCAGGTGGTGCTTTACCTGCCCCAGCGCATGATGGGTAGTTGATAAAATAACGCTCAAGTTTTAGAATAGAAGTAGCCGAAAGGGGGGATGGGGATGAGCGCGACCGGGCTCGAGGTCTTCGATACCACCCTCCACAAGACCCACGCCTGGCTCAAGGAGATCATGCAGGAGCTGGGCAGCGACGACCGCCACAAGGCCTACCTCGCGCTCCGCTCGGTGCTCCACGCCCTCCGCGACCGGCTTACGGTGGAGGAGGTGGCCCAGCTCGGGGCCCAGCTTCCCATGCTCATCCGGGGCTTTTACTACGAGGGCTGGGACCCCACCGGAAAGCCGGTCAAGGATCGCCACAAGGAGGAGTTTCTCCGCCACATCTACCAGGCCTTCAAGACCACCCGCCGGGGTGAACCCGACGTGGACCCGGAAGCGGTGGCGCGGGCGGTCTTCAAGGTGCTCGCGAAGAAGGTATCCGAGGGCGAGATCGACGACATTCTCCACATCCTGCCCAAGGAGATTCGCGAGCTTTGGCCCAAAGAGGCCCGCGCTTAAGGGAAAAACGCGGTTTGACAGGGTATAGGGCCCTCCGTATAATCGCGAGGGGCCGATGGGCCGTTAGCTCAGTTGGTAGAGCAGCCGACTTTTAATCGGCTGGTCGGGGGTTCGATTCCCTCACGGCCCACCACCCCGTGGCCCCATCGTCTAGCGGTCAGGACACCGCCCTCTCAAGGCGGAGGCGGGGGTTCAATTCCCCCTGGGGTCACCAAGCGGCCGGGCAGCTTGCCCGGCCTTCCTTTTTTTCCACCCGGGCTCGCTAGAGTGAGGAGGATGGCCGGAGCTCGAACGACCCCTACCGTGTGGATCGGCCCCGTGCCCGTGGGCGGCGGGCACCCGGTGGCGGTCCAGGCGATGACCAACACCGACACCGCCGACGCCGAAGCCACCGCGAAGCAGATCCAGGCGCTCGCCGATGCCGGGGCAGAGATCGTGCGGATCACGGTGAACACCGAGGCCGCCGCCCGGGCGGTGCCCGAGATCAAGGCCCGGCTTCGCGACCTCGGGGTGGAGGTGCCGATCGTCGGCGACTTCCACTTCTCGGGCCATTTTCTCCTTCGGAAATACCCGCAGGCCGCCGAGGCCCTCGACAAGTACCGCATCAACCCGGGCACGCTCGGTAAAAAGCGAAAGGACGAGGCCTTCGCCGAGATGATCCAGGTCGCCAAGGACCTCGGCAAGCCGGTCCGGATCGGGGGGAACTGGGGCTCCTTGGACATGGGGGTCCTTACCGAGCTCATGGACCAAAACGCCCGCCGCCCGGAGCCGAAACCGGCGGAGGCGGTGGTGCTCGAGGCCCTGGTGGAAAGCGTGGTGCGCTCGGCCGAGGCGGCCTTCGAGCTCGGCCTTTCCGAGGACAAGATCGTGCTCTCGGCCAAGGTCTCCCGGGTCCCCGAGCTCCTCTGGGCCTACCGCGAGCTCGCCCGTCGCACGAACCTCCCCCTCCACCTGGGCCTCACCGAGGCGGGGATGGGGACGAAGGGCGTGGTCGCCTCCGCCGCCGCGCTCAGCCCCCTTTTGCTCGAGGGGATCGGGGACACGATCCGGGTCTCGCTGACCCCCCGGCCGGGCGAGCCCCGCACCCGCGAGGTCGAGGTGGCCTGGGAGATCCTCCAGGCCCTCGGCCTCCGCCGCCGAGCCCCCGAGGTCTCGGCCTGCCCCGGCTGCGGCCGCACCACCTCCGACCGCTTCCAGCGCCTGGCCGAACGGGTCGAGGCCTACCTCAAGGCGCGCCTCCCCGAGTGGCGGAAAAAGTACCCGGGGGTCGAAAACCTTAAGGTGGCGGTGATGGGCTGCGTAGTGAACGGGCCCGGGGAGAGCAAGCACGCCGATATCGGGATCAGCCTGCCCGGCACCGGCGAAGATCCGAAGGTCCCGGTCTACGTCGACGGCGCCCATTACGCCACCCTCTCCGGCGAGGGCCTCGAGGAGCGCTTCCTGGAGATCCTCGAGGCCTACGTGGCCCGGCGGTTCGGCTAACGTGGATGGTGATGAGCAATACGAACGCGAGCAGAGCGGGTCGCAGGCGCCCTTCCTGGGCGAAGGGGCGCGCGTAGGTCCGGAGCCGCGGCACCTGCCCCTCAAACAGGACGCGGCTTAGGGTCTGGAATCCTCCCTTTTTCCCCTCGCTCAGCGAATGCGCCACTCACTCCGAAAGCTCCCGCCCCATCGTCGTGGGGCCCCTGCTTCGCGTGAGTCACGGGTCCAATGCCAGGCTCTTGCTGCCCGCCGTGTGGAGCCCCTGCCCTGCGTCTATTTCTTGCCCAACGGTCCGGTAGCAGTTCGGCACCTATCCGAGCACGAGCTCGGGACGGAAGATCCTCCCCAGCAGGGGCCAGACCAGCAACAGGCCGACTAGGACGAACGCGATCGCCGCCACGAAGGCCCAGGTGAAACCGTCTCCCGGTCCAAAGGCAATCGCGAGCACCAGGATCAAACCCGGCAGGGATGCCAGGAAGGGAAGCACGCCGGTGGTACCGAGACTTGCCCGGGCGAATCCCGGCCAGAGGAGAACCAAGACGAGCGCGGTCAGACCCCCCAGATCGAAAACCCGAGCGGAGCTAGCAGGAGTAACGCCAGGTAACCCGAAGGGAGGAGCGGTGCCTGCAACCACCAAAGCGCGAGCAGGCCGAACCCCATGCTCGCCGAAAGCGTTAGCGCGTAGAAGGCGAGGGTAGCAAGGCGCTGATGAGATAAAGACCGAGCACGACCTCGCGGTGGGTAAGGGGAGCCGCCAGGAAGAGCTCGAGCCTTCCCCTCGCCCCCTCCTCGCCAAGCCTTGCGACCAGTCCCGCGGCCGCGGAGCAACCCGAGCAACCAAGAGACCTGGGCGATTAAAAAGGCGAGGGCAAGCCCCACGTTGCGGAGATCCTCACCCCGGAACAGGTTTCGCGCGAGCGCCTCAAGGGAAACCCGGGTGGGACCGGTAAGGATCCAGGGGATGTAAGCGGCCGAGAGGGCGACGCTGAAAAGCAGCAGCGCGATACCAAGGGCGACCCCCGTCCACTTGAACCAGTCAAGTCGCGATTTTTGTGGGTTTCTCCTCCGCGGCCCACAGCGCGGTCATGTCCATGTAGCGCCTGAATGCCCAATCTTCACTCGCCCTGAGCATCACCACCGTGGCCAGGTTGGCCAGGCTCTTTTCGTTCGGGAACACCCCCACCACCTTGGTCCTCCGTTTCACCTCCCGGAATAACCGCTCCAGCACATTCGTGCTCTTGATGTGCCTTTGGTGGCTGCTGGGAAAGTCCAGGTAGGTCAAGGCCTCATCCAGACCCTGGACAAACACCTCCACCGCCCGTTTGAACCGGTCTCGATAGCGCTCGATGAACGCCTGGGCCAGGGACTCAGCGGTGCTCCGCCGCTTCATCGAGAAAACCTCCTTGAGATCCTCGGCCACAACCTTCCGCTCCGATTGCGGCACGTGGGCCAAAACGTTACGCTCAAAGTGCACCACGCACCGTTGCCACCGCGCCCCGGTAAGCTCGGCCATCACCGCCTGGCGGATGGAAGGGTGGTCGTCGGAGATCACCAGCCTTACCCCGCGGAGCCCGCGTTCAATCAACCCCTTAAGCAGATTCCTCCAGGCTTCCTTCCGTTCCCCACCCGCAGGCTCCACCGCCAGCACCTCACGGTAGCCTTCCTCATTCACCCCAACCGCCACCACTAGGGCCAGGTCCACCACCCGCCCGCCCCAGTTCACCTTGAAATAGCTCGCGTCCAGGTAGAGGTAGGGGTAAAGAAGCCCCAGGGGCCGTTCACGCCAGGCGGAGAGTTCCTCCTCCAGACGCTGGGCGATCCGGGAAACCGCGTCCTTGCTGATGCGAATCCGAGAAAGTCCCTCTGTGATGGCTGCGATCTTACGGGTGGAAACCCCTTGCAAGTACATCTCCAGGACGGCCTCTTCCACTTCCCCGGTCATTCTCTTGTAGCGCTCGAAGACCTCGGTGAGGAAGGTTCCCTCTCGATCCCGGGGGACGCGAAGCTGCTCGACCTTGCCCACCGGCGTGATCAGGTTCCGGGTGTAGTGGCCGTTTCGCTCACCCCGTCGGGTTGGCGTGCGTTCGCGATACCCCGCAGCCAAGTGCTCGGTCATCTCCTCCTCAAGCACCTGCTCGATGATCGCCTTCACGCCCTCCCGGATGCGCCGACTGATCTCCTCTTTGGTTAATCCGCGAAGTTCCTCCTTCGTCACTTGAGACCTCCGGATTAACCCACAACATACGCGACGCTATCCTCCACCTCCTCCCGATGCACCTGGACGTAACGGAGACCCGTAAGGGCAACCCGCCGCGCCTCATGCGCCCTCGTGTGACTCTCCGGCACGTTTGAGTCGAAAGCGGGTCCTCCTTTAAGCGCGGCCCGGGCCCGGTTGCGGGAAACGGGGCGGCGGACCGTAGGGGTTCGTCCCGCGCTCTCCGGGGAAAAAAGCCACCATCGCCATGAGCACTAAATTTAATAAGGGGACTAGGTAAAACAAAAGCGCCAGGGCCGAGAGCCCCAAATCATGGAGGCGGCGGATGAGGAGCGTGAAACTCGCGAGCCCCCACGCCAGATAAAAGGGGTAGAGCGGGTATAGCAGGAAATCCGGCCCGGTGTCCACGACAAAGGCATAAAGCCCTGCCAAGAGCGCGTTGCCGAGCTTGAAGCACCAGTACTCCCAAAGCCCCGCGCGCCCCTCGAGATCAAGCGCACGACGCCAGCCCTGCTTCCATCCCCAAAAGCAACCTGCTAGCGTACGCACTTAAAACCTATTCTTACCTAAAGCACCCGGGGTAGGCTAGGGGTATGCACACCTGGCTCTTCGTCCCCGGCCACGACGAGCGAAAGCTCAGAAAAGCCCTCCAAAGCGAGGCCGACGCGGTGATCGTGGACTGGGAGGACGCCGTCCCCGAGGAGAGAAAGGCCGAGGCCCGAAGGACCACCGCCCGGGTGCTGGCGAACGCCGCCCCCCGGCCCCGGGTTACGCTCCGGGTCAACCACCCGGAGAGCCCCTTCTTCGAGGAGGACCTCGAGGCCCTCCCCCTGCCCCACGTCGCCGCCCTGGTGCTGCCCAAGGTCGAGGCGCCGGGGGAGCTCGAGCGGGCGCGCCGGGCGGAGCTTCCCTTCCTCGCCATGATCGAAAGCGCCCACGCGGTGCTCAGCCTCTCCGAGATCGCCCGGGCCCGGCCCGAGCGCTTCATCTTCGGCACCCTCGACTACCTGAAGGATGCCGGCGCCCGCCATACAAAAGAGGCGCTGCTCTTTGCCCGGAGCCTGCTCGTGAACGTGAGCCGGGCCGCCGGGCTCGCGCCCCCGATCGCCGGGGTCTGGCCCTACCTCGAGGACGAAGCCGGCCTCTTGGAGGAAGCCCACCACGAGCGCGCGCTCGGCTTTGCCGGAAAGACCCTCCTCCACCCGAGGCAAATCGCGCCGGTAAAGCGGGCCTTCGCCCCCACCGAGGAAGAGCTAAAGGAGGCCCGGGCGATCCTCGCCGCCTGGAAAGTGGCCCGGGCCGAGGGGCGTGCGGTCGCCAAACTGCCGGACGGCCGCTTCCTCGACCCGCCGGTCGTCGCCTGGGCCGAGCGAATCCTGGCCGAAGCGGATTAGGGACGCGCGCCAGAAAGGCGCTTTCCCATCACGAAAAACCGCTCGCCTCCCGGGGCAAAGCGGAAGTCCTCGAGCAAGACCCGCCAGCCCCGAGCCCGATACAGCGCGAGCGCGGGGTCGTTGTCTGCCCGCACGGTGAGGAGCGCCACCGGCTCCGGCCGGCCGGCGAGCAGCCGGTCGTGGAGCCGTCCGCCAAGACCCCGGCCCCGGGCGGCGGGCGCTACCAGGAGCTCGACGAACTCGAAGTGCTCCCCCAGCCACTCCTCCCTTAGCGGGGGCGGCATCGCCCGGTGCACGAGGTTGTACCAGTACTCGCCGGGGCCGCCGGCGTAGCCGTAGGCAAAGCCCAGGAGATCATCCCCTTCCAGGGCAAAGAAAGCAGCAAAGCGCTTTCGCCCGAGGTGACGCCGCATGATCGCCGCCCGCTCCCGGGCGGCCTCGGGTCCGAGCCGGTACTCGGCGGCGTAGAGCCTGAGGATCTCCGGTAGCCGGAGCGCGAAGGCGTCGGGGCCGGCCTGGACGATCCTCACGGCCGCATCGGCTCGCCGAGCTCGACGAGGTTTCCCTGGGGGTCCTTGAGGAGGAAGGTGCGGTAGCCGAACTCGCGGTCCTCGGGGGGATCGGCGTCCAGGCCTTTTTCTTTTAGCTCCCGGTAGAGCGCGTCCACGTCCCCGACCTCGAGGAAGATCCCCGCACCCCGGGTGGCCTCCCCGTCTTCCGCCTGGTGGAGGGCGAGGGTGGCGGGGCCGGTCTCGAACTCGACCCACATGCCGTAATCGGCGTGCACCTTGAGGCCGAGCCCCTGGTAGAAGGCTTTCATCCCCGCCACGTCGGGGGTGTGCAGGACAATAAATCCGAGCCGCATCACAGGCCTCCCTTCCCCGGTACGCCGGCCAATCTACCGGACCCCCGAGCTTCACGCAACCTTCAAGCTTCCTTCCCCCTCCCTTCAGCCCGCCGCCCTCACCCTGAAGCCAGCCCGGAAGGGCGAGAGGAGGAAGGAAATGAAAAGGAATCGGATCATCCTCACGATCTTGGCGGTAGTTGGCGCTCTTGGACTGGCCCTTGCGGCCCCCCGGACTACCGGGACTCTCTCGGAAGAGGCGAAGGAGGCGATCCTCGAAGCCCTTACCGGCCCCGAGGGCGAGTACGCGGCCTACGCGATGTACACCGCGGTCATCGAGAAGTTCGGCGAGGTCGAGCCCTACGTCTCGATCCGCGAGGCGGAGGCCCGGCACATCGAGGCCTTAAAGCGGC
>Ga0256839_1002101_pt1 | contig 22877 bp, 21 predicted proteins | sample 354166metaG_FD_185968 | JGI IMG/M metagenome (GOLD analysis project Ga0256839, IMG submission 185968) | Hydrothermal vent microbial communities from Mid Atlantic Ridge, Atlantic Ocean - 354-166 | ecosystem: Environmental > Aquatic > Marine > Hydrothermal vents | place: Atlantic Ocean: Mid... | reverse complement strand
AGTCGGTGGTGGCGGTGGTGGCGGCGCGGGCGTAGGCAGCTGCATCGGTGGAGGCGGCACTAGTGGCTCCACCCCCCAGCATCACCTTGTCCAGAATCCCGCCCGCCACATCGGTGAGGGTGATGTCCTGACCACCCCGCACGGCGGAAACCTGGAGCACCAGGCTTCCCCCTCCACTGTCCACCAGTTGGGCGGTCACATCGGGCACCTGTTGGTTGATCAGGTTGATCAGGTCCTGGACGGTACTCTCCGGGGTTAGCCCGAAGACCGCCCGAGGCTGGACAGTGCCCGCACCGGGCTGGTCCACATCAATGGTGAAGGCGGTGAAGTTGGTCACCCCGAGGCTTGCGAGGGTGGTCTGGGCAGTCAGGGTTATGTTTCCGGTCACCGCCCCGGCGATGCCATCTGTGAAATGGAGCTCAAAGTTGCCAATAGCGTCCAGGGTGAAGGGGGTGGAATAGATCTGCTGACTCACATCGGTCTGGCCCTGGATGGCGATGAGGAAGGAGCCCAGGTTGATGGAGCTGGGGGTACCCTGATCAATGAAGGTCAGGGTCATGGAGGTCTGGCTGTCACCACCGGTGTCGTCGATAAGGACGATCTTGCCGTTTTCAAAGGTGGCGGTGGAGGTGGGGTAGGCGCCGCTTATTTTGTTGACCAGATCCTGGATGGTGGTTCCGTCGTTGGCCGCCCCGTAGACGAAGTCAACGCTTACCGGGTTGCCGTTTTTATCGGTGCCGCTTATGCGGATTATGTCCCCGTCGTCCAGGGCAGAGGTGGTCTGGTCCAGGTTATTAAGCTGTTCGGTGGCGGCGGCTATTGCCCCGCTCACGGTAAGGACTATGTTTTCCACCAACTTCTGCTGGCGGTTGGTGGTGCCGGCGATAGTGGAGCTTATCCCGATGGAGAAGGTTGAGCCGGAGAAGTCGGTGTCGTTGAAGGTAAAGCCGGTGGCGGGGTCAAGGGTGGGGTCCAGCACCACATCCCCGGGCACGCTGGGGTCGGTCTCGTAGAAGATCAGCTCCCCGTTGGGACCGAGGCGGAACTGCACTTCCCCCTGGAGCACCTCGCGCACCTTCTCGGCGAAGCGGCGGATGGTGTCGGTGCCGTCGCCATTGAAAGTGAAGGTGCCGGTACGCAGGGTCCCATCCTTGGTGCGGCCGGAGATGGTGATGGTGTCACCGGCGGTCACCGCCTGGGTCCCCCGCCCCGCCTGGCGGGTATCGGTAAGCAGGGTATCCAGCGAAGCCACCGGCACACTGCCAAAGTCGGTACCAACCGTCAGCCCCCCGATGCCGGCGGTGTTGCCCAGGAGCAGTGCGCGGTTGGCCTCAAGTGAACCATCCAGACCGCTTTCGGCGCGGGAGGGCTTGGCGATCTGCTGGACGGTGACCAGGTGGGTGCCCGGGGAGGCGTCCACCGTGGCGGTTGCATTAACCAGGCCGGGGCTGGAGGAGGTCACATTCTTGGAGAGGAAGGTGGACTCCAGGCGGAGGATGCTCAGCTTGCTGTCAAAGTCAAGCAGGCGCTGGTTTACCGTCTGGAGGACGGTGCGCTGGAACTCCAGCTCGCTCCTCTGGTTTTCTAGGCTGCGCAGGGTCCCTGCTTCGATCTCTACCAGCCGGTCAACTATGGACTGGACATCCAAGCCGGAGCCGATGCCAGGAAAGCTGATGCCATTAACCCCCATGGTCAAAGTTAGTTATCGGCCGGAGCATAGGGGAAGTGAACATCAAGGACTACTCTCCGGCCCTCGGGGAGGACCCGGTCCAGTTTGCCTACCCTACCAGGTCAATCCGGTTAGATGAGTCGTCAGCTTGATCCTTGCTGTGATGGAGGGAGATGGGACGGTATGGCTCATAGGGAGGTATGCGACGGATCACCTCTCCAGTCACCGTGTTTCTCACCACCACCCTTACCATTCCCAACTCTTTGTCGTAGCGGTAGTTGGCCTGAATCTCAAAGAGATCATAGGTCAGATTCATCCGTCTAAGCATGGCTAGGTATTCGGCTGGGGAAAGCTCCTTCTTGGGAGGGGGGGTGGGAGGGGGGGACTGGGGAGTGTGGGACCCCTGCTGGGGAACAGACAACGCCGGTGGGGGTGAGGCTGGCCTCTGCTTTATAGGCGAGAAGGACGGTGCCTTAGGACTGGTGACCGCCTGCCGCTTGAGCTCAGGCGCCACCCTGACGGAACCAACTTGTACCGCTCCTACCGCCATCGTGCCCTCCAGCCCAAGACAGATCGCCCCAGCTGGTGCGGGGGGCCAGGCCCCCTCCTTGGAGGGGTGGCACCCCCGCACCAGCTAGATCAGGCTACGGCTGGTTTACCGCAGCAGCTGGAGGACTGCCTGGGGCAGCTGGTTGGCCTGGGCGAGGGCCGCGGTACCGGCCTGGAGCAGGATCTGGAGCCGGGTGGCCTCAACCGTCTCCTGGGCCACGTCCACATCTCGAATACGGCTCTCGGAGGCGGTGAGGTTTTCGGCCGCAATGTCCAGGTTCCGGATGGTTGATTCGAGCCGGTTCTGGATGGCTCCGAGGCGGCTTCGCTCAGAGGAGACCGCCGTCAGCGCCTCGCTCACCCGACTGATCGCCTCGCTGGCCAGGTCTTCAGTCACCACCAGCAGTCCGGCCACTCCCAGCGCTTCGCTGGACAGATCGCGCAGGAAGGTGTCAATGGACTGACCCTGGTTGGGACCGATCTGCAAGCGGAAGCCCCGTGGAGCAACGTGAATGAACTCGCTGTCGGTGGCGGTGGTGATGGAGAGGACAGGACGGGTGTCGGGACGGAAGAAGGGATTGGAGTTGACTGCATCGTTGGAGTTCCCGGTGGGCGGATAGGGGTCAAGGGTGAGCTGGACGGTGGGGTCAAAGAAGATCTTGAGCCCCGGAAGCAGGCCGTTGATCTCGTTGGAGTCGGTCTTCACCGTGCCCACCACCTCACCACTCTCCACGTTGGTGGCAGTGATGGAGTAGATGGGAGCTTTGGCATCCTGGATCTCAATCAGACTCAGGGCCTTGAGGAAGTTTTCGTCCCCTGCGATGACCAACTCGGTTCCCGGCACCGGGGTGGTGATGGAAATGGTCCCCTTAGCCACTCCAATGGTGTTTACGTGAACCAGGTCGGGGGCAAAGTCAAAGTTGATGCCTCCCTCCAGGTTCAGGTCGGTGGAGGAGCTGGGATCGGCCAGGGCGAGGCTGATCTTGCCCGCCAGGGTCTCCAGGGTGTCACTCTTGGTCACGTTGATGGTGACGCTGCGGTTCTGGCCCTTGACGAAGATCTGGAAGGTGAGGTTGTCCCGACCGTTGAAGACGCCGAACTCCTGGAAGCGGGAGATGGACCCGAGGGTGGTCGCCTGGTCGGCGGTAAGCACGTTGTTGGTGCTCACGTTGAAGGTGGCAGTCTCACCCGCCTGCAGGATGGCGTCAAAGCGGATCCTCACTCCAGTGAGCGGGTTCTCAGTGGAGCCTGCACTCACTTTGGCCAGATCACCGTTGAAGATCTCTCCCACGTCAAAGACAGTGGTGAAGGTGCCGTTGATGGAGTAGCCCAGGGCATTACCCTTGGCCAGAGAGATGGCTTGCTCACGGGTCTTGCCGTCAATGATTGCCTGGTTGTAGACCGTGTTGTCAAATTGGAAGACTGCGTAAGTCGTCTCACTTGCCGAGCTGATCAGGAAAGTGCCGTCGGTGGCAACGGTGGAAACTTGGACCACCTGCCCGAACTTGACCAGCTGGTTGGGTCCGATGGCCGGATCGCCAATGTCCTTTCCAGTGACGATGGTATCGGTGCGGCCCGCCCTCACGCTGTAGAAGTTGGCCGCGCTGATGAACTTGGTGTTGCCTCCGGTTGAGTAGCCCAGGAAGCTGGTGGAGCCGCTAATCAGGCCCATGTCAAGCACGTTGGTGGCCAGCCGCACGTAGAGGAGCTCATCACCGGCAGTATTACTGACCAGCTGGGGAACTCCTCCGTTGATGGTGAGATCCTGATCCTGGAAGCGCACATCGGCCGAGGAAAAGAGAATGTTTGAGGCAAAGCTTGAAGAAGAAGCGAGGCTCACGAAGGAGAGGAAGACCTTGCTTGCGTTCTGCACTCCGGCGGACTGGGCGGTGGTGTCAAGGGAGCCGTCCACGAACTTGAAGCCCTTGAAGGTACCGTTGGAAAGCACCAGACGGAACTGGCCGGTCTGGAAGCTCACGTAGTTGACCACGGTGGAGGCCGCATTGGAGAGGGCGGCAGCAAAGCTCGCCACCGTGTTGAAGACGTTGCTGCCCACTCCTCCAGCGGCGGTGCTGTATATCACCTCAAAGGTCTGCAGACCCGAGGCGGTGGAGACGATGAGCTGGAACTTGTCACCCGAGTTGAGGTTCTGGACGTTGATGAGGTTGGCGAAGTCAAGGCCACCGCCGGTCACGTTGAGGGTCTCACCGTTGGCGTCTGCCCTGAGCTGGAAGGTTGCGTCCTTGCCGGTCAGGGTGTTGGTGCTTCGGGGGTCCACCACCATCTCAGTGATGCCGGTTGAGCCCACAGTAGCCCCATTGGCGAACTTGGCCTCGGCCCGGTAGGTGGTGAGGAAGTTTAGGGTGCCCACCGCATCCTGCTGCTGGATGGTGGTAAAGACGTCAGTCTTCTGGACCTGAAGCTGGCCCACGTCCACCACCTGCTTGTTGAGGATGAAGTTGCCCCCCTTGCCCACGTTGCCCACCACTGCAGCGCGAAGCTTGGTGGGGTCGTCGGTGGAGATCAGGGCACCCAGCGTGCCGTCCAGCAGCTTTCGGGTGTTGAACTCGGTGGTTGAGGCGATGCGGTCGATCTCGTCAATGAGCTGGTTGATCTCCTGCTGGATGGCGATGCGGTCATTGGCGGTAAGCACACCGTTGGCTGCTTGGACCGCCAGCTCCCGCATCCGCTGGAGGATGTTGGTGACCTCATTGAGCGCTCCCTCGGCCGTCTGGATCAGGGAGATCCCGTCCAGGGCGTTGGCGGAGGCTCGGTTGAGGCCCCGAATCTGCGAGCGAAGGTTCTCCGAAATGGAGAGCCCCGCCGCATCGTCGGCCGCGCGGTTGATGCGCAGACCGGAGGAGAGTCGCTCAAGGCTCTTGGCGAGCTGCGAACCGGTCACCCTGAGGTTTCGGTTCGCATTGAGAGCGACGATGTTGTTGTTGATGCGTAGAACGCTCATGGTTGGTTACCCTCCTTGATAACCGTGGATTTGCCCACTTGGATCCTTTCCCTTATTGCACCGGTGGGCTCGGTGCGGGGATGCGTGAGGCATCCACCTCAAAGTGACGATTTTTCCCTCGCCCATCACCTCCTTGTGATGGATTTGCCGGCGGACATGCCGCCATGGTGAGTATCGGCCCCAGAGGGAGGAACTTTAGGGGTAGGGAACAAAAAGTCAGCGAAGCAGAATCTCCACCAGGCGGGGGATGCGGTGATACCAGGTATGGGAGGAAAGCAGAGCCCGGCGGGCACCGGCCAGTCGGCTTCGCCACTCTGCCGGGGATGAGTCCCTTGCCAGACTGAGCAGATCTTCACCCCCTGTCACGAGGGGAAACTCTCCCTTGCCCACAAGCTCCCCCAGCCACCGGGCTACCCCTTCCCGCATCACTGGAACCGATCCAGCCGCAAGCACATCCAGGCCCCGCTGGACAGCCAGGGCGGGAGGCTCGTCCAATACCAGGACAAAACGGGAAAGGTTGTAGATCCGGTTCAGCGCCCCAACGCGCAGGGCGCTTCCCCGGAAACGGCTGCCCAGGACAGGATGCTCACCCCAGCGGGGCTCTCCCCAGATGAGGAAGCGCTCCGCCCCGGCAGCAAGCATCATCTCGGCCACCTCCTCAGAATAGGCCCCCACATAGGAGAAGTCGGTGCTCCATGCCTCTGCATCATTCACTCCAGCTATGGGGAAGTAGAGCTCTGGGTCGGTAGCGGGGGGGAGGTAGTGCCAACTGGTGGAGGGCAGTTTCCTTACCAGCTCCTCATGGGCTTCAGGATCCAATATGACCGCCCGCCAGTAGCTAGAGCTAAGCGCCGCCTCCCGCTCCCCCTCCGGGAGAAGCTCCAAGGGGTCGGAGAAGAAGAGGGAGAGGTGCTTTATCCGTCCGGCGGCAAAGAAGTTGAGCAGTTTCCCCTCCCTCGCCTTGACCAGGTGGTTGAAGCCAAAGCAGATCACCCCGGCAACGCCCAGCTTGTGGAGCATGCGGCGGGTATAGCGGCCAAAGATTGAGATGGCATCGGCGGCCAGGGTGTCAATCTTGGGGAAGGTATCCAGCATCTCCCCCAGTTGGAAGTTGTAGAGGGGATAGCGGTGGCGATAGAGGGCGTAGCCCAGGGGAACCATAAAGAGCAGGTTTGCTCCACCTTGAGAAGGTATCAGCCAGATGCCCGGCTTGGCGGGATCGGGTGAGATGGTGGTGCGGGCTGCCGTCGCCTCCGTGCGACTCACATTTTAGGTTTCGGCATGGGGTGAGGCGCCTTGAATCTGGCCCAGCTCCTCGTGGGAGATGAGCCCGGAGAGAAGGTCGGCGGTAAGGTAGACCTCTCCCCTGGCCTGGGCACGGGCGTCGTTTACGAGCAGGGTAAGGGCAAGCACTCCCGGCCTTACCCCTCCCACCAAAGCGAGTGCTCCCACCTGGTTGAGCCTCTCCACCAGCTCCAGCACCCGCCTAACTGCGAACTGGCCGTCGAGTAGTTCTCGCGCCTCACGCGGGTCTAGGGGGAACTTTTCCCTAAGGAAAGTGCTGCCAATTAGAGCCACCAGAAGGTCCGCCCCCAACCGACGGGCGTAGGTATCAGGCAGGGCCTCGGCCTGCCCTTTTCTCACCAGTTCAATCCTCACCCGAAGCCACTGGGAGAGCACCACCAGTAGAACCATGGCCACATAGCCCAGCCCCTTAACCCAGGGGGACTGGGGAAGAAAGGGGGGGATGGGAGAGGTGGGAGTGGTTGACCAGTAAAGGAGCAAAAGCACCCCGAGGATGATCAGGGCGTAATAGAGGTGATAGTGGCTCCAGGGGAAGGGCAGCTCACCGAGCATCTGCTCACGCAGGGCAAGCAGGTGTCTTCTTCCGGCGGGGTCGGCCCTGAGCGCCTCCCTGCCCAGCTCGGCCAAAAGCTGGTCCACCGGGCAGTCCAGCCGGGAGAAGGCAAGCTCCGACAGCTGATGGCCCTGATCCCTGAGCTCGCGGGCCTGCTTGGCCCTGCGGTAGGTGGAGTCTATGCGCACTCTGAAAAGCTGGCCCCGGCTCACCCGGCCGAACCCTTGCCCTGCTTCTGGTAGTCGGCGATGGCCTGGCTGATCAGATCCTTGAGCTGCTGGTAGGCCTCCTCCGGCATGTCAAACCAGTGGTGACGGCCAAAGACCAGCGGGTAGGCGTACTCCTCAAAGCGGCGGTCAAAGCGGCGCGCCGGGTCGCGGTGAATCTCCAGGTCGCCCCGGTTGCCGTTCTCGTAGGTGATCTCAACTATGAAGCGGTCTCCCCGCTCGCCCTTCACCCGGGCCGAGACCGGCTTTGGTTTGGACCCCTGCACCGGAGGCTACTCCTCTCCCTTGCGATAGGGGGTCTTTAGGATCCAGCGGTCAATCACAAAGAGCGTGATCCAGACGGCAATGAAGATGATCATGGGGACGACCGGCTCAATGGGGTTCATCCCGATGTACTTGCTGAGATTCTCCATGGCCTTCTCCTCCAGGAAGGGAAATTATGCCAGCTTCCGGCCTTAGTTAGGGGTCCTCAATGGACAGGTGCCCGGGGTGGGATTCGAACCCACACGGGGACTTTGCCCCAGCGGATTTTAAGTCCGCAGCGTCTACCATTCCGCCACCCGGGCAGGGTGGCAAGACTTCATACCCCCTGACCCCTAACCGGTGCCTATCCGGAGGGCTTGGCAGGGGTTCCGATTACCCCTTCGGTGGGGCTGCTGGCCATGGCGTAGCGGAGCTTAGGGATGCGCCCGGCGTGATAGGCCAACCTGCCCGCCTCCACCCCTAGTTTGAAGGCGCGGGCCATCTTGACTGGGTCCTTGGCCTTGGCGATGCCGGTGTTTACCAGTACGGCGGCGGCTCCGATCTCCATGGCCAGACTGGCATCGCTGGGAGCCCCCAGGCCGGCATCCACTATCACCGGTACGGAAAGCTCCTCCACCATAAACTCAATCACCCGAAAGTCGGGCATGCCCTGGCCAGAGCCGATGGGGCTGCCCAGGGGCATCACTGCCGCACAACCGATCTCTTCCAGGCGCTTACCGGCCACCTGGTCGGGGATGGTGTAGGGGAGCACGGTAAAGCCCTCCCTGACCAGGATCTCGGCCGCACGCAGGGTCTCGTACATGTCGGGGAAAAGGGTCTTCTGGTCGCCGATCACCTCAAGCTTGATCAGGTCGGTCTCCAGGGCGGCCCGCGCCAGGCGGGCGGTGCGCACCGCACAGTCGGCATCGTAGCAGCCGGCGGTATTGGGCAGGATCTTTACCCCCAGGGGAAGCAGGTAATCAATGAAGTTCTTCTCGCTGCGGTCCTTGGAGAGGTCAATCCTCCTCACCGCCACCGTGACCAGCTCGGTGCCGCTGGCCTTGGTCGCCTCCACCATGGTCTCGGGGTCCGGGTACTTGCCGGTTCCCGTAATCAGGCGGCTGCGAAAGGTGTGACTACCAATCCTCAGCAGGTCATCCGATCCATCGCCCATCATCTGCGCTCCCATCCTAAGGGGATATTACCAGCCAGATGGCAGAGATATCCCTCCCCGGGAAGGCCTACCGGCTCCACCGGCAGTCTCCCCTGCCGGCGCGTGCCGTCCAGGCAGCCGAGGTGGAAGGCTATCCCGCCTGGCTGTCGTCTGAAGGGCTGGCAAACTGGATGAGTCCCACCACCGCTCCGGAGGGATCGGCCACGATGGCGATCCGGCCCACGCCGGGGACCTCCATGGGAGGCTCAATGAGCTTGCCACCCAGCTCCTCCACCCGGCCAACCAGCTGGTCAATCTGTTCCACCTGGATGTAGGCCATCCAGAAGTTGGGCACCCCTTCCCACACATCGCCACCGATGGGCATAAGGCCACCGACTTCCTGGTCGTCACGGCGAATCAGCAGGTAGTTTCCCTCCTCCCAGTGGCGAAACTCCCAGCCCAGCAGCGAGGAGTAGAACCGCTTTACCTCGTCCACCTTGCGGGTAAGAAGTTCGTTCCAGACAAAGTGTCCCGGCCTGTTCACGGGATGGACCTCCCAAGGGGAAAGATTTCCTCTGGGATCAGCTTATCAGAGCAGGGCTAGAATTGAGCGGTGGCCTTTATTCCCTACCCCTCACCAGAAAGCGACCCCCAGCTTCGCGGACTGTTTGACGAGGTGAAGCGAGCCCGCGGCAAGCTGGCAAACATCATCGCCATCCAGGGGGGAAACCCCGCCGCCCTCAAGGGACATATGGACCTATACCTCGCCATCATGTTTGGCAGGCGGGGGCTCACCCGCTTCCAGCGCGAGCTAATCGCCACATTTGTAAGCGCCCTCAACCAGTGTGACTACTGCATAGAGCACCACCAGGAGGCTCTCAGGGTCCACTGCAAGGACCAGGAGCTGGTGGAGGCCACCCGACAGGGAAAGATCTCTCCCTCCCTCTCTCCTTCCGACCAGGCGCTGCTCAGCTACTGCCGGAAGGTGACCCTCATGCCCCACCAGATCACCGAGGAGGACATCCGCCAGCTCAGGCGCTGGGGGTTTTCCGACGAAGACATCCTGGCTGCCAACCTGATCGCCGCCTACTTTGCCATGGTCAACCGCATCGCCCTGGGGCTGGGAGTGGAGCTGGAGGAAGAAGGGGGCAAGGGCTACCGCTACTAAGCCCAGTTGGGAAAGAAAATGCCCCCCTTGCGGGGGGCGGAAGGAGGGAGGGGAGATGAGGGGTTACCCTCAATAGATATGGTACCCCCGACGGGATTCGAACCCGTGTCTCCACCTTGAGAGGGTGGTGTCCTAGGCCTCTAGACGACGGGGGCACCCTAATCGGGCAAGGCCCGATTCTAGCAATCTTTACCCCGCTTTTCCACCCCCTATCTTGATCCCGGGGGAGGGAATTTTACCCTCCTCAACACTCAAAGAGGTCGTCCATGCTGACCTCAAAGATGAGGGCTAGACGCAGGCACAGGTTGACCGAGGGGAGCCGGCGACCCACCTCCAGCATGTGGATGAAGGTCTGCGAGACCCGGAGGACTTCGGCCAGCTGGGCCTGGGTAAGTCCCTCTCTCTCCCTGAGCTTCATGAGAGACCTCCCGAAGCAGGCGATCCGCCGCTGCGCCTCCTCCTCGATCTCGTCCAGCCTGGCCTGGGAAAAACGGTTAGACAGCTCTTCCCTGCCCATCCTTGGACCCCCGCCAACTAACCATTGAGCTCACATATGTTACCAACTTTTTTATTATACTCCCAATAATTATAACTCAGAGTAATTATTTTGCTTTCCGGTCTACCCACTACCAGGGCAAGTCCAGCCTTACCCCATAGATCCCCAGGTTGGACTGCTCACCCTTCACGGGGGGGAAGAGTTCACCCATGGTCCCCTCCCCCAAGGCACCGGTCACCCACAGGGAACCCATCCGCAGGCCAACCCCCCAGTGGGCACGCCTGCCCCGGCGGGCGAGGTAGAGGGTCACCCCAGGAAGGACTGTTAGGGCCAGGGAGCTTGAGCGGGGCTCATCCTGGCGAAGGAGGGAACCCTGGGGGGGCCGGGTTTGGTATTCCCCCCACTGGGTTGAATAGGAGAGCCAGGGAGTTGGGGTGAGGGCCAGGCCGGAAAGTCGCCTCACCATCCTCCAGCCCAGCTGGCGGCGGGAGGCGAGGTCAAAGGTGTCAAAGTCAAGCTTCAGGCGGGAGCTGCCCCAGCTAAAGCCCAGCAGGCGGAGCAGGTAGCCGGTCTCCATACCCTGGCCCTGATGGATGGCTACCAGGCGGTTTTGTCGGTCAAACTGGCGCGCCTCCTCGGTGACCAGCGCGGCCCCCAGGGAGAAGAGGGGAAGGGGGGAGTAGGCCAGGGCAAGCACATCCCGGAAGCCGTCCGAGCGCTCAATGGGAAAGCCCTGCTCCTCCCACCGGGTGTTGGCCAATTTCAGGTAGTCCCAGCCGTGTTCTCCCCTCAGGGTGGTGGCATAGGCGGCGGTGAAACCACCGGGAATGGGAAACACCACCACCTCGGTGTCGGCGTCAATCAGATCCACCTCCTCGTCCAGCGGAAAGTGGCGGAAGGAGTGGTTGTGGGTGAGACTGAGCCGGGAGATACCGGCGATGCCGGCGGGGTTGTGGAAGGCCTGGTCGGGCACTCCCCAGAGGGGGACCACCGCCAGGCCCCGGGCCAGGGGCACCGCCCCCACCCGGGAGAGGAGGTCAAGGGCGCGGCCCCGCTGGGCCAGGTCGGGGCGGACGAGGGGGGCCTCATCCGGGGGGGTGGGAAGTGCACCCGGCGAGTGAAAGAGGTAGGAAACGGCCAGGGAAAGGGCAGCCACAAGGAGCCAGCCCAGTCGTTTACCCAGCCGGGCCCACTTCCCTCCCATCACCGGGGCCTGTCTCCTCCGCCGGTCTCAGCGGAGGGCTCCAGGGGCACAACCAGAGCCGAGAGGAAGTAGATCAGAATCAGACTGAGCCAGGCCGAGGTGAAGAAGAAGAGGGCCAGAAAGAGGATACGCACCAGGGAGGGGTCCACCCCGAGGTAGCCGGCCAGACCGCCAAGCAGGCCCGTCAGCACCCGGTCGGTGCGGCTTCGCTTGAGGCGTCTTCGGGGAGGTCGATCAGTAGACATCGCTGTAGTAGAAGTCCTCCTCGCGCACCCCACCTTCCTCCCCGCTGTCTTCCTGCCCCTCGGCGGCTTCCTCGCCGGCCGCCTCATCGGCCCGCTTCTGGCCCGGGTAGAGCACCCTCTCGTGGGCCTGGGATATGAGCACATCAAAGAATGCCTGTTCAATCTGGTTCAGCTCGCCGGCGGTGAGGCCCGAATCGTCCAGTTCCCCCTCCTCCAGGCGGGAGATGATGATCTGATGGATGGTGCGCCTCAACTCATCCGGTTCACTTATCTGGAGGGCGCGCACGGTGGCCTCCACCGCATCGGCCAAGCTGACGATGCCGGTCTCCTTGGAGAAGGGACGGGGGCCGGGGTAGCGGTACTGGCTTTCTTCCACCTGGCCAGGGCTGTCGCCCACCTTCTCCAGCGCCTTCTCGTAGAAGAACTTCATCAGGGTAGTGCCGTGGTGGGTGCGGATGAAATCAACCACCTCGTCGGGCAAACCGGCCTCGCGGGCCATCTTTATCCCATCGGTCACATGGTCGCGCAGGACCTTGGCCGAGGAGTCGGGGCTTAGGGCCTCGTGGGGATTCACCTCCCCCCGCTTGAGGTTCTCAGCGAAGTATTTGGGGTGCTTGACCTTGCCGATGTCATGGTAGAGGGCACCCACCCGCACCAGGAGGTCATCCGCCCCGATGGCCAAGGCGGCGGCGTGGGAGAGCTCCGCCACCATCAGGCTATGAAGGTAAGTGCCGGGAGCGCTCATCTTCAGTTTGCGCAGGAGCTCGTTATCCTCATTGAGCAGGTCCTTGAGCTTCTCCGGCGTTATCACGTGGGAGAAGGTGTCAATCAACATGGCCAGGCCGAGACCCAGGATCACCCCCAGAAAACCGCTGGCGGCGCTTACCAGCAGAGCTCGCAGGCTCAGGGTGTGAACCGAGATAAGGATCACCACCCCGGCCAGCACCAGGTTCACCCCCGCCGCCCACATTCCGATGAGCACCTCCTTGCGGCGCTCGGTGCGGGCGTGGAGCATCAAAGGAGGAACCAGCGCACCGGTCAGGGTGTAGACGGTGAGGCCGTAGCCGAAGTTGTTCATCAGCGAGATGAGAGTTCCCACCCCGATGGCGAGATAGAGGGCAAAGATGGAGTCAAAGAGGCTGGCAATCACCATGCTAAGCATGAGGGGGGCAAGGGAAACGGCATAGAAGCCGTAGTCTATGGGCAGACGCATTACCCCGATGGCGATGAGCAGGGCGAGGAAAGAGATGAGACCGATGGTGAGGATGGTCTCGGTGCGGGAGGCGAGTTTGGGCTTGTAGGTGAGGGCATAGAAGACGAGCAGGGCGGTCCAGAAGACCAGCAGGACAAAGGAGCCAGCAAAGCGCAAGCGGTCCTGACGGCGGAGGGCGTGCTCAATGCTTTTGAGCTTGTCCATCACCCGTTGGGAGACCCGCGAGCCCTCCGCCACCACCACCTCCCCGCGGAGCAGCTGGTTGGTCGCCTCGGTGGTGAGGGCAGCCTCGTCAATGGTCCCCGGCACCAGGTTCTCTCTTACGAAGTAGATGGCGATGCGGCGCTCGGGGGAGAGCCCCAGGCCCTGCTGGTTGAGGTCCTCCATCAGACGGCGGCGCTGTTCCCGGTCAATCCCCACCTCCATCCAGGCGCTGAGCAGGTCGCGCGCCTTCTGGTGGACCTCCTTAAGTTCAGCCTCCTTCATCAGCCAGAGGACAGCCAGGGTGGGCCGGTCAATACCGTACTGGCTGTTCAGCTGGGGATAGGCCTGGTCAAAGGAGGAGCCCTGCTCCCGTAGCCGGGCAAGTTCGGCAAAGAAGCTGTCCAGTTTGCTGAGCTGGGCCTCGGTCACTCCCTCCACCTGCTCATCCCTGGAGCGGGCCTGGGAGCGCAGGCGGGAGAGCTTCTCCGTGTCCACCCACTGGGAGGAGACCGGACTTACGATGGTGTAGGGGACTATCTGACCCACCCGGGGTCGGAGGGGAGAGATCTCAAAGTTGAGGTAGAGGGCAAAAGTAAGCAGAAGGAAGGAGACCAGCAGAGCGGCTGCTCGCCAGAAGGGCGAGTTAAAGGAGCGAAGCTGTGCCATCAGGGAGATGATTGGGCTCAGAACTCCCACTGTAGAAGGACCGGTCTCAACCTTGTTATACCCTAGAGGGGAGGCAGCCTAACGTCCAGCTTCTCGGCCGCCTCCCGAAGTCTTACCATGCCCACCGTGCGCACCTCTATCTGCGGGTCTGCTCCCAGGTGCTTGCGGGCCGTATCCACCACGATGGACTCCAGGGGAGTCCCATGAAGCAAGGACTCGTAGCCCGGATCGGAAGCGAGGATCACCACCTTCCATCCTCCCGGCTCTCCAGAGGAAGGGCTCAGGCGTTCAACCTTGAAGGGGACCAAGCGGGGATCGTCGGGACGGGTAAGTCGGCGGGGGAACTGCTCGTAAATTTCCAGCACCACCAGCTGCCGGAGGATTTCCTCTAGCAGGCGATCGCTGGTGAAACTGCGCTCCAAGTGACCTCCCAAACTGAGCGTCCCTTCACTCGCCCCCACAGATGACCTCCCACCCTGGCCGGCTGTGCCAGGTAGTTTCAACTGGCCCATTATAGCCCTGCATCTCCCCTTGTCGCCACTCAACGAAACGACCCCGCGGTCAGGGTGGTGAAAAGCTCCGCCAACCCGGAAGTGGCCATCTTCACTCCCAGGGCACCGATGATAAAGCCATTGAGCCTCACCACCGCCAGCAGCAGGCCGGGCCTGACCACTTGACTAGCCACCACTGCCATAAGCAGCACCGCCAGGGTGGCCACCAGGGTGGCCGCCACCGCCCCGGCGGCAACCAGCTCGCCCGACCTACCCGCCAGTACGATCACCGTGGTGATGGCAGCCGGGCCGGCAATCAGGGGCAGGGCCAGGGGAGTTATCCCGGCCGCCTCCCCCTGCTCCTCTTCCGGCCCCTCGCCCCTGAGCACATACTCAATTCCCAGGATGGCCAGTACGATCCCGCCAAACACCCGCAGGCTGGCAAGGTCAATCTGGAGCACGCCCTCAATCAGGGAGCGGCCTGCCATGGCTACCCCAACCAGCACCGCCCCTGCCACCAGGCAGGCGACCAGGCTAAGCCTAGCCAGCTCGCGACGGGAGCGGCGGTGGCTGAGGCTGGTCAGGTAAACCGCCCCGGCGGAGGGGTTTACCACCACCAGCAGGGTGACCGTGGCTCCCAGAAGCTGTGCTATCAGATCCATCATCCCTTCTCCTGCCCTGCGGGACTTTTTTCCCATGCATGTCGGGGGAAAAGAAAAAGGCCCCACCGGGAGTTCTTCCCGACGGGGCCGAGGCCCGCTAGACGACGCTAGCTAGCCTCCCCCGTCGGGCACGTGCATGCGTCGGCCCCAAGCGCCAAAATGGGTGCCGCCTGCTGTCCAAACAGTCCGCATGGAGCGGCTAATCTAGGACAAATCGCCAAGCCTGTCAACCTCGGCACAGAGGGGGGAAGGAGAGGGCCTAAAATGGAGCGTGGAGGTTGGCACCAAGATGGGCGAGCACGGCACACTGCTTGAGCAGGTAAACCTTTCCCCTTCGGTGAGGGAGAGCTTCCCCTGGGTGAGGGAGCTAAGAAGGGAGTTTCACCGCCACCCCGAGCTGGGCTTTGAGGAGGTGTGGACCCAGAAACGTATTGAGGAGGAGCTTTCCCGGCTGGGGATGGAGTATAGGGAGGTGGCCAAGACCGGCCTGGTGAGCCTGCTTGACACCGGTGCTTCCGGCCAGTGTGCCATGGTGAGAACCGACATTGACGCCCTGCCGGTGGAGGAACAAAACGAGCACGACTACAAGAGCGAACACCCCGGCCGGATGCACGCCTGCGGTCACGACGCCCACATGGCCATCATGCTTGGCACCATAAGGGAGCTTAAGCAGAGCCCTCCCCAGAAGGGGGTGGTCAAGTTCATCTTCCAGCCCGGCGAGGAGGGCTTTTTGGGCGCCAAGCACATGATTGAGGCGGGGGTGATGGAGGAGCCCAAGGTGGACGTGGTCTTCGGCTACCACGTGTGGCAGCCCCTTCCGGTGGGCAAGATCGGCATCGTACCCGGGCCCTGCATGGCCGCGGTGGACGTCTTTACGGTGAGGATCATCGGCTCCTCTACCCACGCCGCCTACCCTCACGGGGGAGTGGACCCCATCTACATCGCTGCCCAGGTGATAAGCGCCCTGCAGTCCATCGTCAGCCGCAACCTGAACCCGCTGGACCGGGCGGTGGTCACTGTGGGGGCAATAAATGCAGGCACCGCCTTCAACATCATCCCCGAGTACGCCGAGCTAAAGGGGACCGTACGCACCTTCTCGCCCGAGGCCAGAAAGCTCATCCCGGAGCGCTTTAGAGCCATCGTCAGCGGAGTGGCCGAGGCGCTGGGGGGAAGGGCGGAGATTGAGTATCTGCAGGAGATTCCCGCCACCGTCAACGACCCCGAGGTGGCCGCCTTCGTCAGGGAGGTGGCCGAGGAGATCGTGGGCAAGGAAAATGTGGTGGAGCCCGAGCCCTCCATGGGGGGAGAGGACCACGCCTTCTATCAGGAGATCGCCCCCGGCTGCTACTCCTTCATCGGGATGGCCAACCCCGAGAAGGGGGCCATCTATCCCCACCACCACCCCAAGTTCAACCTTGATGAGGATGCCCTGGCCATCGGGGTGGAGCTCATCTCCCAGGTTACCCGCCGCTGGCTGAACCAACACTAGCCGCTCTGGAACTTGTAGTGAGAGCGAGAGCGACTTGGTTATAATTTTCCCCAAGCCCGATGGGGGCTTTTTGAAGAGAACCTAAAAAGAGGAGAGTGAAGAGGAATGCGAACCTCGGTGTTCGTTGACGGGTCTAATCTGTACTACACCCAGAAGAAGCTCGGTTTCCACATTGATGGGCGCCTCCTTCTGGAGGAGCTAGGCAAGGGGAACGAGCTAGTTGAGGCCTACTGGTACCAGGGGCTGGACGAGGACGACGACAGCGCCTTCCGCTTCCTGGAGGCGATGAGCTACGTGGGCTACATCATCCGCTCCAAGCCCATCAAGCGCATCGTGCGCGAGGAAACCGGCGAGGTGGTCTACCGGGCCAACCTAGATGTGGAGATGATCATTGACATCTTCAACACCCTGCCCCTCTATGAACAGTGCTACCTGGTCACCGGAGACGGAGACTTTGTCCGTGTGGTGGAGATCCTGCGTACCCGGGGCAAGGTGGTCCACGTCTTCTCCACCCAGGGGATGGTCAGTCGGGAACTGAGGATGGCCGTCGGGTTTAACTATCACGACCTGGCCGAGATGCGAGACCGGATAGAAAAGCGCATCGCCTGAACCACAGCCATTTTTCCTCGCTTCCTCATCCGGGCAAGGTCCCCTTCCGAGTGATAACTCGGATGGCCAGCCGATAAACTCTCTTCTCCAAGTCACCATGAACACCCTCAGCCATGCGAAGCAAGGCAGCCTCCCGGATGCCAACGTCTCGGTGGAACTTACCCGTGAGCTGCCCTTCTGGCAGATCGTTCTCATCGGAGTGGGAGCACTGATCGGGGCTGGGGTTTTCGTCCTGATTGGATCCGCAGCCGGGAAAGCGGGACCAGCACTACTCGTTGCCTTTGCCCTAAACGGCCTAATTGTCCTTCTGACAGCCTTGGTTTATGCCGAGCTGGGGAGTGCTCTCCCCTCAGCAGGGGGGAGCTATGTCTTCGTAAAAGAAGGTCTCCCTACAGGCTTTAGCTTTCTGGCTGGCTGGATGAGCTGGTTTGCCATCTCAGTAGCAGGCTCCCTCTATGCCCTTGGATTTGGCAGCTTTGCCGCCGAACTGTTTCACCTCGCAGGATTAAATCTGAAGGAGATAGTTACCCAGATTGGTCTAAGCCATAGAATACCCGAATTAGTTTTTGGAGTTGGAATAGTTGCACTTTTTCTGTGGATAAACCTTCGTGGGGTAGGAGAGACGGGTCTCATTGGAGCTATAGTTTCAGCTCTCAAAGTTTTAACTATCTTGATATTCGCTGCGGCGGGCATCTGGGTCATGATGGGTCGCCCAGAACCTCTGGATCCATTTCAGCCCTTTGCTCCAGAGGGTGTGCTGGGAGTGTTTCTGGCCATGGGGTTGACCTTCATTGCTTTTACCGGCTCAGAAGTGATCGTTCAGACCAGCGAGGAGGCCATTGACCCCAAGCGCAACATCCCCCGGGCCATCGTGGTGGCGCTGGCGGTGGTGATTACGGTCTACCTGGTGGTGAGCATCGCCCTTATCGGGGGGATAAGACCCCCGGAAGGGGTAAACCTGCCCAACTGGCAGTGGCTGGGCAAGCTGAAGGAGCTGGGGCTGGCCGAGGCGGCCCAGCAGGTCTTGCCCTTCGGCAAGTTGCTCATCATCCTGGGAGGGCTCCTCTCCACCATGAGCGCCCTGAATGCGGCCATCTACTCCTCCAGCCGGATCGGCTTTGCCATGGGGCGGGACCGCTACATGCCCGACAAGCTGGGAGAGATCCACCCAGCAAACCGCATCCCCCATTTTGCGGTGATCACCAGCGGGGCGATCATCATCGGCATGCTGCTTACCCTCCCCCTGGAGGAGGTGGCAGCAGCCGCCTCCCTGATGTTTCTGCTCCTCTTCATGATGGTAAACATCTCCGCCATCGTCATCCGCAAGCGCCTGGGGCATAAGCTGGCCTATGGATATGTGACCCCCTTCTATCCCCTCATCCCGGCCACCGCCGCGCTGGCCGAACTGGTGCTGGCGGCGGTGATGCTCAGCTTCAGCCCTCGGGTGATGATCTCGGTGGTGGGGTGGATAGTGGCCGGCGCACTGGTCTACCGTTTCTACTCCCGGCCCCGCCTGCTGGAAGAGACCCCGGTCCAGGTGCTGTTTGAGGAGCGCACCGCTGAACTTAGGGTGGACATGCGGCCGGTGCTGGTGCCGGTAGCCTTCGCCCCCGCCGCCCGGGCGAGGGTGAGGAGTGCCGCCCGCATCGCCCGTGCCCTGGGACGCCCCGTCCTCATCCTCCACGTGGTGAGCCTGCCACCCAACCTGCCCCTGAGTGCCGGTGAGGATCTGGCCCGGGAGGCAAGCCGCGAGCTTGAGCCCCTGCTGGAGCTGGTCCAGCAGGAGGGGGTGGAGGGCAGGCTGCTGATTCGTCTTGCCCACTACCCCTGGATCGCCATTGAGCGCACCATTGAGGAGACCGGGGCAGAGCTGTGTGTACTCGGCTGGCGGGGCTCCAGCCGGGGAGCCAACTGGGTGATGGGGAGCAACCTGGACCAGATCCTTCGGCGGACCAACACCAACTTCGTGGTGCTGAAGGAGGGGCGCACCCCCATCCGGCGGGTGCTGATCCCCGCCGCCCACCCGGAGCAGGCCAAGCTGATGCTGGCGGTGGCGGCTGCCATCTGTGAACGGGAGAAGGAGAACCCGGCCCGGATTGACATCATCCGCCTGATCAGTCCAGAGACCGAGGAGGAGGTGGTGGAAGGGCAGCTTGAGCGGCTGAGGGAGGCACTGGCCGAGGTCACCGGCAAGCCCATCCCCACCGACGGAACCCCCCTCAGGCTGGACGACTTTGAGGTGAGGCTGATGGTGGAGGAAGCAGGCGACATCGTCTCCCACCTGCTTGGCCGGGCCAAGGAGTATGACCTTATGGTGGTGGGGGCAGGGCCGGGCGGACCGCTGGGGAGACAGGTGCTGGGAGCCATCGCCGAGCGGCTGGCCGGCCAGTCGCCGGTCCCGGTGGCCGTAGTGAAGCGGCGGGCGGCGGGCGCCTACTTTCACCTGCAGTCCTTCTTCCAGTTCTTCCGCGAGCCTCCCGACCAGCCCCGGCTGGAGAGTACGGTAAGCGGACCGCTTACGGTGGGGCTTCCCGAGGGGATGGAGATGGACCCAGAGGGGAGCGACTGGCGGCTGGCCCCGCTGCTCTACCTCGGCTGGGTAGCCTTTGTGGGAGCAAGCATCCTTATCATGTGGCTAGGGGACGGGGGAATGCTCTCCTTCGTTGGCCTGGGTGCATATGTGGCTAGCCTCTTCATCCTCTCCCGCCTGGTCACCCTCCATTCGGAGTTCCGCCACCGGATGCTCATTGCCCGCGGCCTGGGGGGCAAGCTCATCGGCCTGGAGGAGGCGCCCGCCCCCAATCCCGACGGGAAGGAGACCCAAGCCAAGGGGAAAGGCTAGCCCAGCGCAGGCCACAGAGGCTATAATCCCGCCAGCAGCCCTCGGCGGGAGATGGCATGAAGGTAATCCGGGCCGACAAGATGGGGTTCTGCTTCGGGGTGGAGCGCGCCTATCGCGCCATTGAGGCCCTCCACCAGCAAAGAAATGGAGCCGACGGCAAGCCCACCGTGCTCATCGGTGACATCGTCCACAACAAGAGCGTGGTGGAGCGGGTGAAGTCGTTCGGCATTGAGCGAAACGACTACCAGTACATCCCCGAGAGGGCCCGGGTAATCATCCGTACCCACGGAGAGACCCGGGAGGTCTACGAGAAGCTGGTGGAGAAGGGCAACGAGATCATTGACCTGGTGTGCCCCATCGTCACCAAGGTGCGCATCAGGGGCAACCAGCTCCTGGAAGAGGGGGCGGAGTATGTGGTGCTGATTGGCAAGAAGGCCCACCCCGAGGTGAGGGGAAACTCAAGCTGGATTGAGCGCTGCTATGTGGTGGAGGACGAGAGCGACATAGCGGGGCTTCCCCCCGCCCGCACCATCGGGGTGGTAAGTCAGACCACCTTTGACCCCTCGCGGGTGAGGGAGCTTACCGAGAAGCTCAAGGAGCGATTTGAGAGGGTGATGACCGCCGACACCATCTGCCCCCACACCGGTCTCAACCAGCAGACCAGCATGGCCATCGCACCGCGCTGTGACGTGATGCTGGTAATCGGCGACCCCCACTCCTCCAACTCCAAGACCCTCTACCAGAAGGTAAAGCAGGTAAACCCCAACACCTATTTCATCCACTCCAAGGATGACCTGGAAGGGATTCCGCTCAGTGCCGGGATGACGGTGGGGCTTACCGCGGGAGCCTCCACCCCCGACTGGATCATTGACGAGATTGAAAAGACCCTGCTAAGCCGCTACGGTACGGAGAGCAGCAAGGAGGCGAAACCCTCCCGCCGGGCTCCGGTGAGCGGGCAACCTGCTGGCTAGGGTGGGGCTTCGCCCCGGGGGCGAGTTGGGGGTAGAATTTCTGCCGAGGAGGAAGGATTGCTTAGGGCTCTCAGCAAGCTAGTCGCCACAGCAGCCCTGCTTGCCGCTTTTGCTCTGCCGATTGCTGGTCTCCTACCCCAGCCCCCTCTTAGGGCAGCGGGGGAAGAGGAGATCCTCTACCCCATCCCCTCCCGGGAGCAGCTCTACCCCGGCGCCAAGCAGACTCCCGGGGAGGAGAAGGCCGGCCAGGGAGGAACCAAGGCCAAGCCAAAGGCCACCCCCAGCCGGCCATCCCCAAAAGAGCAGTCCTCCTCCCGGCAAAGATCAGGCAAAGGAGGAGAAGCTGGAGTAGCCAGTCAGAGCTCCTCCAGCCAGGGCGAGGCCAGCCCTGAAGGTGGCCAGGCGGAGCCCTCCCCAAAAGTCAAGCCGTCAGACGAGGGGCTGGCAAAGGAGAGCTCCCAGCCCGGCGATGAGCCGGAAGATGTGGCAGCGGCCACCTCCGGCGAGGAGCAGGACCTGGAGGCGGGCGCCCTGGGCATCGGTGAAGGGGAGGAGCTGGACACCTCCCCCATCCGCACCGGCTTCATTGACCCGGGCACCGGAAGAGACCAGGCGGTCGGTCTTGAGACGGGAAGCCCGCTGGACCAGTGGAACCCGTGGCGGGCGCTGGGCTGGGTGGTGGCCATCCTGGGGCTGCTTATCATCTTTGCCTCGCTGGTGCGCAGGATGAATGCGGGCCGCCTGCTGGGACTTAGCGGAGCGGGCCTCTCCATCGTTGAGGCGCTAAACCTGGGCCAGGGGCGCCAGATCCTGGTGGTGAGGACGCCGGACGAGGACCTGATCCTGGGGGTGACCAAGGACTCCATCACCCTGCTCTCCAGCGTTCCCCGCATGCCGCGGGAGCTCAGGGAGGAGATGGAGCGGGTGGCCCGGGAGGAGGCAGAGCTTGCCCGGCGGGACGAGTGGGAGCCCACCCCCGAGGCGGAGGCGAGGCGCTTTGCCCGCCGGGTGATGTTTGAGCAGGGCGGTGGGGCTAGGACAGACCGGGGGGAGGAGCTCTCCCCGGCGGGGAGGAGGTTTCTGGAGAAGCTTTCCGAGAAGCTCAGCCAATGGGAAGTCTAGCCCTGAGGCACAGGTGGGAGGAGAGGCTGAGGAGCGCCCTGCCCGCCCTGGCGGCGGGGGGGCTGGTGGTGGTCCTCATCGGGGTGTTTGCCGGCCTGGTCTATGCCCAGCAGGCGGGCGGGGGGGCCTTCCCCAGCCTGCGCATTGAGCTTTCCACCTCGGGGGAGCCTTCCGATGCGAGAAACCTGATCCAGATCCTCATCCTGCTCACCCTGCTCACCCTCGCCCCCGCCCTGATCATCATGGTCACCCCCTTTACCCGCATCATCATCGTCCTCTCCCTGCTGAGAAGCGCCCTGGGGACCCAGCAGTCGCCCCCCAACCAGGTGCTGATTGGGCTTGCCCTCTTCCTCACCCTGTTCATCATGGCGCCGGTAAACAAGCAGATCTACGAGCAGGGGCTGAGGCCCTACTTTGCCGGCGAGATTGAGCTTCCCGAGGCCATTGAACGAAGCGAGCAGCCCCTGCGCCAGTTCATGCTTGCCCAGACCCGCAAGAAGGACCTGGAGCTGTTTGTGCGCATGGCAGAGCTTGAGAATGTGGAGACGGTGGAGGATGTGCCCACCTACGTGATCATCCCCGCCTTCCTAATCAGCGAGCTAAAGACCGCCTTTGAGATCGGCTTTATCATCTTTGTCCCCTTCCTGATCATTGACATGGTGGTCTCCTCAATCCTGCTCTCCATGGGGATGCTCATGCTTCCGCCAATCCTTATCAGCCTTCCCTTCAAGCTTCTGCTCTTTATCGTTGCCGACGGCTGGAACCTGATCTTCGGCAGCCTGGTGCTCAGCTTCAAACAGGCCGGGGGGCTTTAGCAGGACACAGTCGGGAGAA
>Ga0256839_1002100_pt1 | contig 22898 bp, 30 predicted proteins | sample 354166metaG_FD_185968 | JGI IMG/M metagenome (GOLD analysis project Ga0256839, IMG submission 185968) | Hydrothermal vent microbial communities from Mid Atlantic Ridge, Atlantic Ocean - 354-166 | ecosystem: Environmental > Aquatic > Marine > Hydrothermal vents | place: Atlantic Ocean: Mid... | reverse complement strand
GGAGATGCTCTTGAGCGGGGGGTGCGCTTAGCCTGCTCGGCTAAGCTGCTCGGCGGCAGGGTTGTGGTGCACGTGCCCGAGGAGAGCCAGCCAGCACATGCCGCGAGGAAGAGCCTGAGCATGCGGCCTGTGGAGCTCCAGCCAGCGGTGACGTGCCACGAGCTTCATGTGCCGGAGCCCAGCCTGGAGGACCAGAGGGACGACTGGAGCAGGGTGGCTGAGGCGCTCGCAGAGCTCGGCATGGAAGCTGAGCCCGAGCTTGAGCTTCTCAGGCACCTGAGCGGCGAGCTCAGGAAGGGTGGATGGAAGCTCAGCGTGTGCCTCTGGCACAGCGTGGCGGTGGCGGCGAAGGCTGGAGGCATTCAACCCCTGGGCGTGGCTGTTGACCTGGGCACCACCACCGTGGCAGGCTACTTGGTGGAGCTTGAGAGCGGTGAGGTGCTCGCAACCACCGCCATGCTCAATCCCCAGGTGAGGTTCGGAGAGGATGTGATGTCAAGGGTGAGCCATGCCATGGAGAGCAGGGAGAAGGCAGAGGAGCTACGGCGCTGCGCCGCCAGTGCTCTGAGCGAGCTTGTGGCTGAGCTGTGCAGGCGGGCAGGCAGGAAACAGGAGCAGGTGCTTGAGCTGGTGGTGGTGGGAAACACGGCAATGCACCACCTTCTTTTAGGTCTGCCCGTAGCCCAGCTTGCTCTCGCCCCCTACGTGCCAGCCGTGGCGAGAGGGCTGAGCCTCACCGCCTCGGCTCTGGGCGTGGGAGGCGTGCCTTCAGCCTGCAGGGTTTACCTGCCGCCCGTGCAGGCAGGTTTTGTGGGCTCCGACTGCACCGCGGTGCTGGTGGCACTGGAGGCTGACAGGAGCAGGGAGGTGCAGCTCATAGTTGACATAGGCACCAACGGCGAGATAGTGCTGGGGAGCCGGGAGAAACTGCTCTGTGCGAGCTGCGCCACCGGTCCTGCCTTTGAGGGCGCCCAGATAACTCACGGCATGAGGGCGGTGAGGGGTGCAATAGAGGGGGTGCGCATAGATGCCGAGAGCTTAGAGCCCGAGCTCAGGGTTGTGGGCGGAGATGCCGAGCCACGTGGGATATGCGGCTCCGGCATAATAGAGGCGGTGGCTGAGATGCTGAGGGCTGGAATAATAACCCCCAGCGGTGCCTTTTCAGAGGAGGCTAAGGAGCGCAGCCCCAGGGTGAGGATGGGCAGGGATGGCTGGGAGTACGTGCTCGCTGGCAACGGAAGCAGGACAATCAGCGTCACCCAGAAGGACGTGCGTGCGATTCAGCTTGCCAAGGCAGCCCTGTACACCGGCTGCAAGCTGCTCATGCGGCGCTACCCTGTGGAGAGGGTGGAGAGGATAGTGCTGGCTGGAGCCTTCGGCAGCTACATCTCCAGGGAGGCGGCGCTCATGATAGGCATGCTGCCGGAGTGCGAGCCCTCTAAGGTGGTGCAGGCGGGGAATGCGGCGGGGGACGGTGCCAGGATGATGCTGCTCAGCACCTCCAGGAGAAAGCACGCCGAGGAAATTGCCAGACGTGTCAGGTATGTGGAGCTCACCGCCGAGCCTGGATTTCAGGAGGAGTTCACCAGCGCCATGCACTTCCCCCATGCGGTGGATGAGCTTCCCACGGCGAGAAGGCTGCTGGGATGGGAGTGACTACTTCACCCTCAGGCTCGCCTTGGTGCTCACGTTCTCACCGTCGGAGCCAGCTATGACGTCTATCCTGTAAATCCCGGGCAGCGCATCCCGGGTAAGAACAAGCCTGAAGCGAACCGTCCTCTCCTCACCCGGCTTGAGCCGGAAGCTGCTCCTGGTGAGCGGGGCTATGGCAAGTCCCTCGCTGCCCACCACCTTAACCTCAACCTCCAGCGTGGTTTCGCCCACGTTTGTGACGGTAGCCTCAAGCACCGCCGGCTCGGGTTTTGAGAGCTCTATGCTGCTGGGCTCCACCCTGGCGTCAAGCTTAAGGTTACCGCCGCCCAGCATGGTACATCCGCTGAAGATGAGCAGGAGCATCAGCAGCGCACGCATGATATTCGCTTTGCCTCCGGCACGTATAAATAGCTTGTGATACTTCATGGGAATAACTAAATAAACCACCGCTTTCTAATTATATAATGATGCTGGCTAAGGTTCTGGTGGTTGATGACGAGGAGCTTATAAGGCTGAGCCTGAGAAAGCTTCTGGAGAAGAATGGCTTTGAGGTGGAGGTGGCAGGCTCTGCGGCGGAGGCTCTGAGGAAGCTGGAGGAGAACGGCTTCAGGGTGATAATAACAGATATAATGATGCCTGACATGGACGGTATAGAGCTTCTGCGCAGGATAAAGGAGAGGGACAGCTCGGTTTATGTGATAATGATAACCGCCTATGCCAGCCTGGACAGAGCCATAGCCAGCCTGAAGCACGGTGCCAACGACTTCATAAAGAAGCCCTACGAGAACCGTGAAATCGTGGAGGCTGTGAAAAAAGGTATGAAGGTGGTGGAGGAGGAGGCGAAGGCAAAGGGTGAGGAGCTGCCGATTCAGGTCAGGAAGGAGGTGGCTGAGGGCTTCAGAAGGATAGTGGAGGAGAGCGCGGGGGTTCTGAGCTCTGCTCTGTGCAGGATAATGAGGTGCGATGTGAGCATAAAGGTGTCAAAGCCGCAGGTCAACGTGGTCTCACGCTTCTCTGAGGTGGCAGGAGAGAAGCAGAGCTTTACTGGCACTTTTGCGGCTATTTATGGCGAGCTCTCCGGGAGCGTTGCGCTGCTCTTCCCGGGGGATGATGCGGGGCTGCTGGTGGAGCTTCTGACGGGCAGGGAGGTGGAGCGAGCCGAGACCATGGACCGGGAGGACAGGAAGGTGGTGGCTGAGGTGGGAAGCATAATAACCGGGGAGGCGGTCAAGAGGCTTGGAAACGTGCTGAGGCTCAAGCTGAAGGTGACGCCTGCAAGCTTCATCACCGTAACCTCCCAGAACTTTGAGTCCTTCTTAGAGCTGCGCGGGGGAAAGAGGAAGAGGTACTTTTTTGCTCACAGCCTGAAGCTTAATGCCGGGGGCAGGGAGGTGCACGCCTTGCTGGTGTTCATATTTGACCTGCGCAACTTCCTGGAGGTGCTGAACTCCACCACCTGGGCTTCATGAGGAGCCGCAGGGCAGCGTTAGCGGTCCCAGCGTGCCCCTGAAGCGCACCCGGGTGTTGTAGGGCAGGGTGACGTTCACGGGGATGCCCCCGTCACCGCTGTTTTTTATGTAAACGTAGCTGGAGTCGGTGCTCACGCTGATGTTCTTCCTTAAGATGGAGATGTTCACGTTAGCCATTGCCGAGTAGTTCTGCTCCATGTAGAGTGCCCAGCTCTTGAGCTCGCTCTCAATGCTTGCGGCATCGCAGCCGAAAACCTCCACCAGGTTGTTTGCGGTGTCTCTGAAGCTCTCGTTGAGGCTGGTGAAGGTGTATGCAACCTTGTCGGAGTGCATCACCACCATGGTGGCTCTGTTGCCGTGCTCCACCATGCTCACCAGGGAGGCGGCTAAAATAACTGCAGGTATCACCATGAGGAACGCCATGCCGGTGAAGACGAAGGCTCTCATTCTCCTTCCTCCCAGAGCTTCAGGGTGAGTATGACGTTCTGCTTCACGGGCGGCAGCTGGGGCACCACGTCTTCGGGCGCCATGCCAGCGGGTACCTCAATTATGTAGAAGACGCCAGCGCGGTTCCCGGGGAGGCGGATGTAGGTGTAGTAGGGGGTGAAGCTCTGCCAGCTTGCAGGCGCTCCGGCTGGGTTCCAGTCACCGAAGTGGAACTTTGCCTTGCACACCGTTGGCGTGCCGCCGCTGTCGGTCTCCACGTACCAGTAGTCTCCCTCGCACAGCGGGTCGCCCTCCATGGGCAAAACCGGCGATGAGGGCACCACCTCCTCGCAGGTGAGGTAGTTGAGGTAGGTGCCCACCGCATCCCCCTGGGAGCTCAGCACGCTGGCTCCTGAGAGCTCCGCCACGAACCAGTAGTCGTAGATGCTGAGGTTGCTGGTGTTGAAGCTCAGGGCATAAATCTGCCAGCCTATGCCCCTGGCGTCGTAGCACACCTGGTCGGTCCAGTTGAGCACCTTAGAGATGTAGGTCAGCGCGGGCTTCCTCGCCACCACCACGTCCTTCGCCCTTGAGATGTTGCCCCGCTCAAGCTTCAGCACCTCCCTGCTGCCGTAGTGGATGGTGTAGGAGTAGTTTTCCACGAGCAGGCTGTTCAGGATGCTGCCCATCTCGCTTGTGTTCAGCTCGTCCAGCGCACCTGAAGCGTAGATAGCCTCAAGCACATCCGCGGCTTTGCGGTGCTTGTCCATGAGCTTACCCTGGAGCTCGCCCCCCTGACTGAGGACGCCTGCCTGGGAAAGAGCCGCTATCAGCACTATCACCGGTATTATGGCGAGGACGGCATCCATGGTGAAGACAAAGCCCTTCACCGCCCCACCTCCAGCATAACCCTCACGGGCACAGAGCCGTTGATGGTACCGAACCTCTCGGCTGCAAACACCTCAGCAACCTCGTCACTGCTGCCCTTGCTCACCTCCCTCACGAGCTCCCCGGTGGAGGTGTAAACCGAGAGGTTGATGTAGGGGTAGGGGAGCAGGGGCTCAAGCATGCTCACGTTTAGTGCCATGAGCTTGGCATAGCTCAGGTTGTTGTAGCCCTCGCTGCCCTGACTGAGCAGCCCGGGTATGCTGGGCGGAGCGCTGGCATTCCAGTCTGGAGGCACGCCCGGAGACTTCATGAGCACGTCAAGCACGTCCATGGCGGTGCGCTTGGCATCGTAGTAGTAGGCGTAGTCCTGAACCTGACCCGCAAGACCCGAGAAGGCAGCAGCCGAGATGCCCAGGGCTATGGTGAGGGGTATGAGCGCTATCAGCAGGTCAACGGTGAAGAGCTGGGCTCTCATGTATAGACCTTAGCCACTCTGAGATATAAAACATTCGCAGCTACTTCCTGCTTGCTATGCGCAGCGCCTCCCTCACAAGCTCCCTGTGCCTGTCCTCAGCTTTCATGATTTCTCCGATAACAGCCTTAGCCTCAGCATCTTCAAGCTCATCAAAAACCTCACCGTAAACCTCAAGCGCATTTTCTTCAATTTCTTCAAGCCGTTTCAGCAGTCTGGCAAGCTCCTGTGTCACTCTGCTCCCCCCTGCATCCGTCAAGCTGCGATATCAGCATTTTAAGCACCTGATGGTGTGCTTCTGACTCTCTGGCGATTCTGTCCAGAATGTCAAGTATCCTCTGCCTTTCCTGCATGCTCAGGGTGCTCCTCTCCACTGCCCTGTGAAGGTGCTTTGCAATGATTGCAACCCCTCTTTCTTCAAGCTCTGCAAGAGTCTCAAGCTTTCTGACAGCACGGGTGTTCTTCATGCAACCCCCACCTTTTTATACATTAATGCTCAGTAAATTAACCATGGAAACAGAACTCATAAAGATGGCAGTGATTGCGGCACTGGTTGGCGGGCTCTTGGGGGTGGAGAGGGAGCTGAAGGTGCAGGTTATAGCCGGCACGAGAACCTTCATGCTCATCTCCTTAGCCGGTGCCCTCAGCACCTACATCGCCACCGCCATTGCTTCACCCTGGTTCGTGAACGTGACCCTGCTGGGCGTGGTGCTGCTGGTGCTGCTGCTGGGCACCATAAAGAACTTCAGAACCTACGACATCGGACTCACCACACCCGTTGCCTTCCTGCTCGCCTACCTGATAGGCGTGCTGGTGGGCATGGGGATGTACACCGAGGCGGTGGGGGCGGGGATACTGGTGACCAGCATCCTGGTGTTCAAGAAGTACACCCTGATTCTCTCGGAGGCGCTGAGCCATGATGAGATGCGCTCGGCGATGGAGTTCGGGCTGATAGCCTTTGTGCTCTATCCCGTGGTGCCCCCGCACCCCGTTGACCCAGCCGGGCTGATAAACCTGAAGCAGGTGGTGGTGGCGGTTATTGTAGCCTCAACCGCTGGCTTTGCAGGCTTTCTGGTGCTGCGCTTCTTGGAGGAGCGGCTGAAGGCGGTGCAGGCAGGGTTTGCGGGCGGACTGGTGAGCAGTGCCGCGGTGGCGGGAGGTGTTTCGGGGCTGGATGCCAGAACAGGGGCTGCGTGCGTGCTTGCAGCACTTGCCGCGGAGGTGCTGAAAAACACGGCGATTGCAGCCTTCATCAGCTTGGAGATGGCGGTTACGCTGGCGCTGCCTGCGGCTGCGATGCTGCTGTGCTACACCCTGCCCGCTGCGTTTCTCAGCAGAAAAGCTGAGCGTGCCGAGCTTCAGATGCGCTCACCCTTTGCGCTTCTTCCTGCGCTCAGGTTCACGCTGCTGCTGCTGGCGCTGATAGTGGTGTTCTACTATCTCGCACCTCACGGGCTCTTCCTTTACCTGACAGCGGCTGCTGCCGGGGTTCTCTCAGGCGGTGCCGCTCTGGGTGCGCTTGCCGTGCTCAGCTCATCCGGCAGCTTTGGCATGGAAAGCGCCGCCCTCGCGGCAGTGCTCAGCCTGGGCGGCTCGGGAGTCAGAGCTGTGCTGCTCCTCAGCGGGCGTGCCAGGCTCTGCGTGGCGCTGCTGCTGGCTCTGGGCACAGCGGCTGCACTGCTGCTAATTTTATATCGTTAGCCGAGCTGGAGATGTGAGATGCGGGGAATTGAGGAGATTGCGGAGCAGGTGAGGTACAACTGCGAGATAAGCAACGCCAGATTCTGGGGGATATATTCAATCTGCGGTCTCCTGATGCGTTTGAGGAGCCTCTACAGATTTGAGAACTCTCTTGAGCCATGGGAGAGAATAGACAACCAGAAGCTGATGAGCTGGCTGGATTCAAAGGAGAGAATGTGGAGGGAGCTGGCTGGAGCTGAGCTCAGGAGAATTGAGGCGGCTGGAGAGAGCGTTGAGCCCATGGATGTGGAGGCTGTGGAGAGGCTGCTGGAGGAGGGCTACTGCTATGGCGCTGGTTACTCCACAGGCATGAGCCCCAGCTTTTTTCTGGCAGAGCTCAGGGAGCGCTACAGGTTCCGCGGGTTCCTGGTGAGCGTGGCTGGCAGAGAGGTGGTGAGGGACCTTCTGGCATCTCCTGCCATGTCTGCAGAGGGCAGGATATACCTGCGCCTGGGCGTCTTCAGGGAGTACCTGTGGGAGAAGGTGGAGGAGGCGAGGCTGAGCAGAAAGCAGGCGCTGCTTCATGCCTTTGAGCTTCACGGAATTTCCGAGGAGGAGCTCATGATGCCGGGTGAGGAGCTTGACGCCAAGGTCAGGAGGATGGCGGAGGAGGAGAGCTACACGCTGCTTGCCCACGAGCTGGGTGAGCAGCTTCAGAGGGAGATTCCGGCCGAGCTCTTCAGCGGCGCCACGGGGCTGCTGGAGAGGGTGCTGAGGGGTGTGAGCGACATGCTGGCAGATACCCACCCGGAGGGAAGGCTTGAGGCGATTGTCAGGAGGAGAAGTCTCGCCTCCCTTGCCTTCTATGTGGCGGAGCTGACGGGCATCAGGAAGGAGATGTTTCCAGAGCTGCAGGAGGCTTACCTCAGGGCTACGGAGGGGGACTGGAGTGCTGTGCATGAGGCGAGCAGGGCTGCGAGGGAGCGTGCGGTGAGGTGTGCTGTGCAGCTCAGAGAGATAGCCTCTCAGGGGCTGAGCCAGGAGGAGCTCAGAGCCAGGCTCAGGCAGATGCTCGCCGAGCAGGGGATAAATTTATAAACCCCTTCCTGTATCACATTATACTAAAAACCTGTGGAAGGGATAGAGAAGGGATGGAGACCTGTTCTGTCTGCGGACTGCCAGAGGACCTGTGCATCTGCGAGGAAATTGCAAGGGAGAGTCAGAAAATTACCATATCCCTGACCAGACGCAAGTTTGGCAAGGCGATGACGGTAGTTGATGGTATCAGCGAGAAGTCCATCAACATAGCTGAGCTTGCGAAGAAGCTCAAGGGCGAGCTTGCCTGCGGGGGAACGGTGAAGGATGGCAGGATAGAGCTTCAGGGGGACCACAGGCAGCGGGTGAGGGAGTTTCTGATAAGGCATGGCTATTCCCAGGACCTGATAGAGGTGAAGTAGGCTCTTGGACGTCAAGCAGATAGTGGAGGCGGGTCTGTTCCTGTCCACGGAGCCGGTTTCTGCGGCGAGGCTTGCGGAGCTTGCTGGAGTGGAGCGTGCTCAGGTGCTGGAGGTTCTTGAGAGGCTCAGGGAGGAGTACTCAGCCAGGGGCAGTGCAATTCAGATCGTGCAGGTGGATGAGGAGCGGTACGTGATGCAGGTCAAGCCGGGGCTTGCGGTGCTTGCGGGCGAGCTTGCAAAGCCAGAGCTTGGCAGGGAGGTGCTGAAGACTCTTGCGGTTATAGCGCTGCGCCAGCCCATCACGCAGGCGGAGCTGGTTAAGATGCGGGGAAGCTCTGCCTACGCCCACGTTAAGGAGCTGGTCAGCCTGGGCTTCGTGGAGAGCGTGCGCGCTGGCAGAACGAGGATGCTGACCACCACAGGCAAGTTTGCAGACTACTTCGGGCTGAGCAGGAACATGGAGGAGCAGAAGAAGCAGATTGCCAGGATGCTCACCGGTACTCGTTGAGCCTGCTCTTCAGGCGTTCAAGCGCCTCCCTGATTCTCTCCCTCTCGCTCTTAAGCACGGTGAGCTCGCTCTCAAGCTTTCTTATCTTGTGGTAGTGGTAGGCGTTCATCACCAGCAGAATTCCCGCCAGCACGTAAAGCAGAAGCGTCAGGTCCATGCTCTTTCCTCCTCACGTACCCGTGAGCGTAACATTAAAATAGGTATTCGTCCATACTCACACCGCCTGATGGTTATGAGCGCTGACGTGGTGATAATCGGAGCAGGACCTGCAGGGCTGTTTGCTGCCTACGAGCTGGCTGAGAAGTCCAGCCTGAAGGTTGTGGTTGTGGACATGGGCAGGGACGTGGACGAGCGCGAGTGCCCGATGGAGAAGACTGGCAGATGCATGAACTGCAAGCCATGCAATGTGATGTGCGGTGTGGGAGGTGCGGGCGGTCTGAGCGATGGCACGCTGAACCTCCGCCCGGACATAGGCGGCAACCTCTACGAGTTCATGAGCGATGCCGAGGCGTGGGAGCTGGTGCGGTATGTTGACTCAATCTATGTGAGGCACGGCACGCCGGACAGGCTCTATAAGGCGAGCGGCAAGCAGGAGGAGGAGCTCTCGCGCAAGGCGGCAAGCGCGGGCATTGAGTTTGTGCAGATACCGCAAAGGCACATAGGCAGCGACCACACCCCCGAGGTTATAAAGAGCATAGCCGAGCACCTGCGCAGCAGGGGCGTGAGGTTCATCCTCAAAACCAGGGTTGAGGAGATAACGCCGGAGCTTGAGGTGGTGCTGTCCTCCGGCGAGAGGCTAAAGCCCAGGTACGTGATTGCCGCCCCGGGCAGGGCGGGAGCCTCCTGGATGGTGGAGCAGGCGCAGAGGCTGGGGCTGAGAATCAGGCACGGACCGATTGATGTGGGGGTGAGGGTTGAGGTGCCGGCAGTGATAATGGAGCCGGTGTGCAGCATAAACCGCGACCCCAAGTTCCACATAATAACCAAAACCTACGACGACTTCGTGCGCACCTTCTGCGTTAACCACAGGGGTTTCATGGTGAAGGAGCACTACCGCGGGTACGTGGGGGTGAACGGGCACTGTCTGAGGGATAAGAAGAGCGAAAACACCAACTTTGCCTTCCTGACCAGAATTGAGCTCACTGAGCCCGTGGAGAACTCAACCGAGTATGGAGAGAGCATCGCAAGAACAGCCACCACGCTGGGTGGCGGAAATCCGCTGATTCAGCGCCTCGGTGACCTGCGCAGGGGCAGGCGCTCCACCTGGAAGAGGATAAACTCTGGGCTGGTGCACCCCACCCTGCGGGCGGTTACTCCCGGAGACATTGCCATGGTTATGCCCCACCGCATCGTCACCAACATCCTGGAGGGGCTGGAGAGGCTGGACAGGGTTATTCCGGGCGTTGCCAGCGATTCCACCCTGCTGTACGCGCCGGAGATAAAGTACTATGCCATGAGGGTTGAGGTTGACAGAACCATGGAGACCTCGGTGGAGAACCTCTTCGTGGCTGGCGATGGTGTTGGCGTATCCAGAGGGCTGGTGATAGCCTCAGCCACGGGCGTGCTGGCAGCCAGAGGCGTGATGCAAAAAGAGGGGGTGGAGTGGCAGGCTTAGAGGCTTAGCCTATATGAACAGCGTAACGTCAGCGTCGCCAGCAATCTCCAAGAAGCCTGCCGCGCCTATGCAGGCGTCAACCATCAGCTCCTCCTCTCTGATGCCCATCACATCCATGGTCATCTGACACCCGTAGAACTTCACACCCATCTCCCTGCACACCTCTATCAGCTCTGGAATGGTGGGCACCTTCTTGTCAGCCATCATCTTTTTCATCATTGCCGTTGCCATGGCTGTCATGCCCGGCAGCATCCCGATGATGTTGGGCACGGGCATGGGCATCGCGGGATTTGCGATGGGTGCCACCTTCAGGGAGCGGTACTTCTTCCTGTTAACTATGTCCAGACCGTAGAAGGTGAAGAAGAGGTGCGCCTCCCAGCCCATGCTGGCTGCGGTGCTCGCCAGTATCAGCGGCGGATAGGCAGAGTCAAGGGTGCCCTTGCTGACTATTATGCACAGCTTCTTCTGTTTCATTCTTTCACCTCCGGCTTCCTGATGTAGAACACGTACCTGCCTTCCTCTTCTGCCATGCCGAGAAGCTCAAAGCCGCTGTTCTTAGCCCACGCCGGTATATCGCTCTTCGCCCCCCTGTCGGTCGCTATGACCTTCAGCACCTTACCCGGCTCAAGCTTCTCCGCAGCCTTCCTGGTCTTCAGCACAGGCATTGGGCAAACCATGCCAGAGGTGTCCAGAACTTCATCTGCCTTCATGCTGTCCCTCCTATTTTTTACTTAATTCTGAGTAAATTTTATATATAAAGGTTTCGGATGTTCACACATGGCTGTGGACAGAAGGCTGGTGGAGCTGCTCAGGCGGCTTGGGCTGAGTGAGTATGAGGCGAGAACGTATCTGGCTCTTGTGGCGAAGGGCAGCGCCACGGTGCGGGAAATACGGGAGCTCGCGGGCATCCCCTACGCCAGGGAGTATGATGTGCTTGAGAGCTTAGAGCGACGCGGATATGTGCTCGCGCAGCCCGGCAGACCGAGGCGTTACATTGCGGTAGCACCGCGGGAGGTGCTTGAGCGGGAGCTTGAGAGCGTGCGCCGTGCGGTTGAGGAGCTCTCTTCCTCCCTTTCCAGAATCTACTCTGCTCCCGGCGGTGGCGGAAGCATTCACGAGGCGGTGTGGGTGATAAGGGGCAGGCAGAACATAGCTGAAAGGTGCAGGAGCATGGTGAACACCGCCGAGGCTGAGATTCTGCTTATGGGCAGCAACCCCGTGAGGTGTGCGGAGCTCGTGGAGGCGCTGGAGCGGGCATCAGCACGCGGGGTGCGCATAAGGGCTCTGGGCGACTTCAGCGCTGAGACGGAGCGCATGCTTGATAAGGCGGGCGTGGAGCACAGGCGCTACATCCACGAGCATTCCTGCTTCCTGCTTGCAGACCAGCGGGAGCTCATTCTCTCTGCAGGCGACCCGCTGCAGGAGGAGTCTGCGATATACAACCGCAGCTCTGCCTGCATAAAGCTCTACAGGAGCTACTTTGAGCACGTCTGGCAGGAAAAGGTTTAATACTGCTGCTGCCAACACGCGCAGTATGGAGAGGATAAGCATCTCCCTCCCCGAGAAGCTGCTCCGCGAGTTTGACCGGGTGCTCAGGGAGAAGGGCTATGTGTCCAGGAGCGAGGGTATAAGAGATGCCATAAGGAGCTACATAATAGAGCACAGCCACATCTCTAACCTGCCAGCCGAGATAGCGGGCACCGTCTCGGTGATATACGACCACGAGAAGAGCGAGCTGCTTGAGAAGCTAACCCACACCCAGCACGAGTTCTCGGAAATTATCCAGAGCACCCTGCACCTGCATCTTGACAGAAGAAACTGCATGGAGGTGATTGTGGTCAGGGGCAGCGGGAGCAGGGTGAGGGAGTTCGTTGACCGGGTGAAGACCATAAAGGGCGTGAAGTTTGCGAAGCTCACAACCAGCGTACCAGAGGTGCTCAGCTGAGGATGCACGCGGTAGAGGTAGAGGGGCTGTGCAGGAGCTTTGGCAGGCAGGTGGCGCTGCACGGGGTCAGCTTCAGGGTGCGCAGGGGGGAGAGGTTTGCGGTGCTCGGAGCTAACGGTGCCGGCAAGAGCACGCTTCTCAGGATACTGGCGGGGCTGCTCAGGCAGGACTCCGGCAGGGTCATGGTGGCGGGTGTGGACGTGGCGGCAGAGCCCATAGAGGCGAAGCGCAGGCTGGGTATGGTTGCCCACGACCCCTGGCTCTACGGCGAGCTCACCGCCGAGGAGAACCTGCGCTTCTATGCCGGCATATACGGCTTGCCTGAGAGCAGGGTTGGAGAGCTGCTGGAGGAGGTGGGGCTTGCTGAGCATGCGCACAGGCTGGTGGCGACTTTTTCCAAGGGGATGAAGCAGAGGCTCAGCATAGCAAGGGCGCTGCTTCACCAGCCCGAGGTGCTGCTGCTGGACGAGCCTACCTCGGGACTTGATGCCCGGGGCAGAGCCTGGCTCAGGAGGCAGCTTGAGGAGCTCTCAGCCAGGGGGACGGCGATGCTCATAGCCACCCACCACCCCGCCGAGGCGATGGCATGCGTCAGGGGCATACTGCTGGAGGCTGGCAGGGTGGTTGCCCGTGGCTCCCCGGAGGAGCTGCTCGCGGCGCTTGCGGGGGAGGGCGAATGAGGCTCAGAGCCGTGCTATGGATAGCACGAAAGGACCTGCTGGTTGAGCTGAGGAGCAGGCACACCCTGAGCTTCATGCTGCTCTTCTCCACGCTGTCCGTGGTGTTCTTCTCCAGAGTAGCGGGTGCCTACGTGGGCACCACCCCGGGCATAGCTCCAGGCTACCTGTGGCTGGTGTTTCTGTTCACCGGCATGCTGGGCACGGGCAGAGCCTTCCTGCGCGAGAAGGAGGCTAACACCTTAGATGCGCTCAGAGCCATGCCCGTCAGTGCCGCAGAAATTCTCACAGGAAAGGCGGTTTACAACTTCCTGCTGCTCTTCGGCGTGCAGTGCGTTGTATTCCCCGTGTTTCTGGTCTTCATGGACATCCAGGTAAAGGGCAGCCTCCTGCTCGCCTTCGCGGTTCTCAGCCTCAGCAACCTGAGCTTTGTGGTGCTGAGCTCGGCGGTTTCAGCGCTGGTGCTGGGGGCAAGGGCGAGGGAGGTGCTGCTGCCTGTGCTTCTCATGCCCCTGCTCTTCCCCCTGCTGGTGCTCTCGGTTTCGGCGCTCAACCGTGTGCTCACAGGAGGTGCGGGCGTTCTCGCAATAGAGAGCGAGCTCAGGCTGCTCTTAGCCTACACGGGAGTCAGCTCGGTTATCGCCCTTCTCACCTCCGAGGCGGCTCTTCAGGAGTAGCCTGCAGAAGGAGCACAGCTCTCCACCTGCCGGGAAGCCGCAGGAGCTGCACTCCCTCACGGGTGCCTTCTCCTCCTCCTCCCCGGCAAAGATTTCGCGATGCTTCAGGAACTGGGTGTAGAAGTAGAGTTTTGTGCCGGGAGAGTGCTCCTCTATTCTGTTGAGCGCCTCCTTTACCGCAATGCTGGTTGCGCCTGCGGAGAAGGGGCACTCCAGCTCGCTCACGTAGTCTATACCCCTGACAAAGGCGTAGGTGGCGGTCTCCCTCTCGCTCAGCAGACACAGGGGTTTAACCTTTGGTCTCAGCTTCTCATGCCACGCCTCCACCCTCGGCGCCTGCCGTGCCGCCAAGGCGGTGTTCCAGCGCAGCAGATTTGCGAGAAGCACGCTTGCCTCGTCGTCCAAGTTGTGGCCTGTGGCGAGAACCTCATAGCCGCCCTCAAGCGCCACCCTGTTCATCACGTGCCTCTTCACTATACCGCACACGCTGCAGAGCTCTCTTGAGCCTCTGCGAAGCTCCGGCATGGCTGAGCCGTACTCCTCCTTCAAGCTGAACACCCTCAGCCTGAGCCCCCTCTGCTCCGCAAATGCCTCGGCTTTCTCCCGGGAGATGCGGGAGTAGTCCTGCTTCTCTATGCCCAGGTCTATGTAGAGCCCGTCGGCGCTGTAGCCCAGCTCGGTGAGCGCATCCCACAGGGCTAAGGAGTCCTTGCCACCCGAGACCGCCACCAGCACCTTTGAGCTCCTGTGCATGAGCGAGTAGCGCCTTATGGCTCTTTCCACAACCTCCAGAAACCTCTGCACGAAGTGCCGCTCGCACAGCGCTAAGCGGTGGGCTCTCAGGTTTATCACCGCCAGCCTCCTGCACCTGCTGCACCGCATCTAACCACCTGATATCGCCGAAATCAGCTCAACCTCGTCTCCATCACGCAGCCTGTAGTCTTCTGTGACCAGCCTGCTGCCAACCCTGGCGATTATGCCCTCTCTGCTGAGCCCCATCTTTCTGAGCACATCCTCAACCCTTGTCCCTGCCTCAACCTCCATGGTTCTGCCGCGGAACTTCACGGTAGCCGGCATGAAACAAGCATCTCTGGCTTCCTTTAAAATCCTTTTCTTTGTTACGCACCGTCCAATGCTGGGGTAGCCGGATGAAGGTTGGCATAGTAGGCGGAGCAGGCAGGGTTGGCTCTACGGTTTGCTACACCTTAGTGCTCCTTAGACTGGCTGATGAGATTTACCTTCTTGACACGGACGCCGAGAGAGCTAAGGGGGAGGCTATGGACGTGCTGCACACCCTCTCGGCGGTTGAGAGCGATGCCGAGGTGCGGGGCGGCTCTGATTACGGTGCCTTGGAGGGGTGTGAGCTGGTAATTGTCACAGCCGGGGCGCCCAGGAAGCCTGGCATGAGCAGGCTGGAGCTGCGGGGAATAAACAGGGACATAGTGCGGGAGATTGCCGCAAAAACCGCCGAGCACGCCCCAGACAGCATGCTCTTCATAGTCACCAACCCCGTTGACGTTCTCACCTACCACGCCTGGCAGGCTTCCGGCTTCCCTCCCGAGAGGGTCTTCGGTCTTGGCACGTACTTGGACACCATCCGCCTGCGCAGCATGCTCAGGAAGGAGCTGGGCATTGCTTACGGCGAGGAAGCCTACATCTTCGGAGAGCACGGGGACAGCATGTTCCCTGTGTTCAGGCTCTCAGAGAGCTACCCCCGTGAGAGGCTGATGCAGGTTTACAGGGAGGTGCGAACCTCGGCGATGGAGGTGATATCCCGAAAGGGCGGCACCTGGTTTGCACCTGCCCTTGCCATAGCAAAGGTTGTGGAGACTCTCAGCCACGGCGGCAGATGCACCCTCTCCACCTACATAGAGGAGCACGGGCTCTACCTGGGCTATCTGGCAGAGCTCTCAAGACGCGGCGTCCGGCAGGCTGAGTTTGAGCTGACTCAGGAGGAGGCAGAGGCGCTGCAACGCTCAGCGCAGGTGGTGGGCAGGGCTATAGAGGAGTGAAGTACTCCCTCTCCACCTCCAGCACCTGCTCCGGGGTTTCTGCACGCATGTAATCCCGCAGCAGCTCGCGGTTCAGTGTGAGGAAGCTCTCACCCCAGGAGAACTTGGAGAGCAGCCTGCTCGCTTCCCCCGGCATGCCCAGGATGTGCAGGGCGCCCGCAAGCGCCTCAACGGTGCTGAGCTTTGCGGGTTTGCCGTAGTTCACAGGGTTGCCCGGCACCAGCAGCGGCAGCCGCCTGCCTTTAAGCCTGCACCTCCTGAAGACCTCTTCAGCATGTTCCCAGGAGCAGTCTAAGGCGATGAGCACCTTTGAGCTGGCGTCCCGCCTGCTCAGCGGCGTGCTGGAGAAGGGGTTGAGCAGCGTGCCATGCTTTGGAATCGCTCTGAAGCTCCGCACCAGCTTAACCAGTCCGAACCTCGCCAGCTTCAGGGCGGTGCACTTCCTGGGCGCGCACTGGGATGCGTGGTAAACCACCAGCCTCACCGCTCGCCCTCCCGCACGTCCTGAAGGAGCTCCCAGAGCTGCACCGGCGGCGGTGTGCCCTGCAGCACCACCGTGGTGTTTCCGTAGAGCACCGCAAAGGCTGGCTGGCTCTCAATTCCCAGCCTCCCGGCGTCCTCCGGGGTGAGCCTCAGCAGCACCGCGCTCCTGTTCAGCCCCAGCAGCCAGGCTTGCGGGTATGGGGGCTGCTCGCCCAGATACGCCAGCACGGGTCTGTGCTCAGCCTCCGCAAGCTTAAGTGCCTGCTCCATGCTGCCGAGCCAGACGTCCCCTGCAGCCTCTGCCTTAACCAGCGCCTTCAGTCTGAGCCTGCCCTTCAGCCACTTACCTGCCAGCGGATGGTTGCGGTCAACAAGCACGTGGGTGGCGTTCATGGCGATGTAGCGCAGGAACTCGCCGCCGCGGGTGCAGGTGACGTTGAGCACGGGGGTGAAGAAGTAGGCTATGGTGGTGCTGTTCTGGGTTATGCTCAGGTTGCCGCACTCCGAGCTCAGGCTGCTGTTCTCTGCCGCCCTCTCAGCCACCACCCGGTCACCGCTCACATTCACCACCCTCAGGCGGTACAGGCGTGTTCTGAGCACCTCGCCAGCCTCTGGCGCCTCTCCGAACTCCTCAAGAAAGCGCTGCCTGCTCATCACCACCTTTCTGGGCAGGAGCATAAGTCTCGGCTCCCAGCGCAGCAGGCTGTGGTTAACCCTGCCGAAACCCTCCCAGGGCGGGATTTCACCCACCCTCACCTCACCCACCCTCATGCCCAGGGCAAGCGCTTCAGCCCAGCTCACCAGCTCGCCCGAGCCGATTATGCCGGCGGTGCTGCCCCTGAGAATGGTGCTGTTTCTGTGGTAAACTTCATACTCCAGCTCCACCCAGTCGCCGTAGCCTGCGCTTGGCGCCTCCTGCACCGCCGTCTGCTGCGTGCAGCCCGCAATCAGCAGGATGAGCAGGAGGAGAATGCAGAGGTACCTAAAGCAGCTTTGTGAACACAACCGCATCCTCTCCGTCGGAGTAGTAATTCCTGAGCACGCTCTTTTCCACGTATCCCAGCCTCCTGTAGAAGTCCATGGCGCCGGTGTTTGAGGCTCTGACCTCCAGCCACACCTCCATGGCATGCCGTTTTCGGAGCTCGTGCTCAAGCACCAGCATCAGAGCCATGCCGATGCCCAGCCTCCTGAAGCCTGGATGCACCGCAACCACGATTATGTGGCCACGAAAGCTTATCACCCTTGCGGCAGCATACCCCACCACCCTCCCCCCGAGCTCAGCCACGAAAAAGGTGTCTCCGTGAGCCTCGTAGATGTTCATTATGAACTCGGGAGTGTAGGGCTCTGTGAAGCATGCCCTCTGAATCTCGCACACCTGCTCTAAGTCATCGGGGGTGAAGTTTCTTATTCTCAGCATGGAAAGCGCTTCACCTGCCAAGCCTTTTTGCCATGTAAGCCCCATACCTCTCATATCCCAGCCTGCGGTAGTAGGCTCTCGTGCCTATGGCGCTGGTTATCAGCAGCCTGCGGTAGCCTGCCTCCTCTGCCAGCGCCTCGGCTTCTGCAAGCAACCACCTGCCATAGCCGCGGTGCTGGGCGGAGCTGCCACGCTCACCCAGAGGCAGAGCCTCACCCACCACCTTCAGCTCGCGCACCACGGCGCTGTTCTGCATCTCCCACCTGCTGGCATCTGGCGAGGGATACCTCAGCCTGAGGTAGGCGAGCAGCACCTCTCCGGCAGCATCCTCAATGCTCAGAAACACCTCGGTGCCGCCTGAGGCAGCATAGCTACGCCTGTGGAGCACGGGCTCGGGAACCCCGGCACCACTCCGCCCGAGCTCACGGCATCTTATGCACCTGCACCTCCTGCCGGTGCTCAGCAGCCTCTGTGCAACGAGCTCGCCCAGGTTGCTCTTCTTAACCCCCGCCACGATCAGCCTGGCGGGAATGTCCCGCTGGATGCGCATGGTCCTCACCCAGGGCGGGAGCTGGCTCTTTATCTCGGCTATCAGGCTTGCAGCCTGCCCATCGCTGTAGGGCGTGAACTCACCCCTCTTCCAGAGCTCATAAAGCTCGGTGCCCTCTACTACGAGAGCCGGGTAGATTTTGAGCATATCAGGCATGTAGGCGGGGTTGCTGAAGAGCTCTTGGAACATCCTGAGGTCCTCTTCTGGCGTTGAGAATAAGCCCGGCATCATGTGGTAGCAGACTTTAATTCCTGCATCTTTCAGCACTCTGGTAGCCTCAACCACATCCTCAATGCTATGCCCCCGCCTCACCCTGCGGTAAACCTCCTCGCTCAGCGTCTGCACGCCAAGCTCCACCCGGGTCACGCCCATCTCCAGCATCTCGTCCACGTGCTCTTCTCTGCAGTAGTCAGGACGGGTCTCCAGGGTTATGCCCACGTTTCTCACTCCGGCGCTCTCGTTGGCTGCTGTGGCATCTTCAAGCCGCAAACTCCTGCCCTGCCCGGGGAAGCTGTTCATGGCGTCTAAGCATTCTTTTATGAACCAGCGCCTGTATTCGCGGGGCAGCGCAGGAAAGGTGCCCCCCATGACGATGAGCTCCACCTTGCTGATGGAATGCCCGGTCTCGGCAAGCTGCTTAAGGCGTGCCTGCACCTGTAGGAAGGGGTCGTAGTTGCACGCCTTTGCACGGAGTGCTGCAGGCTCCTCGCCGGTGTAGCTCTGCGGCGCATTCCTGCCCCTGGGACAGTAGATGCACTCACCCGGACACGGCGCCGGCTTCGCCATCACCGCCACCACCGCAACCCCCGAGAGGGTGCGCACAGGCTTGAGCTTCAGAAGGGGTTTAAGCAGCCTGCGCTCTTCAGCACTGGCATAGCTGAGGATGGCGGTGTTGGAGGGTATGCGCCTGAGCCTGAGCTCTCTGGCAACCTGATGCTTTATCTTCTGCACCTCGCTGCGGGTACAGACGCTGCTGCCAAGCAGCCTGCTGATTATCCTGCGTGCAGCCTCTCTCTCACATCCAGCATCGCATGCACCCATCAGTAGTATCTGCCCCCGCTAACGTCATACTCACCGGGTTATTATCACCGGGGGATAACCCATGGTTGTGGCGCACTTCTGATGCTCTTCTGGAAAAGTTTGAAATCGGCAAATACAAATGAAAATAGTAGGTGGCAAAATGGAAAGCTCATATAATGAGATAATTGAAATTCTTAAAAAACATAAAAATGAGCTTAAATAAAGAAATTGGATTATTTGGATCTTTTGTCAGAGGAGAGGCTGAAGAAGGCAGTGACGTGGATATACTTGTTGAATTTGAAAATCCAATAGGTTTACTCAAATTCTTAGAACTGGAGGAATATCTGAGCAATTTAATAGGTAAAAAGGTGGATCTTGTGTCTAAAAAAGCACTTAAGCCGCATATCGGTAAGTATATTCTTGAAGAGGTCGTGAATGTATGAAAAGAACATGCAGGGATTACGTACTGGAGTTGAAGAATTTGTTGGTGACATGGATTTTGATGAGTTTATACGGGATAAAAAACTGTAAATGCAGTTATTAGGAGTCTAGAAGTAATGGGAGAAGCGGTAAAGAAAATTCCGCATGAAATCAGAGATAAATATCCTGAAATTCCATGGAGATACATTGCAGGCATGAGGGATAAGTTGATTCATGAGTATCATGGCATAGATCTGGAAATTGTGTGGGAAGTAGTAAAAACTGAGATCCCACCACTTAAGTCTAAGTTTGAAACGATACTAAGGGATATGGATGAATAGGCAGGGTGATGCTTGATGCTCTTCTGGAAAAGTTTAGTAAAAGCTGTCCAGGTTGCTCTGCCTCTCGCCCTGCATGAGCTGCCTGAACACCACGTACCTCTGAAAAGCTTCAATGCTCCTGAATCTGAGGGCTGAGATAGCCCTGAAGCTCCAGTCGCTGGCGTTTATAGCGGCGATGCTGTTGGCAATGTTCGCTGACTTAACCGCATCCTCGGTTTCTATGTAGCTCGCAAGAAAGGCTCCCGCAAAGGCATCGCCGCAGCCCGTGAGGTCCACCACCCTGCTCTGAACCACCGAGGGTGAGAAGCTGACCTCGCCGTTTTCAAGCACGATGCTGCCGTACATGCCCAGCGTGACAACTATTATGCCGTGTTTCTGCTTCTTAAGCGTGCTTATGGCGTGCTCAAGGCTCGGACTCAGCGTGAGCCTCATAGCCTCGTGGTCGTTGAGTGTGAAGATGTCAACCATGCCTATGAGCTCCATAACCTCCCTGCGGTGGTTCTTGAAGTAACTAACGTGGGTGTTGAGTGAGATTATGCTGTAGGTGTGCTCTCTGAGGTATTCAACAAAGTCTTTCTGTTTTTTTGGAGACATGGGAGCTATGTGATATGCTTTGGCGGTCAGGTATCTGGAGGGTATGTCCTCCTTTTTCAGGCTTCTTCCTGCTCCGAGGTGGTAGCCGGTGTAGTGCGCCTGCCCGGAGGGGGTGTACTCTATTTCAAAGCGGGTGCTCTTCCCGCTGACCCTCTTTATGCCTGAGGTGTCAACACCCCACCTCTCAAGCTCTCTGAGGAAGCTGCCGGGATAGTCGGAGCCCACCCTGCTCACTATGCCGCACCTGCAGAAGGTCTTTGCGGCGAGCGCCGAATATACCGCCGCTCCACCTGCCTGGAGCCTCTCCCTGCCCCTGAGCTTCACCCTGTCTATGCTGGTATGCCCCACGGTAACCGCGTCCATCGCTATCTCCTTGGCACAGGCAAGTTATAAAAATCACCCCGGGGTAGGTATAACCATGAAGATTCTGGTGGCGATAACGGGTGCGAGCGGTGTTGAGTACGGGCTGAACTTTCTGCGCAGGCTGGGGGAGCTGGGGGTGGAGCACGAGTGCGTGGTTAGCAAGGCGGCTGAGAGGATTATTGAGGTGGAGTGCGAGGCTAAGGCGCCCGAGTGCTACAGGGAGCACGAGATGGATGCACCCTTCGCGAGCGGCTCCTCGGCACTGGATGCGATGGTGGTTATACCCTGCAGCATGAAGACGCTGGCGGCTATAGCGGGTGGCTACTCCGGGAATCTCATCACCAGAAGCGCCGATGTCATGCTGAAGGAGCGCAGGAAGCTGGTGCTGGTGCCCAGGGAGACGCCGCTGAGCGTGGTCCACCTGAGGAACATGCTCACGCTGGCGGAGATGGGTGCGGTGATTCTGCCGGCAATGCCGGGCTTCTACCACAGACCCAGAAGCCTGCAGGACATGCTTGATTTTATAGCGGGCAAGGTGCTGGATGTGCTCGGCATAAACCACAACCTGTACAGGCGGTGGGGTGAGTGAGCTTCAGGGAGTTTCTGAAGCCTGAGGTGGTGGTGGAGGAGGAGCTCAGCACCGAGTACGAGATTGCGAGGGTGCTGCACAGGTATCAGGAGAAGGCGGTGCTTTTCAGCAGGGTGAGGGGCTCGGAGCTCAGGGTGGCGGGGAATGTGGTGGCGAGCAGGGAGGCGATGTGCAGGGCGCTGGGCACGAATGTGGAGGGGTTCCTGGAGCATGTGGCAATGGCGAGAGAGCGCAGGGGAGAGCTCCTTAAGACTGAGGATGCGCCGGTGTATCAGAGAGCCCTGAGGCTTGAGGAGCTGCCTGTTCTCAAGCACTACGCTAAGGATGCGGGCAGGTACATAACCGCAGGGGTGGTTATTGCAGAGGATGAGGAGCTGGGAAGGAATGCCAGCGTGCACCGCATGCTGGTGCTTGATGACAGGAGGCTGGTGATACGGCTGGTGGAGAGGCACCTGCACGCCTTCTACACAAGGGCACTGGAGAGGGGAGAGGCGCTGGAGGTGGCGGTGGCTATAGGCGTGCACCCCGCGGTGCTGTTCGCCTCCGCATACCCGCTGGAGATGGGCAGGTATGAGCTTGAGTTCGCCTCAGCACTCATGCGCAGACCCCTGAAGCTGGCTGATTGCAGGAAGGTCTCGCTTCAGGTGCCCGCGGATGCGGAGGTGGTGATTGAGGGCAGGCTCACGGCAGAGATGCACGAGGAGGGTCCCTTCACAGATATCACGGGCACCTACGATTCGGTGAGAATGCAGCCGGTGGTTGAGGTTCTCGGAGTTTACTGCAGAGAGGACGCGATTTACCACGCTATACTGCCAGCGAGCCGTGAGCACCGCCTGTTCATGGGCATGCCCAGAGAGCCGGAGATATACCGCAGAGCTTCACAGGTGGCGAGGGTGAGACAGGTGGCGCTGACCCACGGCGGCTGCGGCTGGCTTCACGCAGCGGTGGCTATTGAGAAGAGCTCCGAGGAGGAGCCCAGAAGGGTGATTGAGGCGGTGATGCAGGCGCATCCGAGCGTGAAACACGTGGTGGTGGTGGATAGCGATGTTGATGTCTTCAGCCCCGAGGAGCTGGAGTTTGCCATCGCAACCAGATTCCAGGCTGACAGGGATGCGGTGCTGTACAGGAATGCCAAGGGCTCGTCCTTAGACCCGAGCGCACAGAAGTCGGGAAGAACCGCAAAGCTCGGCATAGACGCCACAATACCGCTGGAGGAACGGGAGGCTCATGAGCGTGCTGTGATACCCAAGCGGCGATGACAGGGGGTGCACCGCCCGCGCTGGATTGTGCCGCAGCTCTGACTCCCTACACCGCTCTATCTGCTTACAAGAAAAGCCCGCCACGTCTTAGCAAGGTGGGAACCGTGCACCGGGTGCCTTGCGCTCTCTAAGTACTTTATTGTGGGAGGTGCAGAGTGTCATCCCGTGTCACCCTGGGGATGTCAACCTCAAGCACGGTTCTCTCGCCGGGGTTTATTCTGACCTCGCGCTCCATGCTGCTCATCTCAAGCAGGTCCGGGTCAAGCCAGGTTATCTTCACGCTGTATCTGCCGGGCTGGAGTCTCAGAGGTCTGTACTCCTTAGCCGTGCCCGGGTTTATGTACTCGCCCCTGTAACCGAGCCCCGCCCTTAACTCAACGTAA